>Ga0075418_10000668_pt1 | contig 37049 bp, 33 predicted proteins | sample SoiMetdeltSBSDD2_FD_81776 | JGI IMG/M metagenome (GOLD analysis project Ga0075418, IMG submission 81776) | Bulk soil microbial communities from a Populus tree surrounding site in Tennessee, USA - Soil MetaG P. deltoides SBSDD2 | ecosystem: Environmental > Terrestrial > Soil > Tree plantation... | reverse complement strand
TCTTCCTAGAGACAGTGTCCAGATCGTTACGCCATTCGTGCGGGTCGGAACTTACCCGACAAGGAATTTCGCTACCTTAGGACGGTTATAGTTACCGCCGCCGTTCACCGGGGCTTCAGTTCGCACCGTAAAGCACTCCCCTTAACCTTCCGGCACCGGGCAGGAGTCAGCCCCTATACATCTTCTTTCGAATTAGCAGAGACCTGTGTTTTTGGTAAACAGTTCCGTGGGCTCTTTTGCTGCGGCCCCCCACATCCTAAAATGTGAGAAGTCGTGCTCAAAAAGCATAATCAATCATGATTTGTTTGTCTCAGAAAAAATCTAAATGGTTTAAAAGGATTTGATCACATCGATTCATTGCTGAAACGATGCGTACTCACATATTGTGATAAGTTTTGTAACGCCTATCACAACGTTTTTTAACCACCTTGCTTATTGAACACGGCTCACATCCAAAGATGTGGGGGGCAGACCTTATCCCGAAGTTACGGTCGCTGTATTGCCGAGTTCCTTAGCGAAGGTTCTCTCGTAAGCCTGAGTCTACTCGACTCGAGCACCTGTGTTGGTTTGCGGTACGGGCGGCTATAACCACGCGCACATCTGCTTTTCTAGCCAGTGCTTTGATCAAAATCGTCAATCCGAAGACTAACTTTCACTCCCTTTGCGTTCCCGCTAGGTTGGACGGATACATACCATGAATCCGCTTCGACTACTTCACCGTGAACAGTGTGCAAATTATAACCGGTTCAGGAATATTAACCTGATGTCCATCGCCTACGCTATGCGCCTCGGCTTAGGCCCGACTAACCCTGAGATGATTACCATGGCTCAGGAAACCTTGCTCTTACGGCCGACATGATTCTCACATGTCTTATGGTTACTCATTCCAGCATTCTCACTTCCTAACGCTCCACTGTACTTTCCAGTCCAGCTTCACTGCAGATAGGAACGCTCCTCTACCACGCACTATACCCGCAGGTATAGCACATCCATGTCTTCGGTAGTATACTTTAGCCCCGTTACATTTTCCACGCAAGATCTCTTGACTAGTGAGCTGTTACGCACTCTTTAAATGAATGGCTGCTTCTAAGCCAACATCCTAGCTGTTTAAGAAATCTCACCTTGTTTCCCACTGAGTATACATTTAGGGACCTTAGACGATGGTCTGGGCTGTTTCCCTTTCGAGCGCCGAGCTTAGCCCCGACGTTCTAACTGCCGCGATAAAACATATGGTATTCGTAGTTTGTTAAGGGTGGATACCGTTGCCAGCTCCAGTCCTTTACAGAGCTCTACCCCCATATGCGAATTACGCGACGCTAGCCCTAAAGCTATTTCGAGGAGAACCAGCTATCTCCGAGTTCGATTGGCATTTCACCTCTAACCACAGGTCATCCGGGAGCGTTGCAACGCTCTACGGTTCGGTCCTTCACTACCTATTACAGTAGCTTCAACCTGCCCATGGTTAGGTCACCCGGTTTCGGGTCTAATTCCTAGTACTTATTCGCCCTATTCAGGCTCGCTTTCACTGTGGCTCCGTCACTTGACTTAACCTTGCACTAGAAATTAACTCGCTGGATCGTTCTACAAAAAGCACGCCGTCACCGAATAAATCGGCTCCGACTCCTTGTAGGCACACAATTTCAGGATCTATTTCACTCCCCTCCCGGGGTTCTTTTCACCTTTCCATCACTGTACTAGTTCACTATCGATCGTATATTATATTTAGCCTTGGCTGGTGGTCCAGCCGGATTCAGACAGGGTTTCTCGTGCCCCGCCCTACTCGATAAAACACGTATAAGGTCAGCGTCGTTTTCGCATACGCGGCTTTCACGTTCTTTGGCTAGTCATTCAAACTATTCTGCTAACCACGCCGATTTCTTACCTTACTAACAAATGATAGTCTGTTATCGCAAATCAGATTCCTGAAGTAAACTTCAGTACTCTGACTTGGTCTCGTGTTATATCACAACCCCTTATAAGTATTCGTCTATCAACTTATTTGTCCGGTAATAAATTACCAGGCAAAAACTTAAAAGGTTTGGGCTCTCTCAGTTTCGCTCGCCACTACTCCCGAGATCATTATTTATTTTCTTTTCCTCGACCTACTAAGATGTTTCAGTTCAGTCGGTTCCCGCCAAACACCCTATATATTCAGGTGCAGGTGACATGAGATGAATCATGCCGGGTTTCCCCATTCGGATATTCCCGGATCAAAGCTTGTTGACAGCTCCCCGAGACTTTTCGCAGTCTTCCACGTCCTTCATCGGTAATATACGTCTAGGCATCCATTGTGTGCCCTTGAGTACCTTTTTATGCATTGACTTAACTAGTAATTGCTAAATAGCACTTACTGCCGTCAATCTTAAAAATTTTTCTAATTAACCAAATTGTTAAACAGCCTGCATTCTCCACATTGAGAGCACATTTCGATTTGCCGTATCCGACACACCTCGTCTGCACTCAAGCTTCACCATCGTACCACCTTGCCTCGCAACTTGTAAAGTGGAATTCGTTGTTATTTTTGCGATAAAAAAACCTCTGTTACGATTTGCCTTTTATCACACATCGCCAGAGGTTCAATTGAACATTCGCTTAACTGTTCTTAACTATACGCGACCGAGGGTATTATTGCAAGGGTTTTTAAAGAGATTATTTCATTTCCCTGTCCTAAAAATACAAAAAACACCATATAGTGGTGGGCGATGAGGGACTTGAACCTCCGACCTCGTCATTATCAGTGACGCGCTCTAACCAGCTGAGCTAATCGCCCACAAATATGTGGTGTTTTTGGAAAATCAATTCATGGTGGGCGCTGAGGGGCTCGAACCCCCGACCCCCTCGGTGTAAACGAGGTGCTCTAGCCAACTGAGCTAAGCGCCCGCATGTGAATTGATAGGTACGTTCTTGGTGGAGTGTCCCAGACTTTCGCCTGGTCCACCCCATATGGTGGAGATACAGGGACTCGAACCCTGGACCCCCTGCTTGCAAAGCAGGTGCTCTAGCCAACTGAGCTATATCCCCACGAGGTGCGAACTTACTCTATTCTAGCGTAGATTAACTCTGGTGACAAGAGTATAATCAAACCATGACCTATGAATTTAGTATCGGCTCGTTTTTTATCGGCCTTCTTATTCTCGCAGCCGGCGTCGCTTTCGTACGCTGGCATCAAATCGTCGCCGATAACCTCGGCGGTGGCGTATCTAGCTACGACAGATACAAGCTATGGGCATTCATTACTTGCGGCATTGGTTTCATTGTCATGATCAACCTCCACACCGTATTACTAACATGGCTCTTTGCTATGATATTCCGCAGATAACCCCCTGACAAAACGAAAAACTTCCGGTAAATACCGGAAGTTTTCCTTTTAACAATTTGGTTGTGCATATCATCGCTTCGCCTAAGTTTTTTTCGAACTTAGTCTTGTTCTCACTGTAACAGCAAGAACGACGTTATTGTGTAAGTTCATCACAATAACAAGACCGACCTAGCTTCAGCAATAGATTACTCGTATTGCTGGCATAACTCTCCCTAGAAAGGAGGTAATCCATCCGCAGCTTCCGCTACGGATACCTTGTTACGACTTAACCCCAATCATCCCCCCCACCTTAGGCCGACGAATCGGACTTCGGGTGTTGGTGACTTTCATGGTTTGACGGGCGGTGTGTACAAGACCCGGGAACGTATTCACCGCAGCTTGCTGATCTGCGATTACTAGCGATTCCAACTTCAAAGAGGCGAGTTTCAGCCTCTTATCCGAACTGGGACCAGCTTTGATGCGATTTGCTCCACCTCGCGGCTTCGCGGCGCATTGTACTGGCCATTGTATTATGTTTCTAGCCCAGGGTGTAAGAGAAATACAGACCTGACCTCATCCCCTCCTTCCTCCCCGTTACCGGGGCAGTCTGATTAGAAAAATACAACTAATCACAAGGGTTGCGCTCGTTAATGGACTTAACCAAACATCTCACGACACGAGCTGACGACGGCCATGCATCATCTGTCACTTGGTTCAATAAAGCACTCACTCCTTTCGGAGTAATTCCAAGGATGTCAAACCCTGGTAAGGTTCATCGGTTATCATCGAATTAAAGAACATAATCCACCGCTTGTGCGGGTCCCCGTCAATTCCTTTATGTTTTAGTCTTGCGACCGTACTCCACAGGCGGGATACTTAACGCGTTAGCTTCGCTACTGAAGGGGTCGATACCTCCAACAGCTAGTATCCATCGTTTACGGCGTGGACTACCCGGGTATCTAATCCGGTTCGCTCCCCACGCTTTCGTGCCTCAGTGTCAGAAATGGTCCAGTAACCTGCCTACGCCATTGGTGTTCCTTCTAATATCTACGGATTTCACTCCTACACTAGAAATTCCAGTTACCTCTACCATTCTCGAGTCAGTGAGTTCGAATAATAGTCTGTATGGTTGAGCCACCAGATTTCACTATTCGCTTTACTGACCACCTACGCAACTCTTTACGCCCAGTCACTCCGGATAACGCTTGGGTCCTACGTATGACCGCGGCTGCTGGCACGTAGTTAGCCGACCCTTATTCATGAGTTACCGTCATATTCTTCACTCATAAAAGCAGTTTACGACCCGAAAGCCTTCATCCTGCACGCGGAGTTGCTCCATCAGGGTTTCCCCCATTGTGGAAGATTCCTCACTGCTGCCTCCCGTAGGAGTCTGGACCGTGTCTCAGTTCCAGTCTGACTGATCATCCTCTCAGACCAGTTAACGATCGTCGACTTGGTGAGCCTTTACCTCACCAACTATCTAATCGTACGCGGGCCACTCCCAAAGCGGATAAATCCTTTAATCCGAAGATCATATGCGGCATTAGCTACCCTTTCGGGCAGTTATTCCTCACTTTGGGGCATGTTCCCACGCGTTACTCAGCCGTCCGCCGCTCGCCACCAAGTAGTAAACTACTCGTGCTGCCGCTCGACTTGCATGTGTTAGGCACTCCGCCAGCGTTCATCCTGAGCCAGGATCAAACTCTCCATAAAAGATGTCACTATTGCTAGTGACGTCTATAAAATAGACTGACGATGATAAGCTGTATTCAATATAAAATATTAAACACAGCTATATAAGTATATTTGCAAAAACAAATTCCTTATATTGCACAACTAAATTGTTAAAGATCATTAGATCATCTGTCCAACTTCCACCGTTGTGTATCGCCTCTGTGAGCGCTCAGACTGATACTTAGCATACCCCATGACTCTACTTACCGTCAAGGGTAATTTTAACTATTTTGTAGCTAAAAAGACAACCACGCCAATAACGGCACCTAAAAGGGCTCCGACAACCACTTCCGAAGGTGTGTGCCCCTTTGCTGCACGGGGTAGCGGCACTTTGCTTTTCTGCTCTCGTATCAAGTGCTGCAAGGCTACACCCTGCTCGCCAGACGACCGTCTAACCATCACAGCATCGTACATCACTATTGCTGTAAATAATGCTGCCAGCGCAAACAGACTCGACCCCACTCCATCGCGCAACGCAATTACCGCCAGTAACGCCATGGTTGTTGCGCTGTGCGCACTAGGCATATTGCCAGAAAGATACAGCTGCCGCACATGATCGAACCGTTTTTGACGTACCGCCACCAAGACATATTTCGCCCCCTGCGCCACCAGCCATCCCACAATGATAGCAATCATATAAGGCGAAAATATATCCATTCCTAGTTCTCCTCTTCCTCTTCTACTTGTGCTTGTTCTGGCATCAAACCGAGCGACGACACACCGTCACCTTCGCCTAGGCGCATCACCCTCACGCCTTGAGTCGTACGTCCAAGAGTTGGGATATCCTTTAGACCTACGCGAATCGTCTGGCCATTGTTGGATATCATCAGAACCTCATGCGTATCCTTTTCCAACGTACGAACATCTATGATAGGACCCGTCTTCGCTGTCACGACAGCTGCCTTGATACCTACGCCACCTCGTTTGTGACTTGGGAAATTGCTCACTTTCGTCACTTTGCCGTAGCCCTTCTGGCTAATAACCAGCAAACTCAGCGAGTCGTCGTCAACTACATCCATACCCACCACCGAATCATTCGGACGCAGACGCACCCCGCGCACACCGCGTGCGGAACGCCCCATAGGGCGAGCATCCGACTCGTTAAAGCGCACCGCTTGTCCAGCAGACGTTGAAACAATCACATCACTCTTCCCTGTTGTCTTTTTAATCCAACGAAGCTCGTCACCATCGTCCAACTTAATAGCAATCAACCCGTTCGTACGAATATTCGCATAATCCTTCAATGGCGTCTTTTTAATTGTTCCCTTGGTGGTCGCCATAAATAGATAACCTTCTTCACTCGCGTCTTTTTCATGACGGATAATCGAGGTTATTTTTTCTTCGGGCTGTAGTTGCAGCAGATTGACCGCCGCAACTCCCTTGGCTGCAAGGCTCGCGGCCGGAACTTCGTATGCTTTCAGGCGGAAAATGCGACCCTTATTCGTGAAGAATAAGAGATAGTCATGAGTACTTGCTGGCACCAGCTGATCAATCACATCCTCTTCCTTGGTTGTCATACCGCGCTTGCCCTTACCACCCCGATTCTGTCGCCTATACTCGCTCAGAAGAGTTCGTTTAATGTAGTTTTCTGTTGTCAAAAGTATAACAGACTCTTCCTCCGGAATCAGCTCCTCGTCGCTAAACTTGCCCAGCTCGTGATTTATCATCTTACTGCGGCGGTCATCACCAAACTTCTCCTTCATTTCCAGCAATTCTTCTTTGATAATGCGCAGTATTTCAGATTCACTCGCAAGGATCGCTTCAAGCTTGCTAATAAGCGCAAGTAGCTCCTTGAGCTCATTCTCAATCTTGTCGCGCTCCAGGCCAGTCAGACGACGCAGTTGCATTGCCAATATCGCTTGAGCCTGAATCTCAGACAGACCAAACTTTTCGATTAATCCTGCCTGGGCGATCTCGCTCGTTTTGCTGGCGCGAATTAGCTTGATCACCTCGTCGATATGGTCAAGTGCTATCTTGTAGCCTTCCAAAATATGCGCCCGAGCCTTGGCAGCCTTCAGCTCGAACTCGGTTCGGCGACGCACCACGATACGACGATGCTTAATGAACTCATCGAGAATATCGCGCAAACCCAACACCTTAGGCTGAAGACCGTCAATCAATGCCAGCATATTAAAGTGGAAACTAGTTTGCAAAGCAGTCAATTTGAATAGTTGGTTGAGTACTTTCTTCGGATACGCATCTTTACGAAGCTCAATCACAACACGCACCTTACCACGCGCACTTTCGTCGCGCAGGTCGCTAATCAAAATCTTCTTATCCTTGTGTAGTTCAGCAATCTTTTCGATAAGCATTGCCTTGTTGACACCATACGGCATCTCCGTCACGATAATCTGACTACGGCCTTTTTTAGTCTCTTCGATATTCGTCACCGCCCGTATCATCACGCTACCACGACCCGTCTGATATGCCTGTTTCATGGGACTACCACCGTAAACAATTGCCCCGGTTGGGAAATCGGGACCTTTGACATACTTTAGTAGATCATCGATAGTTGTCGTTTCGGGGTTATCGATCAAATGAACTGTTGCGTCCACCAGCTCACCGAGGTTATGCGGCGGAATACTGGTTGCCATACCCACTGCAATACCGATCTGGCCGTTCAGTAGCAAATTTGGCAGTTTCGCTGGTAGAACAGACGGCTCCTGCTCGGTACCGTCATAGTTATCACGAAAATCAACCGTGTCTTTATCTAAATCATCCAGCAATTCATTGCCCGCTCGTCCCAGACGCGCCTCGGTATAACGACTCGCAGCCGGAGGGTCACCGTCCATTGATCCGTAATTGCCCTGTCCGTTCACTAGCGGATATCGCATCACCCAGTCTTGCGCTAAACGCACCATCGAGAGATAGATAGATGAGTCACCGTGTGGGTGATATTTACCCATCACGTCACCCACAATACGCGCGCTTTTCAGGAAACGGCCGCCAGGTCGCAAATTTTGCTCCCCCATGCTGTATAAAATACGACGGTGCACAGGCTTCATACCATCTCGCACATCCGGGAGTGCGCGGTCAATGATGACGCTCATTGAATATCGTAAAAAGCTGTCTTCCATCACACTTTCAACGGATCGGTTTTCTACAATACGGGAGTGCGTCTGAGGTACAATTACCTCTTCAACTGGTGTATCATTCACATCAAAAGTCTCGTCGTTCATATTAAATATCCAGATCCTCTAGGCTCAATGACTTGGCTTCTCTTTGGATAAATCCTTTGCGCAAGTCGACTTGGTCGCCCATTAGCTTTGTAAAAATTGCATCACTTTTCTCTGCGTCTTCAACCTTCACCTGCACTAAGACGCGGTTTTCGGGATTCATCGTTGTATCCCACAACTGCTCTGCATCCATCTCACCCAAACCCTTATAGCGCTGCAGTAGCGTCACACCGGCTTGCTTATTTAGGTCATCAGCCTCGTTGATGGCAGTTCCCTTGGCTCGTCGTTCGGCTATCAAACGTTGTAAAATTTCATCACGCTCTTCATCACTGTAGGCATAGTGCTTCTTTGTACCTTGTCGTAACAAAAACAACGGCGGCTTTGCCAGATATACATAACCACCATCAATCACTTCTTTCATATAGCGGAAGAAGAAGGTCAACAACAAGGTTGAAATGTGACTACCGTCCACATCGGCGTCAGTCATGATAATAACGCGGTGATAACGCAGTCCATTCACATCAAACTGGTCGCTAATGCCCACACCCATCGCCTTAATAAGACTGACGATTTCGTTGTTGTTCAGCATACGATCCAAGCGAGCACGCTCGACGTTGAGAACTTTACCACGCAGCGGCAAGATAGCCTGCGTCTTACTGTCGCGACCACTCTTGGCAGAACCGCCGGCCGAATCACCCTCTACAATATACAATTCAGAATCTGCTGGGTTTTTACTCGAACAGTCAGACAGCTTACCTGGCAAACTGAGGCCATCCAGCGCACCTTTACGGATGACGTTGTCACGTGCGGCTCGTGCAGCCTTACGCGCACGCGCCGCCAACAGCGCCTTGCCGACAATCTTTTTCGCAACTGCTGGATTCTCGTCCAGGTAATACGAAAAGTATTCGTTCATAACCTGTTCAACATATCGTCGAACTTCCGGGTTGCCTAGTTTATTCTTCGTCTGACCCTCAAACTGCGGATCTGGTAGCTTTACCAATATGATGGCGGTCAAACCTTCGCGAATGTCATCACCGCTCAAGTTCTCTTCCTTTTCCTTCAGCAACCCGCTCTTGCGTGCGTAGTCGTTGATAACTCGTGTCAACGCCGATCGGAATCCAATCAAATGTGAGCCGCCATCGGGAGTCAAAACGTTGTTTGCGAAAGGCTTTACCGTCTCTACAAATGTCTCGTTATACTGTACAGCCACTTCAACCATCGAATCTTCGACTTGTTTTTCAACATAGAAAACACTATCGGCAACAACGTCCTTGCCAATATTAAGATGCTTTACGTAGCTTTGGATGCCACCTTCAAAATAAAAGGCCGCCCGCTCCTTGGTTCGCTCGTCACAAACCGATACATATATACCCTTCGTCAGGTATGCCTGGTGGCGCAGATAGTTTACGACCCACTTATAGTCAAATTCTACCGTTTCTTTAAAAATAGTCGGGTCTGGATAGAAAGTTACGGTCGTCCCATTTGGGCGATCAGTTTTGCCAAGCTTCTTTAGGGGTGCCAACGTTGCGCCACGCGCAAACTCAATGCGATAGAGTTCACCACCCTTTACTACCTCGGCGATAAGTTTCTCGGACAGAGCATTAACCACGCTAGACCCAACACCGTGCAAACCAGACGACACTTTATAGCCGCCACCACCAAATTTACCACCTGCATGCAGAACAGTTAATACCGTCTCGAGCGTGCTTAGGCCAGTCTTAGCATGCTTGTCCACGGGAATGCCACGGCCATCGTCCACAATCGTAATGCCACCATCTTCCAAGATAGTCACATCGACACGACTCGCAAATCCCGCAATCGCTTCGTCAATAGAGTTATCGGCAATCTCTTTTATGAGGTGGTGCACACCGTCATAGCCAGTACTACCAATATACATACCCGGACGCTTGCGTACCGGCTCCAACCCCTCTAGGACTTGGATTTGTGACCCATCATAGGAGCCATTATCTACTTTTTGTTTAGCCATGTTCCCTCACTATTCAGACGTTTCTGCTATTTACAATATTCCTATTATACCGAACAATTTGTGTTCACTCAAGCTATTGCACTGAACATATTTCTTATGCTAATATTCTAAGTAAGGAAAACAAAAATACAAGCAGAAGACGTCATGTTTAGAAAAATAGTTTCCAACTTACCCTTTAGTCCAACACTTGTTGGGCAACTAGGTTTCTATGCGACACGTCTTCGCAAAGAGGAGACGACCAGACGAGTCGGCCTCATTTTTACTGCGCTCGCCTTGGTCGTGCAGTCTTTCGCCGTCTTCACCCCACCAGAATCAGCCAATGCAGCCAACGGCAGTAATATTATCTATGGCGGATTCAAAGACAAAAACGACCTTCTAGGTATTTATGACCGCAATCTTGATAGTGCGCGCCATACCGATATTCAGCAGATATACACCCTCTTTGGCGTAACGCGCCAAGACTTAGCAAACGCCTCAATGGGAAGCTTCAATTCTCGCGACTTCAACCTTAGTATAGATAGCGTTGGGCGATCCACTTACTCATGGCAACGAACAGCACATGCAGTGCCCGGCACATCTTCGGTTGTTTATTCGGGAAAACTGTACAACTTCGACTCAACATCCTGGACAAAGTCTCACGGCTCCACCTACCAAGCGCTCATAGGTAAACGGGCTAGCGACGGGCAGTGGTTTGCTATTATGCAAGGCTGCGGTAATCCTGCGTTCATTACGCTACCTCCTCCGCCACCTCAACCTGTCGCCTCGTGCTTAGGACTCTCTTTGACACCCATTAGTCGCACTAGGTTTACTTTCACCGCAAAGGCATCCGTTGCAAATGGAGCAACGATATCTGGATACACCTACACCATCAAAGACACCAAAAACAGTGTCATTCATGCACAGAACACAACGACCAACCAATCTACAAACGCGATAGACTACACCTTTGCTAAGGATGGCACTTACACCGTAGATGTCGTTGTCGCAACCAGTACAGGTAAGCAGACTGGGCCTGCCTGCGCAAAAAGTATCTCCGTTAGTCCCGAGCCTAGATGCAAGATCAACCCAGACTTCACAGAAAGCAGTCCTGAATGTAAACCGTGTGAAAGTGACAACACTATTTGGTACAAGGATGACAACTGTACCTCGAACTTCACATTAACCAAGACTCTCAAGAACAGCTCTCAATTAATAACCGATGCAAACAACACAACAGTTCATGCGGGTGATCGTCTTGAATACACGTTAACGGTAAAGAATGTTGGAAAAACAACAGGCACATACACCATCCAAGATAATCTCGCAGACGTCCTTGAATACGCCGACCTCATTGATGCTGGAGGCGGTGTTATTGCAGCCAGATCAGCAGCAACACCCGTAGAAAAGGTGGGAGTTATATCCTGGCCAGCAATCGAAATAAAACCAGGTGCAAGCATACAAAAGATCGTGAGCGTACAGGTTAAGTCGGTTATACCAGCCATTGCACAAAGCACCAGCAACCCAGAGTCGTACAACTGTCGCATGGTAAATGATTTTGCAGGCAACCACACTGTAGCCCTTGTCCAATGCCCTACGCCAAAAGCCGTCGAACAAGTCGTCACCCAGCTTCCACGCACAGGCACCACGGAAAACATGTTGTTCGCAGGCCTTCTCATATCTGTAGTAACATACTTTTACGCTCGCTCACGACAAGTGAAGAAAGAAGTCCGCCTCATTCGTCGAGATATTAATGCGGGAACAATCTAAGGAGCACTATGTCACACATCGAAAAACAACCCGCCTCACCCGAAAACAAAGAACTGTCGGCCGCAATTGCCGCCGAGGGCGAGAAAAGACGAGAGCAACTACGCCATAACATTGATAAAACAGGCGAGACATCCCAAGAAAATCTTGAAAACATCACGCACGAAGCCATAGAAAAGGCTTCTACTATAGAGCGCGCAAAAGAGCGCGAACAAGCACCCGCTCCGGCTGAGCGCCGCCACAACACCCTATCCAGCAAACTCCAGCGCGAAGCTTCCTTCGCATCTACAATGAAAGAAGTGCAACAACAGCTATCAGCGCCTAGCCGCGTGTTTAGTAAGCTCATCCACAATAAAACTGTCGAAAAAGTTAGCGATGCCGTAGGTAGTACAGTAGCTCGTCCCAACGCCATATTATCCGGTTCTGTGGTCGCGTTCATCCTGACGCTCGGCGTCTACCTACTCGCTAAGAATCTTGGCTATCCCCTCTCAGGCTTCGAAACAATTGGCGCCTTTGTATTCGGCTGGATTATTGGCCTCACGTACGATTTCTTGCGCGTTATGATTACCGGTCGCACAAACTAACTAGTTACCATCGTAAGTACGTCAGCACTCCGTCGTCTATCGCAATTTGATAGACACTTCACTCTCGTGATTTTTGTGATCACCCCTCAAATGCAAACCCTGCGGTTCACTAGTGGCCGGCTGCACAACAGGAGCTGGAGGAGTGCTATTACCTACAGGACCCACGCCCGGCTCCTGCACGGATGGCGGCGGTAGCGACACACTATCAGTATTTGGTATCGGGAAGGTTGCCATGGTAGCAGGCGGAGGCGTCGCCTGCCCCGCAGTAGTCACACCAACGAGCGGCGGGATAGTGCCTACCGGTTTTGGTGGCACCACCTGCTTACGCTTCGTCAGCCACTCATCGAGAAAAGACGAGCCTCCACCCGGAGTTGCCCCTTTATTCATGCCTGTCATCTGGTCTTCGCGAGATTTTTTCAAAGCATCTGCCTTGGCTTTTTTCTCGGCATCAGCCGCGCCCAACCGTGTAAAAATTTCTTTCTCTACGACAGAGCGCGGTTGACCGTATTTCGCCGCAGACAGACGCTTGAGAGCCCCGGCCAGCTCGGCATTTGGCGTCCCCATGGGTGGTACAAACGACATGCTAAACGGAGCCGAAGGCACGTTATTAATCATTACACTCGCAATCGACTGGTAGTTTGGCATCTTGGTCAAATCCTCGGCGTCAAAGGTTGGTGCAAACTTTTTGACTAATATCTCGGCGTCCGTAATACCTATGCGGCCGCTGATTACCGTACCGACGTTACCGATAATGGCCTCGCGGATCTTGTCCGTTAATTGCGTCATGAACTGGTTGCCGAGGATAAGATTCAATCGGTATTTTCGAGCCTCGGATAATATAGACTCGAAACTATCCGTTGCAAAGTTCTGGAACTCATCCACATACAATGAGAAATCCTCTCGTTGGTCTTCCGGCATATCTGCACGACCCATTGCTGCTGCCTGAAACTTCATCACAAATATGATACCCAGGAGCTTCGAGTTAAGTTCACCCATACGCCCCTTACTGAGGTTAACCAGCAATATCTTTTTGTTATCCATAATCTCACGCAGGTTAAAGCTGCTCTTGGTTTGCCCAATAATATTGCGCATCGCATCATTGGAGATAAACGGCCCAAACTTGCTCACCACCCAGCTAATTACCTCACCCGACTCATTAGAGCGTTTTGAATCTGGGTATTCTTTTGTCCAAAAATCCAAAACCGTCTGATCGGTTACGTACTTCAATTTACTCTTCATAAACTCATCGTCCACCAATAGCTTCGGAATATCTATAAACGTACCCCCGTTTGGGTCCGACATCAGCAACAATGCACAGTTACGGAATATATGTTCAAGCCGCGGCCCCACTATACCCGTCCGGCCTGGGTCGTATAGCCCGTACAGCATGTTGATAGATTCCTGCACCAAAAAGTCTTTCTGGTCTGGGTGATCAAATTCAAACATATTCAACCCTACAGGATTCGTCATATCACCTGGGTCAAAGTAGATAACATCCTCAACACGCTCTTTTGGTACCTTGCCTAACAGGCCTTGTACTGCATCGCCATGTGGGTCAACGAAAGCAAATCCGCGGCCATCCATCATATCCTGAAATGCCAAGTTTTCTAGCAGAACAGACTTACCCGTACCCGTCTGCCCAATGATGTAAGTATGACGACGACGGTCATTTGTGCTGAGACGAATTGGTTTTTTAACCCCGCGAAACTCGTTATACCCCAGCAAAAACCCCTCATCCATAATTTGCGTTGGACCATCAACTTGCTTGGACAGCTGCCGTTGCACCTGCGAGGTCGGTATAGCGCTCTGATTAGGCAAGTGGAAAACTGTCGCTAGCTCAACGCTATTGAGCACGCTCTTGTTCACCGTTTGTGGGAAAAAACGAAAAATGTACGCCGTCACCAATTCCTCCACATTTTTTGTCAGAGCAAACTTAAACCCATTGAAACTCTGCGAATCAAACAAAGAGAAAGCCGCAACGATATTCTTCAAGAGCATCTGCGAGTGTGCCGCCGTATTAGAAGAAACCACTACGCGAATCAAGACTTCATAGCCTGGATAACGCGTCTTCTCTTCTATGGCCTCAACGGTTGACTGTTCGAGAGAGCTCAGTTGCCTATCTTCAGGCTTTACCTCGCCATTCTCCAGCGGCTTCCACAGTGCAGCCATGACATCCTTCGGAGCCAGCACGCCACTAAGGCCTTTTTTCTTGCCCTTGTCTTTACGGATCTTCTCCGTAGCAGCAACCGAGTTCTTCGACCAACCTTCCCGTGCTGGGCGTAGGAGCATTTGTATCGCCACTCCATCCTCGCGGCCAGCCGCCGACAATGCGTTTAGAAGCGCCCGCGACGCATCACGCTTAGATTCCTGGAAGGTTGCGATAGGATACACGTAGCTTTTCTTGAGCGTAAACTCACCGCCTATTGTGCCGCTCATTTTGCCCACCTGGTTAAATATATTGTGCTCAGTAACTTCCTCTAGTCGCGCTGACGGATACGACGCGGCAATCGCCTGACGCACAACGTCAACCAACACCACAGGAACAACGGCATAGTAATACACTAACCCACCATGGGCTACCATTTCAAAAGCCACGTGACGCTGGCCATATATCTTGCTCTTGAAACCTCTAGTTGCCGTGCTGGCGATAATGTTATACATCACTTGCGCCTGAGATAACACCTCTTCAGTGAGGTCACGCTCATCCCGCCCGCCAATCTCAATGTCCTCACTCGACGGAGGGAGATGAATAATTAAAGACACCATCTTAAGGCCGCGTTCGTAATTCTTCGCTTCGCGCAATGTTTTTCGATACTGATTAAAAGCGAAAAAACCTAGCGCCAAGCCCAGAAAAACAAAGACGAAAACGCTGATAAATATCCCCGACATAGAATCTCGGCGCCTACTCTGAGGCGCTCAACTCCTTCCGTAGCGCTTACGCAAATAATCCGCCTGCAGCTTACTCACCTCATGCTCTCGACGATAAGGGTCATCTTTGGTCTTCGTAATAATTCTTTTCGCTTTGTCTACCCACTCTTTTTCAATCAAGTCGTCGTCATTCGCCACGAGCGGCGCCCCGTCTGCCAACCCAGCATCGGCCGCATCGTCCACCTGCACCGATGTCGGTACAGACACCGGAGGCAGACTAATGGGTGCGGGCAATACTGGTTGCATCGGTGCCGTAGGCGCAGTCTCAGCACCACGCTCAAGCCTCTCGGTGCCACGTTCGATAGCGCGCTCGGGTGTCGACGTCGAGGGTGCATGCTCGGCATTCTGACCATACCCCGCTGGCGCTCTCTCTAGGCCGGGACTGTGTATAGGGAGCTTGGGTTCCATATCTGTAATTGTACCATAATCATTACTCTGAATATACGCTTATTTAGCTCGTTCTTCTGGCTATGTATATACACGCCACCACGACAAATATACCCAACAGCAGCAAATCATACACTCCTACCGTCCCTACCGACTGCATGCCTACAAATATCACCGGCGCCAGTGCCAATACGGACGAGAAATAGTATGCTCGCCGCAGCGTCAGCACATTAGACACCCTCTTAACACCTAGTACCGTACTCGTTTTTGCTATCAGCTTACCCACAAAGAACAACAAAAAGGTCAGTACACCAAGTACTGACAAATAAATCAAAATAAAAACGAACAGTATCCCCAACGGACCCGCTGTCGTTGGTGCGGTTATCTGTAGCGCAATTGCCAAGGCGACAACTGCCAACACCGAACTAATTGCTATAACTCTACCGAGCATATTTCCCACTATACCACCAAACAAGGGAGCCAGAGTAGAAGCTATAAAGTCTCTGTACGACATCCGCCGCTGTAAAAAAAATATTTGGCGCGTGTACGGGAGACGGCTCCTACTCGTGGCAACTGACCGCTCCAGGAAAACCTGGGGCATTTATTTGTTGATGTATATTTTCCACGATACGCCTAGTAGTCTCTTTGTTCTGTTTTAACAAGGATTAACTAGGCATATCGGTACGATATACCTGCTTGCTCAACGCCTTTTGGGCGGAGCATCAATAGCGCCATGTCGTGGTACCAAGGTGCGTGAACATTACTCTGTTCATAATACATACCTATGTCGCTATCAGTGCTGCGCCAAATGCGGCTTGCGGTCAGTTTTAATTGTCAATGTGTTTTTTTGCTTTTTGTTTTTTGTAAAAGCTGTCTTTACCTTAGCATAACCATTTAGGTTGTTCAATGCATTTTCATTATATTATGATGCAAATGTAACAACATTGGAAATTTTATCTCCAAATCAAGGTGTTATTTTATCTATGATGATAAAATAACAATGTAGTTTTTAAAACATCATACTTTATACGTCTAGGCGATATTTAGGCTGTAATCATCAATCATTACCTTATAATGCGCCTCCCTCGTCACCCACTCCATCAACCATCCGTCACATCATTTGACCATACTCACCATCCGTTCATATTCAACCGAACCTCAGGATGCTCAGAACTACTTCGCACTCAACTAAGCAACCCTCAAGTGACTACACGTCAGCATCAATAGCAGGACAAATCTTCACGACAAGCCATCCACTCCATCAGCATCCAGCATAACTACTCACGCTATATACACCTCCCAACGCGTGCCTGCAAAATCGCACACACTTGTTGCCCATATTCTTAGGCCACAATGCCTTCCCCTAGCAACACATTCATTACTCAGCCAACTCTCAGTATTTAAGTCCCGTCTATGCCGCACCCGACCCTGCGAGACACCATATATGGGTTATCCACACGTCGCATTATTTACTAAAACTTTTTTCGTAAATAGTGTTGACACAAGCGCTTTGAAGTCATATTATAGGGGTAGCTCCTGAATAAATAAATTATACAGAAGCCAAAAATAAACAAGATTCAAAAACTCCACACAAAACAACCACTACTCGCAGGTGGTTGTTTTATTTCACTCACTTTTACCACCCGGCAAACGCAAAAACACCCTCCTAGGGTGTTTGAAATTCTGTACTTTGGTGGAGCTGCCGGGCACTGCCCCCGGGTCCAAAAGGTAACGGATTATTCGTCTACAGGCATAGTTTGTCTTGGTTGCTTACGGCGCATAAAGACTTGAAAACAAACATAAATGTCTCATGCATCGCGTGATAAAGTGTCCTTTTGCTGCGTCACTGCGCACAGTAAAAGTAAGTGACATGGGTATAACACCGCTCGCTGCTATGTCACCTGCTAACGAACGATGATCGAGCGATTAAGCTGCGATTGGCGCAAAAGAAGGTGTCTTTACTTCAAACAAAGATTTGTATGAAGCCAAAGAGCCTTTAATGCTAGCAATAGATTTTGCAATTAAATGTATACGTAACGCGTATGTTCGGCCTGCAAAATAATCTGTTAATGTCCTCTTGTCGAAAGCTATGTCAGCCCCAAACAGTACCTTTTCATTATAGCATATTTACAGCAATATACCAGATATGCTTAACTACAGGCACTATGACGACTTTAGGGAAGGTATTTGCGGTTGCACCTTTGGGATTTGACGGCCACTTGGTAGAAGTGGAAAGCGATGCCACCAAGGGGCTACCTAGCCTGCAGATTGTAGGGCTCGGCAACAAAGCCATCGACGAAGCTAAAGAACGTGTCAAAAGCGCTATAGCCAATTCCCTACTAGAATATCCTGCACGGCGTGTCACCATTAACCTAGCACCCGCAGAACTGCCCAAAGACGGCACGCATTACGACTTACCTATTGCCCTGGCTATTTTGGTGAGTAGCGGCCAGATTCAGCAACGAGAGGTGTCTGACGCCGCTTTTGCCGGCGAGCTAGCCCTCGACGGCAGCCTGCGACCAATTCGCGGTGCCATATCTATGGCCGAGACGGCGCGAAATGCCGGACTCGCACAATTGTATGTGCCGATTGGCAACGTTGAACAAGCAAACCTCGTAGACGGCATTGAAATCATCGGTGTCGAATCTCTCAAATCCTTGTATCTGCACCTCAAAAAAGAAATTATTCTGTCGGCTTCGCTGAAGACACCACCCCCTACTAACTCCGTCAATCTTAGTCATTCACCCACCCTCGACGACATTCATGGTCAAGAACAGGCCAAACGAGCACTCATTATAGCCGCTGCCGGCCATCACAACATCTTGCTTTCCGGGTCGCCGGGTGCCGGCAAGACTATGCTGGCACGGACACTCACTACACTCTTGCCACCTTTACTGCCAGAAGAGCAAATTACGGCCACCAAGCTCCACAGCCTTAGTGGTGAGCTAACAGATACCGTTCTCACCGCCCGGCCATTTCGCTCACCGCACCACACCGCCAGCCGCATTGCGCTCATAGGCGGCGGCACTAAACCAAAGCCAGGCGAAATAAGCCTGGCGCACCTAGGCGTCCTATTCCTAGACGAAATACCCGAATACTCGCGCGCCACCCTGGAAGCCCTGCGACAACCCCTAGAAGACAAATCTATAGCACTCAGCCGAGCCAACGGACACGTCACCTTTCCAGCCGATTTTATGCTAGTGGCCACCATGAATCCTTGCCCGTGTGGCTTTTATGGCGATTCGACCCGAGAGTGTAGCTGTGGCAGCATGCAAATACTCACCTACCAAAAACGCCTTTCTGGCCCACTACTCGACCGCATCGACATGACTATTGCCGTTTCGCCAGTTCCAAATAACGTCTTGCTCGCGCAAAAAGCAGTGTCAGAAAAACAACATCTAACAGCGATAGAGGCGATTATCAATGCTCAGGGCATACAAAAATCTCGATACAAATCGAGTATAAAAAACAACAGTAATTTAACCAGCCGCGAAATGAAAAAATACCTGACACTTTCCACCGAAGCCCGCCATCTGCTAGAAAAAGCAACCGAACGCCTGCAGCTAAGCGCGCGGAGCTATTTCAAGGTCATCAAAGTCGCCCGGACGATAGCTGATTTAGACGCCAGCCAGGACATTGGCGCTCAGCATATCGGCGAAGCGCTGCAATATCGGCAAAACGCTTGAATATCAGTGGTGAATCTGGTAGAATGATTAACGAGTAACGCTAAAAATAGTGCGAGCTCAAAGGAGACTAGCGATCAATAAGTCAACGCGCATCAACGAAGCAATCCGAGCCAGCGAACTACGAGTCATCGGCGCTGACGGAGAACAGCTGGGTATCATGAGCCGTCAAGAAGCGCTAAAAGCGGCGGAAGACGCAGGGGTTGATTTGGTGGAGATATCACCCAACGCCGACCCGCCTGTTGCAAAAATCGTCGACTGGGGTAAATTCCAGTATCAAAAGATGAAAGAGCTGCAGAAAAACCGCAAAAGCAACAAGCTGAGCGAGCTCAAACAGATGCGATTAGGGCTAAAGATTGGCGCAAACGACCTGGAAATCAAGCTTCGTAAGATACGTGAATTTTTGTCGAGTGGGCACAAAGTCAAGATTCTCGTTGTCTTCAAAGGCCGTGAAATGGCTCACAAAGAGCTAGGCTACGATATGATTGAAAGAATCGTCCAACTCCTTGAGAACGAAGCTATATTAGAGCAGAAGCCTCAGATGGCTGGTCGCAATCTGAGCATAGTAGTAAGGAGTAAATAATGCCAAAGATAAAGACCCACAAAGGTACAGCTAAACGCATCAAGCTGACAAGTACCGGCAAGCTGACACGTCGTCGAGCATTCGGCGCCCACCTTCTGTCGAAAAAGAGCAAGAGCCGCAAACGTGCAATAGGCACAACCGCAACCATCACTGGTTCGATGGCACGAAACGTTAAACGAGCACTAGGAGTATAATATGCGAGTCAAACGAGGCGTCACCGCACGCGCAAAGCACAAAAAGATATTAAAACTAGCAAAAGGCATGCAGCATAACCGCACGCGCTCATTCCGCTTGGCAAAACAAGCCGTTATCCGCGCCCTGCAATACGCCTACCGCGACCGCCGCAACAAAAAACGCGACCTACGCGGCCTGTGGATTACCCGCATTAACGCTGCTGCACGCGAACAAGGCACTACCTATGGTAAGCTCATTGCAGGCCTCAAAGCCGCCAACATCGAGCTAGACCGTAAGGTACTAGCTGAGCTAGCCGTTAATGAGCCGAAGGCATTTACAACCGTCGTTGAAACTGCCGTCAAAGCCTAACCAGCAAGAAGAATTCCAATCTCACCAAAATACCACGCCAAAAGCGTGGTATTTTGGTGACAGCTTGTCGGTAAGCCGGGTTCTGTCGTGGACGATCATCTATCTAGCCTACCAGTTGCCTGGCAAATCAAGCGGATAGCGACCTACGGACGGACCGCCCTTTTACGTAGATCTCCTTGCAGCCGACAGGGTTTACCTCCTCCGTACGTCACCGTACGTTGCTGTGGGCTCTTACCCCACTCCTTTCACCCTTACCTCACGTTGCCGCGAGGCGGTTTCGTTTCTGTGGCACTTTCCCTAGGGTCACCCCCGGTCGCCGTTAGCGACTGTCGCGTCCTATGCTGCCCGGACTTTCCTCTTGTCGTATTTCATACAAGTGACCGTCTAACAAACTGTCTACCCTATTATACCCTATTCACGCTGATGAGCGTTAAGGATTTTGTTGACCATACCATCCGCGTATTGGTTGAGGTCTCTACCTACATGGGTAAACGAGACTTTATGGAATTGTGTCACCAGCTGGCGAATACGTTCGTTAATAGGCCACAGTTCGCGGTTTTTAATATTATAGATGCCATTCATCTGATTCACTACCAACATGCTATCTATGCAAAAACGGACATCCTTGAGCCCCAGTGCCAAAGCTTTCTCTAACCCTAACCGCACTCCATGGTATTCGGCTTGACTATTAGTGGTAATGCCCAAGTATTCACCGCCTTGACCTATCACCTCTTGCTTGGCGTTCATAATGACATAGCCGCAGGCAGATGGCCCTGGATTACCACGCGAGCCACCGTCAGAATAGATTGTTACGGTGTCTGTATCGGCAGTTATTGTTTTTTCAGCAACAACTTTTTTGCTACTTTCAACCAACTTTTCCTGCTGTACTATTCCCAACAGAAGCTCAGTCAAATCTGTTATTTCAATGTGTTGCAATTCTGACAACTTGCTCCATTCGTATCTGTTGTAATTAGAGCCAAGGTGAATATCATGATGGCCTTCAGCCAATCCAACTGTGTACACTATCACCGCATACTGAATGTCGCGGTCGTCATGGTCGATATACGTGACAACGTCAAACAACTGTGCCGTCTGAATATGAACACCAGCATCGTCATGCAGGTAGCGCCGCAACGCATCTTCGGGCTGCTCGCCGTACTCCATCTTGCCGCCAGGCAGTTCGTACTGGCCCAATATAGACGGCCGGCCGTTAGCGCGCCGTAATAGCAATGTTTTGTCGTCTTTTCGCACGAGAGCCCGGACAGCGATACGTTGATTCATTTGTGTGTCTTTCTGTTTTTAATACTGGTATCATTTTACCATTTATGAAACGCAAACAAAAAAGACGATAACATCGTCTTTTTTGTTTGGTCGGGATGACAAGACTTGAACTTGCGACCTCACGGCCCCCAGCCGTGCGCGCTACCAACTGCGCCACATCCCGAAATGTTTGGACTTAAAAATCCCAGAGCAACCCCGGCACTTGATATTCCCTGCGTATTGCAAGGTGGGTGCTCGCAAAACGTTTCCACGGAAACGAATCATTTGAGCTCCCTATCAACATGATATTAGGAAAATCATACGTACCGCAGCCACCCTGGGACAGTCTTATTATATCACCTCTGCCCTATGCAAGACCAAAGATACGAGCAAATACGCCCATGAAGAAATCGATAGATGTCAGCATAAACGCGCCGATAGCCGAGCTAGCAGCCAAAACTATCAAAAAGACAAAGATAATGCCATATTGTTCGATGTATTCCATGCCACGCCGCACAAAATCAGGCGCCAACGCGTAAAGTACACGCGAACCGTCGAGCGGTGGGATGGGTATGATATTGAACACAAAGAACCCGAGGTTGACAGACACGGCAGTCATGAGCAGCAGCCCCCAAAAGCCCTCATGAGGTGCACCGATGAGCGCATAGATGCCAAACATCACGAAGGCAATGACGAGATTCGTCAGCGGGCCAGCCACGGCCACTAAAGCCGCACCCCATTCGTCGTACCGCACCCTATTGGGATTGAAAGGCACAGGTTTGGCGCCACCAAAAATCGGCGCGCCAATTATCGCCAGCATGACGGGCAATAACAGGGTCAGAAACGGGTCAATATGCTTGATAGGGTTCAATGTCAGACGACCTTGCAGTTTAGCAGTGTCATCACCCAGCCAATAGCCCACGAAGGCATGCATGGCTTCGTGAAGGGTCATAGAGAGCAGAATGACACCTATGACGATTGCAATGTAGAGAACGGTTTCCATCTCGACCTATTATACAGGAAGAGTTGGCTAGTATTCGGATTCGTCGTAGTAAAACTCACGCTCTGCAAAGCTTTCACCTCTATCGATGAGATCCATGAAATCATCGACACTCACAAACCTTTTGGGCTGAGCGTGGAACTCTTCATTTGTCATCCAGCGGTTAACGCCGCCTTCGAACGCCTCCATTAGTTCCCCGCTGTATTTGGTAGCGTAGACACATAGGAATATTTTGTCTTCAAGCAATTTCCCCGTGGTTTTGCTAAAGTCACGCTTGTGATATAGCAATTTGTATTCGAATTCGGCCTCTAGGCCTGTTTCTTCTTTGAGCTCACGCTGGGCCGCCTCTATAACCGACTCACCCCAGCGCATTTTGCCACCCACGCGCCCCCAAAAGTCGAAATAGGGGTTTTTCTTGCGCTGCTGGAATAAAAACTCTCGCTCTCCCTTGTCGTTGCGCCGTTCTAGGGTGATGGCTACCGAGACTTTGGGCTGTTTTTCTATCTCGTTTTCATCGGTATCCATGCGATTAGCGTATTCTTTACCTTTGTGCGTGAGTTTGTAGTGCTTTTCACCTTTTTCAACATAACCTTCGTCAACCAATTTCTTAATGTGAAAGTTGAAATGGTCGCTAGTGAGGTCAGTCGCTTTTTGTAGCTCAGCAAAGCCAGCGTGCGGGGTAAATAGCAAATGCCGCAGTATCGCCGCCTGTGCCGAGTGGGTGTTTGGTTCGTAACTCATCATATTCCTCCTTTAGTACTGTTCTGAGCATATCTGTCCTTTCTATCTTAAACTAGTAAAGCCCGCTTCACCTTGACGAACAAGCCCAAAAGAGGTAAACTGGTACAGATTGTAAAAATAAGTGGAAATAAATTATGGCAGCACGATGTGAACTCACCGGAAAAGGCAAACAGTTTGGCCACAATGTCAGCTTTTCTTTGCGTCGCACCAAGCGCGTCTTCAAACCTAACCTGCAAAAGAAAACTTTTGTCGTAGATGGTCAGAAGATTACGATGACCCTGAGCACACAGGCAATTCGCACGCTCAAGAAAAAAGGCATTTTGACTGCACCCGTAAAAGCTGTTGCAGCGTAACTGCACCTTTTCAATAAAATAACCTCTCAACACGAGAGGTTATTTTATTTTTAGATTCCGCGCTAACTGCGAGTTATTTCAACAACGGTCAATACAGGAGGCAGTGCTGACGCAGCTTTTACTTTGTATTTGGCGACCGTCTCTACCGGGGCTGCAAGCTCTTTCGTGAATGTCTCTAGGGTGTCTTGTGGCATTTCGTATTTAAGCGCACTGTCTGCATAATGCACGGGTACAACCACTTTCGGGTCAATTTTACGCACCACACCAGCCGCACTCGTGGCGTCGAGCGTCAGGCCACTGCCACCCACTGGCAAAATGAGGATATCAACCACACCAAGAGCTTCTAGCTGCTCTTCGTTGAGCTGAGGCGCAATGTTGCCTAAAAGCGCAATGCGGACATCACCCACTTCTATGCGATACATTGTTGCAATTTTCTCATCAGCCTCCTTGTCGACGTGACGCATAGTACTGACACCTCTGATAGAAAAGTCACCCAACTCGTATTCACCTGGACCTTCTATGCGCAGCTGCGCGTCTTTGCCGTTGGTCGCAAAACGCGGTTCGGTAGCCACCTCTACAGCATCTTTGACAGCCAAATCTTTGAGCCCCAACGCTGATAGCTTGGGGTCTGCGACAAGCGTTGTTTTTTTAGTTGCAATAACGATACCGTTACCGCCTTTGTATTCAATATCAAACATATTTTCTCCTTACTGCATTTTCAGTATGTTATCGGTATCTGCCAGGACGGTGTGTTTGCCTTTGAGAATCTCTGTAATAAATTTATCACGAACGCTCAATCTGTAATAGAACTCGTCGTAACTAAGCACGCTATAGTTGAGCTCACGTGCCTCTAGCTTTTCGATTTGTTTTATCGCATTTTTGAGTTTGACAGGCGATATATTACCTACGAGCAACAGGTCAACCGAACTCGCCGAACCTTTCACTAATACGCCGGCTAACACAGCCAGGCGCAAACCCGTCAATCCCTCGACAAGCCCATGCCAACTGGTTTGGCGCACCTCTTGTGCGGGTGCTTGCTGCATGGCTTCGTCGGCAAAGATAGCGCGAAAAGGCACATAGTAGTCGTAGCGCTGGTTTACCTCGTAATAAAGCTTGTTATCGGCAGTGTTGCTAGTGATAATACCGACAGCCAACATATTGGCTAACTCACGCCGAACGGAATTGATTTGTTCATCTATGAGCCGCGTGATTTCGCGCACGTAAAAGGCCTTACCTGGATTGTTCAGGAATAGGTGTAGTAATTTTACCCGAGTTTTTGAGCCAAATAGTGCGTCAATCATCTCTCTACCTTAGAATAACTTTCGTGTTCTATAATATCACGGTTACGAAAGATTGGCGAGCTTGTCCGTCAGATACGCCTTCGCCCCCGGCAAGTCGTGCCATTCTATAAACGAATTGCGCCGCAGCCATGTCAGTTGGCGTTTGGCCAGCTGCCAGTCGAGTGTTGTGAATTTATCCTTCATTTCAGCTTGGGCTATCTCGCCCTCCAGATACGAATGAACGATCCGATAGATATTCCCTGTCATCGCTTCGCTATTCCAGTCATATTTTTTGCCCAATGTTATTGCTTCTTCCACAACACCATCGTCAAATAATTGTTCAGTTCGCAAAGCGATGCGTTCACGCAACACTTCTTTAGGTGTTGCTATTCCCACAATAATACTATTGCTTATCGGCGTCTCTCGCCTCTTGGTGTTTACGCTTTTTTGTTCTATTGCCCGTATAACATAGCGTTTGTTCTGAGGATTATTTGGCAGCGATATGTTGTGTTCTGAACAATATTTGTGAAGCTCCCCTAATGTCATGAACTCCAGCTTGTCTCGTAGCTGTGAGTCAACATCGCCACCGAACCGGTAATCAAACAAGACGGCATCAACATACAAACCAGTACCTCCAACTAAAAAAGGCACATGGCCGCGCATCCGGATTTCTGCTATTTTTGCCTCGGCATATTTTTTAAAATCCGCCGACGTAAACCGCTGGCCGGGCTCTACCAAGTCGAGCCCCCAATGCGGCACGCGGGCGCGTTCTGCCGCAGTCGGTTTGGCGGTGCCGATATCCATGCTTTTGTACACTGTGCGCGAATCGGCACATATAATCTCACCACCGAACTTTTCGGCTAGCTCTACAGCCAGCAACGTTTTGCCACTAGCGGTAGGACCGACGATAACGACTAGAGGAGGCTGGTTTGTGGATTTGACCACCATCGAAGCTCCTTGAAATTATCTACTATGTGGTCGGTACAGGTGACTCCCTCTGCCTCGAGCAGCTGTTGCTGCACTTCTCGCCCACCGGGAAAGCCAGCAGCCAAACCGCCAAACCGATTAACCAGACGATGCCACGGCAGCTCGGTCGGCCCGGTGTGCGCCACACCACCTACGATACGCGCCGCGTTGGCGTGACCAGCCAGACCGGCTATGTCGCCGTATGTTGTGACTTGCCCATACGGCACTTGCGCCATGAGGGCGTAGACTTTGTCGCGAAAACCAACCTCAACCTCCATCATGCCTACAATTCCTGCAGGTACGCCGCCAACTGGTCGAGCGCAATTTTCTTTTCTTCGCCTGATTGAGTACGGATACTGACTTCGCGAGATTCTTTATCTTTTGGTCCAACTATAATTTGCAGCGGAATCTTCAAGGTAGCCGCTTCACGAATCTTTTTGCCGATTGACTCGTTGCGACTGTCGACGGTATACCTGAGCTCGTTGTGCCTCAAGGGCTGCATCAGTACTATACCTCCCATTACCGCCTTAACTTCATCGACATAATCCATGACGGAATCATTGATGGTCAAGATACGAACTTGCTCGGGAGCCAACCAAAACGGCAGCCAACCAGCGGTTTTTTCAAGATAGAAACCGATAAAGCGCTCTAACGAACCGAGGATTGCCCGGTGAATAATAATGGGGCGCTGCTGGCTACTGCTGGCATCGACATAGGACAGATCCATGCGATGCGGTACAAGGATATCTATCTGGGAGGTGGCTATGGTGTCTTCTTTGCCGAGAACATTGCGAGTCTGCACATCTATTTTTGGCCCATAAAAAGCCGCTTCGCCTTCAGCCTCAACAAAATTCACCCCAAGTTCGTTCAACGCCTCGCGGATGATATCGCCGGACTCTTTCCATACAGCTGGGTCACCTTCGTATTTGTCCTTTGCAAAGTCAGGCAACGAGAGACGGTACCAATAGTCGTCGATGCCGAACTGAGCGTAGACTTGTTTGAATAGACGCAGAACTTTCACGAACTCTTCTTTCAGCTGTGCATTCGTTACATAGATATGCGCGTCGTTTTGCGTGATTGGACCGCGAACGCGAATAAGACCTGTTAGGGTACCCGAAAGCTCATGCCTATACAAGCCCGAGTGTTCCGCCAGTCGCAGCGGCAAATCATTGTAACTTTGTACTAACTTTTCGTAGACTTTGTGATGATGCGGACAGTTCATAGGAGAGACATAGAACTTCTCACCCTCGGAGTCGATTATCGTAAACATATCATCAGCATAAAATTGCGCGTGGCCAGATCGCTGATAGAGGCGTTCATGCGCGATAACCGGCGTATCAACGTATTGATAATCCTCTGCCTCCTCGAGCTGTCGCATGTAGCGACTCAGGAGGTTTTTGACCGTCGCGCCACGAGGTAACATAAGCGGCAACCCCTTGCCCACTTCATCGCTGATGGTGAATATCTTCAATTGCTCGCCCAGAACACGGTGATCGCGCCTTTTGGCTTCTTCGAGCATTTCAAGATAGTCGTCGAGTTCTTCCTGCGCGGCAAACGCCACCCCATATAATCGCTGCATTTGCGGGTTTTTCTCGCTACCACGCCAATAGGCACCGGCCACACGCAGTAATTTGAACGCGCCGACGTCTTTGGTGTTGGCGACGTGCGGGCCGCGACAAAGGTCGGTGAAGTCACCGTTTTTGTAGAAAGACACTTCGTTAACGGCACTGTCTCCCCCGGTAATCGTGCCCAGTTCGTCGGCGTCGAGGTCTTTGGCGGCGGTAGTGCCCGAGCGTTTGAGGTCGTTCAGTAGCTCTTCTTTATAGGGTTGGCCGTTCTCTTTTGCCCACGCAATCGCGTCGTCTATGGGCATCATGAAGTGTTCGAAATCTTGCGACTCAGTAACGATGCGGCGCATGGTTTTTTCTATTTTGCCAAATTGCGCTTCGGATATTTTTTCGTCACCCAGGTCGATGTCGTAATAAAACCCGTTTTCTACGACAGGCCCCACACCAAACTTGGCCTGTGGCCAGAGGCGCCGGACTGCGGCGGCGGTGATGTGCGCCAAACTGTGCCGCATAGCGTGTAGTTGGTCTTGGTTCATATTTTCTCCTTTGTTTTAGTAAATAAAAACATGCGATGACTGGTTTTAATTGCTATTAAATCCATATATCGCATGTCTCGGACCCTTATGGGCGGTTCCACCGGACTTCCCTACTAGGCAGGGCGCTCGTAGGGCAACGTTATCGCACATTGCCATTCCCCACGGAACTCGGCGGGCGGTTACTCCGCGTCTGCGTTCATTACTATACTATACCGCACTCTCTGTTATTGCAACACCTGTGCGTATCTGGTATGATTGTATCGTTCCTGAAATATTCGGGGGCGATTAGCTCAGCTGGCTAGAGCGCCACATTGACGTTGTGGAGGTCAGAGGTTCGACTCCTCTATCGCCCACCAGATTGCAAAATGAAGATTCCGCGAGGAGTCTTTTTGTTTTGGTTTTTACCCACATTTTGCGATGACTTTTCCACGTAGTTTCACGACCCAATAACAGCGGTGATATGCCGTTTGTGATATATCTGTCCGGCGCGCGTTGGTTGACATATTATTGCACTTATGCTAATATGTGTTCATGGCTAAAGAACCCATACGCAAACCATCTGCACTATCGAAACTATCGCTCGGATTTGAATACGACATGACCTGGCATGATGCCAAGCGCGCCGTTCGTGTTCGAACGCACAAAGAATAGATTTCGTAAAAAATTGCTTATCACCCCACACCCTCCTGCAAATGGAGGGTGTTTTGTTTCCACATATTGTTCGTGCTTTTCCACTAGTATTTTACATAGCTATATGTCAATATATAGACATGTATTGTGTAAAATGTTTTCATACGAATACCACAGTGGCTAATTCGCGCCCACACAAAAAGCGCCCGCAGGTATGGCGTCGCCGGGCTTGCGCGCTGTGCGGCATAACATTCACCACTTATGAACGACCATCTTTAGCCGACAATAAGACGATCCATCTGCCAAATAACAAAATAGATAGCTTCAACTTAGGAAAGCTCATTTTGAGTATTTCGAGAGCATTCACACATTCACCTCATGATGCTGAGCGTAGCAGTCTATGGCTGGCACAAACGGTGGAGGATGCACTAGCCGTACACAAAGAACCTTTGACACTCGAGACGGTTCAAGCAATCACCTACACTACCCTTAAACATTTTGATGAACTGGCTGCGATGCAATACGCAGCACAACACCGAATGGTTACTTCGACGCGCCGGCGCGGGCGGCCTTCTCTTGCTTGGCGCGAGCCAGGGATTGATGAGTCGCCTTCTCGGTAACATCAAATTTGTCTAGGTATTTGCCAAGTAACAGATGTGTCTGAGCGTTGAACGCGGACAGGGCGCTATAGGCAATGGCCGTGACGGGCATAAGCCCCCATTGAAGTACCATCCAAATATTGCGATGTCTTTTGTAACGCTCGGGGCGAGGTGGTAGCATTTTGAAACCAAGGAAGATGGTAATGACGAGACCTATCATCGCAACACGCTGAATACCACTAATGACCTCTGGTAGTTGGTGTGCGGCGATGTCGCGGGCTGCCTGCGAATTAACAAGCAACGGCACCCAGCCACCTACGGCCACAAGAATTGGCACACTTGCCAAAGTAACATGGCCATCAAGTAATCGGAAAAAGCGCGCAAAGCCACCTATAAACGGCACGTTACGATGGCGGGTGAAGAGTCGCGTGGCGACATAGGGTATGTCGGAGGCACCATAGGCCCAGCGACGAAGCTGGATGAATTGGGCCTTCAGGGTTGCTTTGTAGGTGTCGGATAGAACGGCATCCTGATAGATAGGCACATAAATGGGCGTAACTGAATAGTTGCCGCCAAAATAGAAATAGCTGCGCCAGTATTGATGCCCGTCTTCTACAATCGTACGCTTACTCCAAAAATTCATTTCAACCAAAGCGTCCATGGATTGCGAATGCGAAGCAAAATTACGGAGGGTGTGCGGACGCATAGCGCTGATAATATTCCAGAACGAGTTGCCTGTTGCCAGAACGCGCATAGGCGCCGGTGCGTCCCAAATGTTATTTAGAAATAGCGCGATCGGCTGGTACGAAAGATGTTTGCGGTCTTCGTGTACGATGTATTCATAGGTGACGTAGTCGAAATAGGTGGCGTGCGGACGATTATCGCTGTCGAGAGTTGTGATGATAACGTCTTTGTAGGCGATGTCCTGTTCGGCTATCCAATCCTTAAGGAAGTAGCCCGCGTACGTAATATTACCGCCCTTCCCTACAACTTCATCTGGCAAATCTTGGGGATGCTTGACGAGATGAAATGCCATGAATACACCGTCAAACTTTTTCTTGAGTGCATGAGCTGTTTTTTCTATTGCCTCGCCGCCCCGCTCTTCATAGGCAAGCACTATGATGAGTTTCCTATTATCTTGGGTACCATCGGCCACAGACTGGATTGTTGGCTCGATAACCTCGTATGACTCGTTGTAAGCTGCGATAATAACTGCGCTGTACAGCTGCGAAGGCCTGGGAAACGAGCCGGGGTCAGCCGCCATAAGGCGCAAGTTCTCTTTGTGCGCCTCAAACCCAAAGCCAGTAGAATGCTCATTTTTCTCACGTTGATAGCTAGCGAGAGGATCTTCCAGTTGCAAAAGACGACTATGCCAGTCAACTTTTTGGGCACCGTGCAGTCTGTTGTTACCCGTAACGGTATGGTATGCGATACCAACGGCTTTGACGAGTACGGTAATGATGAGGAGGAGCAAGTAGATAGCAGCGGCGAGAGGACTGACAAACGACAGGAAGATGAGTAGAATAATCATGCCATAACTTAGGATGGCGGGAAGCATTTCAAAGAAACGGTAGGACAGCGTGCGTTTTGCGATTGGGATTTCAAGGTCAATCATACTGCTACAAGAATGCTATCCTTAGGACTGACTGCGTCATAAGCCACGCAATAGCAAGAAGAAGCAGACTGAGTGCGATAAATAAGAGTGCCATCTGGCGACGGCCTTGTGCGTATAGTTTTACCGCAAGTATAGGGTGCATCAGGGCAATAAGAACACCAAAACCGATAAACGAGAAGAAGTAATACCATTTATCTCTGTAGAAACTGGTGCCGCCAAATGCCGTATAGTGCACCGCCACCTGGAGATCGCTAGGGCGCAACGAAACACCGACATATATACAGTACGCAATACACACAATGATGAGACCTATGATAGCTAAGGCCATCAGTCGGTCCGAGAGAACGAGTTTGATTGAATTTATAATATCTTTTTTCATCTTATACCTGGTGCGGGTACAGAGAATCGAACTCTGCGCTCGACCTTGGGAAGGTCGCATATTAACCACTATACGATACCCGCGGATCCCCTACTATGGAGCCGCTGTCCGGATTTGAACCGGAGACCTACACTTTACGAAAGTGCCGCTCTACCAGCTGAGCTACAGCGGCACAATGGCCTAGGGGTATTATAGCACTGCCCACACAGAAAATAAATGCTATCTGAGTGTTGCGCCAAAGGGTAAAAACTGCTATGATGTGGGAAGCTGAAACGCCATGCGCTCGTAGTGAAGGGGTTATCACGCCTCCCTGTCACGGAGGAGATCGCCGGTTCAAATCCGGTCGAGCGCGCCATAGAAAATACCCATCACATGATGGGTATTTTCTATGGCGATATTGTCACTTGTTAACACTACGCCTTGTAGCGACCCTCTACAAAATCCCAATTGACGACATTCCACCAGGATTTGACGTAGTCATCCCGTTTGTTTTTGTAGTCCAGATAATACGCGTGCTCCCAGACATCGAGACCTAGCAGTGGCGCATTAAGTCCTTGCATAATGGGAGTATCTTGGTTTGGCGTTGTAATAATGTCCAAGTTTGGCTGCAGCCATGCCCAGCCACTCCCAAATACGGCGAGCGATTTTGTAGTGAATTCATCTACAAAAGCCTGAAAACTGCCGTAGCGAGCAATGATGGCCTGCGCTAGCTCCCCGCGAGGCTCGCCGCCACCATCAGGCGACATCCATTGCCAAAAGAGGCTATGGTTGTAGTGGCCGCCCCCGTGGTTGCGAACAGCCAACTGAACTGCCTCGGGTAGTTGTGACAAGTCCACTAGGAGACTTTCGAGCGGACGATCCTTAAGAGCTGGTGCATTGTCGAGCGCAGCATTGAGTTTGTCGACGTATGCCTGATGGTGCTTGTCGTGGTGCAGGCGCATAATATCGCCACTAATGTATTTGCCTAGTTGGTCGTAGCCATATGGCAAGTCTGGTACTTTGTACATATTCCCCCCTATTGTTGGTTGTCTAATTTTGGAATGGCGATATATTCGTGGATTTTGTTGTCTTTTTTCAATTGCGCAAGCCTGTCAGCGAAGGCGGTCAGAGGTATCTTAATGTATGCATAGCTGATTTGGGTGTCATTTTTTTCGAGAAGTTTTACAAAGTAATAGCCATCACCCGTTGTCGTTTTTATAGCACCAGATATTTGATCCTTCTCAAGCGTAGCCGCCGCCACACTAAGCCCGCCATCACGGTTGGTGCGAGGCACGAACCCTGAAGCGCCTGATGTCACTTTTGCATCGCCTTCCCCACCTAACTGGGCAGCGATTTTATCGAGGTCAGCCCCTGGCGCACGAAGAAGCGTATCAGCAGAGGCCTGCTTTTGTCTGGCCGTGTCGTCTATAGCATAGGCAACCGCCTGACGCATCAACTTGCTCTTGGTGTCCTGCCGGTACTCTTCGGGTGTCCACCCTAGGACATTCAGCGCCGATGCGTCGTAGGTTTCCTGAGAGATGCGGCCGTTAACCGTGTTGCGATCGGCATCAATGACTTTACTGACCGCATCCTCAGAAATAGTAATTTTCAATTCCCTCGCAAGCTTGGCAGCATACGCATCGGCCTGAACGTTATTCATAGACTGGCGTTTTATGTAGTCGTTCTGCCGCTTGCCGTCTTCGCTTTGCAGATTAACTTGTTCGCTTTGCTGCAGATAGTGCGCCGAACTGTTGTAGTACATCAGGTAGTCGCCGTATCGAACCGACTCGTTATCGATAGAGGCAACGGGTAGTGGCAAGACGCGCGTTATACGGTAGAAAAATGTACTGGTATTCTGCGCAGGATACAGTTGCCACCAGCCAACCAACATAATAAGAAGTAGCGCGACAACAGTGATAAGAATGGTATTAAATACAAGACGATGCCGCGCATACTGCATGGGATATTTGAACCGGCGCCCTCCTGCAAGAATACGTTCGCGATGTTCTGCGACCGTTTCGTTGGTGATGCGCGACGGTATGGCCTTGGCTTTGTCGCGTTTTCTAAGCCGTAATCTCTTCATATTCTCCCTGCTGTTCGCTGGCCACCGCAATGGTCACCGCGTCTTGTAGTTTGTTATATATGTGGTCGGGATGCTGCACTTTATTGATAATGAGGTCGCCGACGAGCGTTTGTATAACGATGGTCCCAAAACCAAACATCTCGCCTGTGAATCCAGGTATATTATAGCTTATGTTTTGAATCTTTGACAGTCGCAACTCGACAACATCTTTACCGAAGAAACCGCGCTGCGTGATTTGGCGGATACGCTGATCGGTCACGATGTATATAGTGAAGTACCACATAATGAAGTGGTACGAAAAAAGCAATAAACCAGCGACCAGCCCAACAACCGGCAACAGGAATAGTTCAAAATTGGCCTGCCAAATGAGCGGCGGAATGCATGAGACAACAAAGGGCATGAGTAGCAGATAGAAACCCTTGCGCATAGCAACCATGTGACGACGAAAGACAAAGAGGAGCTGTTCGCCGTCGCGCTGGCCGTCGAATTCTTGTTGGTCTGGTGTCGGTTTTTTATTCATAGTTTCTGGTACCCCGGGCAGGAGTCGAACCTGCAACCTTTTCCTTAGGACGGAACCGCTCTATCCAATTGAGCTACCGAGGCCTATGAATAATAGTATACTGTATTTACTTTTTATTCGGTACTCGGCCGCGAACAACTGGGCCGTGTGCGGTTTCGTATTCACCGTAGATTTCATCGGCATTGAACCATAGCTCTATCTCTTGAGTGGCTTCGTTGGAATCGCCTGAAGCATGGAGAATGTTTGGCAGTGTTGCGCCGATTGGGTTGGTGTAACCACGTGTTATGTGCGTGTAGTCGCCTCGTATAGTACCTGGTGCTGACTCTTTAGGGTCGGTTGTGCCTACCATTTTACGAACGTGGGCAACCGATTCGACACCCTCGAGGACAATCGCAACGACAGGTGTTTCTGTCATCTGGCTAAGCGTGACGTTGTAGATGTCTTCACCCCATCGACTAATGAGGTTGCTGATGCCTTCGTAGTGTTTGTGAAAATGCAGCTCGTCTGGTGCTACCATTTTCATTGCAATAATCTTGAGGCCGGCACGCTCAAATCTGGTGATGATTTCGCCCACAAGGCCACGTTGGATTGTGTCAGGTTTAAGAACTACTAGTGTTCGTTCGATCATATGGTCTCCTTGAAATTTATGTCCTTATTGTAACAGAAGTCCACTTCACGCCAAGGTTTTTACTTATGAACAACTTATTTATTCACTTCCTTGCTGTACCTATTGAAGCATCTGGGTTATGCTAGGTATATGTACTTATCAGAACTGATATTGGACTATATTGAACACCTAGAAGTAGAAGGTGGTCGGTCGGCAAAGACTGCCGAAAACTATAAACTCTACCTGGAGCGATTCGTGGAGTTTACGGATAACATCCAGGTGGGTAGAATTACCAGCGAAACGATACGCAAATATCGATTATGGCTCAATCGCTATAAGAATGACAACGATGACGAATTAGCAACGATCACTCAGAGTTATCATTTAATTGCCTTGCGCGGTTTTCTGGGGTATTTGTCGAAACGGGATATTACGAGCTTGAGTCCGGATAAGATCGAGTTGCCCAAGGTGTCGCGCAAACAAGTTACCTTTTTGCATTATGACGAGGTTGCTCGCCTACTAGACGCGATACCTCTGGATAGTGAGGACGGGTTGCGTGACCGAGCTATTGTGGAATTGCTTTTTTCCAGCGGGTTGCGCGTCTCGGAACTGGTCAACCTCAATCGCGACCATGTCAACACCCGCCGCCGTGAGTTTATGGTACGCGGAAAAGGTCAGAAAGACCGCCCAGTTTTTATAGGAGAGGCGGCCGCCCAACGAGTGGAAGAGTATGTGGCAGCACGCATAGACAACCTTCCCCCGCTGTTTTTAAGCTATAGCCGCAACAACCTAGCCAGTACGACTGGAGATTACCGACGACTAACGGCGCGCAGCATTCAACGAATCATTACGAAGTACGCCCGCCTGGCCGGCATCACCAAACACGTGAGTCCGCACACGATGCGGCATAGTTTTGCCACTGACCTACTGATGAACGGTGCTGACATACGCAGCGTGCAATCGATGTTGGGCCATAGCAATATTAGTACGACACAGGTATATACGCACGTAACAGACGAGCATTTGCGTGAGGTATACGAGAAGTTTCACAGCGACACCGACAGTTAGGGTGTGCAGGTAGTGCTAGGAACGTAGCCGCTTTCGGCATCTGTGACCGTGAAATTTTTACAAAGGTCACCCTGCATATCGATGGCAGCCTGCGGATAAATAAAATTACCTTTTAGTTCGATACGCGAAACAACACGTCGGAAGACGTCATTGGCGCGGCCAGTCGCATCAACTTCTGGCTGAACACGACTAAATTTTACATCGTTGGCACCATTTTTGAGCTTGACACTAAAATGCGCCCCATTATAGAGTGCACCGAGCCGCAAAAAGGCACTGCGCTGGGCGGCGTTGCCGTTAATAGGGCTGGGCAGCGTGATGGTTGCCGTGCAGGCATAGAAATTATCGATGAAACTATTGGCACACTTTGCTTGCCGCGGCGCATTACTAGATAGGCGCCTCCCATCGAGAGCAAACGACAAGTTTACAGCACCAGTGTACGATGGATAAAGAAACAGCGTATTGGCATTGCTATTACTTCCCTGGTTGTCGTTGAAATCGCTCAACTTGAAACTGGCACCGGTTTGTATGAGTTGCGCGCGCAGCAGTGCTGGCATGTTCGCAGCCCACAGCGAACCGACGCGCGGCAAGGGTGTCTCTGGAGTTTTGGAAGGAAATTCGACACCCTGATCGGTCGTTCCCGGAACGTCCTCTTTGCTAAACCAACTAATTTCGACGGTATCGAACGTTCCGACACCAGCAATGGGCACCATCACCGATTGGTTGGCACTCACCTGGTTTTTATAGTCAGCAGTATCGACACTCACTTTTACGCAGGTATAGGCTTGATCGAGTTTGGCGGCATTGTCGCCAGTATTTTGCTGGATGAGTGTCTCGTCGTTGGTTGCGTTTACCAGCTCGGCAGCCACCAATGTATCGCAATTGGTTGCGGACTGGCCAGGAGCGGGTGTGAGTGCGGCGTTAATTTTGGCGCATTTTATAGTGGGGGCAGCAACGCCTTCACGACAGGCCTGATCGAGTAGTAAGAGGCGTTTCGCATCCTCTACCCCGGCCTGGGCAGCATCGTAAGCACTTTGTGAAAGGTCGTTCGTTGTCGCCTGACGCTGGTCTTTGAGCATCAGCTGTATGAACCCAACGGTCACGACGGTCATCAGTAGCGTGGCAAATATCACGACAAAAAGCGAGACAACCCCGGCCTGTCTATGGGTGCGCGTATTCATTATTTCCCTCCTAGGTTATTGCCTGCCCGGGCAATGATATC
>Ga0075418_10000664_pt1 | contig 37118 bp, 44 predicted proteins | sample SoiMetdeltSBSDD2_FD_81776 | JGI IMG/M metagenome (GOLD analysis project Ga0075418, IMG submission 81776) | Bulk soil microbial communities from a Populus tree surrounding site in Tennessee, USA - Soil MetaG P. deltoides SBSDD2 | ecosystem: Environmental > Terrestrial > Soil > Tree plantation... | reverse complement strand
TGGTCATTTTTAGTATACAGCCAAGTGCCGCGCACGCCAACCTGTTTCGGTGCTATACTATTTTTATGACAGACCAGGCGGCACTCATCGACCAGCTGATTCATCAGACGCATCAAGGGGCGGTTTTTGGCGAAGGCCGCGCATTTGGCATGCTGAAAGCCGATGCGACGCAGGGCTTGGCGCGCGATGCGCAGGCTATTGCGCGGAGCTTGGCGAAGCGGCTGACGTTGTGTTTGGAGCGTGCATTGCCAGGGGTTAGCCAGGCGGAGATTCACTCGACGGTACAGGAAGTAGTGCCTAAGACGGCTGTGTTTGTGCCGGCGTTGACGGCGGGTGAGTTGGCGGGTGAGCGCAACCAAGAAAGGTTGACGCTGGCGGCGGTGGCGGTGGGTTGCATGTATGTGGCCGACCAGTTGACTGACAGGGGTGACGAGGCGATGTTAAAGGCGATAGAGGCCTGGCCTGGCCATGCCGCGCTAAACCCGCGCCGTGCGGTTTTAGAGGAAATGCAGCATGCTATTCAGGAATTGGCGCGCCCAGAGGATGTTGCTGCCGTGTTGGAATGTTTCGACCAGAAAGTTCTCGCCAACGAAGCGCGGTTGCATCGCCTCAGTAGCGCATTTAAAATGGGCTCGCTCATAGAGCGCGAGGCTTTTCTCGACACACATGCTGAGCGCTTGGCCGAACTGATGACGGAGGATGCTGGCTTTCAGAGCGTCACAAGTTCGCTGTATAGCATTTATCGCCAGAACGACCCGACTTTGCCGCCGGTGGTTGAAATCCACGCCAATCCTTTCATGCAAGAATTGCTGCAGGTGTGTAATGCTGCCGCGCGCATTGCCGACGAATACGGCGACTGGTGGATGGATGCGGGTAATGATGTGAAGTACGGCGTTTTTAGTATTAATCCGTTCAATCAATATCATCCGGCAATGGTTGGGCGATTTTGCCAGCTGGCCGGGATAGAAACTGCTCGTGTGGCGGAGATACAGGTGGCATTTCGAGATTTTCATACCAATGAGGCTGAGCGCAAAACGAATGGCGCGTTTATTACGGAAGTGTTTTTTGACCAAATGCGCCGGCAAGTTCACGCGTACTATCAAGCGACGCACCCGCCATACGACAAATATATCGAATTATGCATGCGTGTGGGCGAAATTAGCTATGTGAATATGATGGGTGACATACAATTGGCGCGTGCTGCCAGGTAAATGTCTGGTATAGTGGGAATATAAGAAAAGGGGGCGAGCATGTTTCAGTACACGAAAGCATTTAGCGGATTTTCGGTTAACGATGCGACTGCGGCGGCGCAGTTTTATGGGCAGACGTTGGGTATTGGCGTTGAGCAAGGTGCCATGGGTTTAACACTCAAACTAGCGGGTGGCGGTGATGTGTTTGTGTATCCGAAAGATGATCATACGCCAGCTACCTATACGGTGCTGAATTTTGTGGTGACCGACATTGATGTAGCGGTTGATGCGCTTGCAGGAAAAGGTGTTGTATTCGAGCGATACGAGGCGATGCATCAGGATGAAAAAGGCGTGGCACGAGGGATTGCGGCCGGGCAAGGGCCAGACATTGCGTGGTTTAAAGACCCTGCTGGCAATGTGTTGGCGGTGTTACAGGAGGCGTAATGGCACCGGCGGATGCACATACGAGCCAGGTAATTCAGGAACTACGCAGTAACGCGCTGCACACGCGGGATTATTATGCACTACTGATTGGCTCGGTTTTGCTGGCTATTGGCGGCATTTTTGCGGACAGTATTCCTGTGCTGATTGCCAGTATGATAGTGGCGCCGTTGGCTGCGCCTATCGTGACGCTGGGTATGGGGCTTGTTATTCGCGACTGGACGCTGGTGTGGCGGACGCTCGGTTTATTTAGTGTTTCATGCGTGTTGGCCGTGATACTGGCTGTGGGTGTGACGCTTCTTTTTAATGATATTCGCGTCAAAGATGTCTATGTAACCTTTACCGAAAATCTCTATTTGGCGACGGCGATTGCCTTGGTGGCGGGGGCAATCGCGGCCTATGGTGCGGTGCGGCCAAAAGTTGCAACGGCCATAACGGGCGTGGCGATAGCAGTGTCTTTGATGCCGCCACTAGTGGCGACTGGTGTTGGGATGGCAACGGGTAATGCAGCGCTCGCGGGAGGTGCGGGGATTTTATTTGTCTTAAATGTATTGGGGATTTTGACGGCGAGCGTGGTGGTTTTTGCGTTGCTGCGTATCGGCCGGTTGCAGCGAATATAGGCAAGTTTTGGCACGCATAGTATAGTAGTGGCAGGATGGCAGCTACTTCATACGACGTGACGATTGCGACGGCGAATACTCATTTTGGGCAGTTATTGCGGGCAACGGAGAGCCTGGCGCCCATCGCGCACGCGGATATTATTTTGCTGCAGGAGGTCATAACGCCCGAGCTGGATGTGCTGGAGCGATACCTCGAACCTGCTGGGTTTCGGGCTGTGTATATCGAACCGAAATTTGGGCTTGTGGTTGCATTTCGGCGGCGAGCCAAGCTAAAGGTTGGTGCTATAGCGCGGTCGGTGGGGCTGCAGAAAATGAGCCTCGCTGAACGGATGATTATCCAGCGTAGTTTGGGGCGAGAGATCGCCTATACCGAGCATGGTTGTATTGTTGTGGAGGCTGTCGCGCAGTCTGGTCAAAAAGTGATGGTTGTAAATACCCACCTGACGGTGCCGCCCAAGTTTTTAGCTCGTGGACGGCAAGTGCGCCGACTGGGCGGCGTGCTGGCGACGCTAGATGCCGCACAGCCCCTGATTGTTGCGGGCGATATGAATCATTATCCCAGGCCGTGGCCAGTAGACGAAGACATGCGCAGGCGGAACGATCTGCGGCGAGTCGACCTTTTGAGCGAGCCGACCTGGCGAGCACATAGCGTTAGGCGCGCCAGTTTGTTGCGCGCCGTGGCCTACGCCAGTCGGCGGCCTCTGGAGGCGTTCGACGGCCAGCACGATGCAATGTTGTATCGGGGTGCGGGGATGACGCAGAAATCGGCGCAGGTAGTTGATATTGCGTCCGACCATCGGGCAATCGTCACGAGATTCACGCTAAGGTAATGATGCCGAACGGATGATATACTAAGCTTATGGATAAAAAGAAAGATAGTGAAATATTGGCCAAACGGGCACTTCAGGTGCAGCGTGGCGCTGCGCGGGCGGCGGTACTGGGCGTGAATGATGGGTTGGTGAGCGTCTTGTGTATTGTATTAGCAGTGGCCGGCGCCGGTGCGAGTGGACATAGTGTGCTGTTGGCCGGGTTTGCCGGGTTGGTGGCGGGCGCCGTTAGTATGGCAGCTGGCGAATGGATTTCTGTGCGCGCGCAAGTAGAGCTTTTTACAGGGATATTGGGCGATATTCGCAAACTGATGCGCGATGACCGCGAACTATTGGTAGAGCAAGTGACTGCTCGGTTTGCCGAGAGCGGACACATGCATACAACAGCTCATCAGGCTGCGCAAGAAATTGCTCATAACGATGTCGCCCTGACGGATGTCTATGCGCGGCAGGTGATGGGATTTAACCCCGATGAATTGGGGTCACCCTGGACGGCTGCGTGGTCGTCGTTCGTCCTATTTACACTGGGCGCGCTTGCACCTATGGTGTCGTGGATTTTTACGGATGGCGTGGTTGCGATGGCTTGGTCGGTTGGTTTGACGGCTGTAGGCGGGCTGATAGTCGGCGGCTACATTAGTGCATCTAGCGGCAAGAGTGTGGTATCTGGCGCATTGCGGCAGCTGGGTATTATTGTGCTGGCATCTGTCGTGACCTACGGTGTCGGCTATCTTTTCGGAGTGAGTATCGGCTAAACGATACGGGTGGTATACTGTAGTTATGACGCAAACGCTTATTAAAATCCTAGCCGACGGAACAATTATTCCCATCGTTATTTTAGCGGTCTATGCGCTGTTATTTTTGGTGCCGCGAGGCCACCGGTTCGAGGCCTATTCACGCATCTTGATGGCGGGGTTGACGGCATATTTACTGGCCAAGCTTTTAGGGGCGGTATACCAGCCCAGCGGCGAGCGGCCGTTTGAACTCTTGGGTGTTTCTGCCGGCGCGTCGTATCTGAATAATCCCGGGTTTCCGTCCGACCACGCGCTATTTGCGTCGGCCTTAACCTTGGCGGTGTGGTTCGAGACTAGGCGTAAAGGCATTGCTATCACCATGGCAGTTCTGGTTGTTCTCATGTGTATTGGGCGTGTTTTGGCGCTCGTTCATACGCCTTTGGATGTTATTGGCGGCGTGCTGGTCGCCAGCGTTGGCGCATTGTGGTACGTGTCAGCTAACCCTCAGCTGGCGCTAGGCAAAAAAGCGAAAAGCTAATATACTATACCCTAAACAGGGAGTAGATATGGACGAGGCAGTACAGGCAGATCAATCAACGGCGCTAGTAGACATGAGCATACGACAGGTCATTCAGGTCGTTATTTGGGGTATGCTGGTGGGGCTACTGGCGTGGGGTTTTACATTCTTCCTGGAACAGGTAGTGCTAAAGGCGATTATGTGCGGTGGCACTGGCGTAAACTGTTCGGTGGGTATGCTGGCTGGAATTTGGGGCGGGCTTGGCGCAGCCTGTGTGGCGTTGTTTGGATTAGTGCGTTTGCGCATCTTTCGTCCGCTTCTTGTCGTGATTGCGGCGACCATTAGCTTGTGGGGTCTGGCTGGTGTCGTCGATGCCTTGCCTGTGTATAGTGTGGGTATTGCCTATGTATTACTCTATGGTGCGGCCTACATTGCCTTTACGTGGATTGTGCGCGTGCGGCTGTTTTGGCTTGCGATTTGTTTGCTGCTGCCCGTATGTGTTGTCGTTCGGCTACTATTGAATTCATAAGTGGTATACTAAGGGGACTATGGAACAGACGATACTTTTGGTGGTGTTAGTAGCGGTGGTCGCAGGTTTTGCGGTGGTTGTTTTTGTCTTAAATCAACGGCTAGGCGAGCTGAAGAAATCCAGTGCTGTGGAATTAATGAAAGCCGATGTCACCGAGCTGACGCGTAGTATCGCAGCGCTGCAACAAAACATGGGCGATACGATGGAGCGTAGCAATGTGGTCATGCAGCATTCCATGCAAAAACAACTGAGCGAAAGCGCCAAGATTGTCGCCGATGTAACGCAGCGTTTGGCGAAGCTGGACGAGACGAACAGGCGAGTGGTGGATGTCGCAGATGAACTAAAAACGTTGCAAAACGTACTACAAAACCCCAAACAGCGCGGAGTGTTTGGCGAATATTATTTGCAATCCGTGCTGGAAAATGTGTTGCCGCCAGGCCAGTTTGCCATGCAGTATAAATTTCGCGATGGCGAGATTGTCGACGCAGCAATATTTCTAGAAAAAGGCCAAGTTCTGCCTGTGGACAGCAAATTCAGCCTGGAAAACTACAATCGCATGATAGAAGCCACCGACAAAACCGAGCGCGACAGGCTAATGCTAAAAGTCAAAGCCGATCTAAAAGGCCGGATAGACGAAACCAGCAAGTACATTCGCCCTAGCGAGAAAACGATGGATTTTGCGTTCATGTTTATACCTAGTGAGTCGCTGTATTATGACTTGCTCATTGGGAGCGTGGGTGCGGGCGGCAGTTCGCGTGACCTCATAGAATACGCGTTTCGCGACAAGCGGGTAATCATCGTGAGCCCCACGAGTTTTATGGCCTACCTACAAACCGTGTTGCAAGGTTTGAGAAGCTTGCAAATTGAAGATCAAGCCAAAGATATCCAGGTACGCGTGGGGAAACTTGGCCAACACATTGGTAAATTCGAAGATTACATGCAACGACTAGGCGCTGCACTGGGTACGACCGTGAACCATTACAACGCCGCCCACAAAGAGCTGGGCAAAGTAGACAAAGACGTCATAAAAATTGCGGGCAGCGCAGCTGGCGTGGATCCGCTACTGATTGACCGGCCGCAAAAGGATGATTAGCGCAGCCGGCGTTCTGTCATTATCTCTTGGGCATTTGAAAAGCTACTGGATGCGTAGACAAGTGAGATTGTATCGATAGTCAAGCGTATGCTGAATTCAATACCGCTGGTGATCTGGGAAATGCGTTCAATCGGGAGGGTTTGTTTATATCGGGCGATGCTGGTGTGGACGAAGTTTGGCTGATTGATGTGCGCGTTGAGCGTGGGGAGGTTGTGGAGTTTGCTTCTTAGACCGGCCATTTGCTGGGAATCCTCTGCCCTGAGAATAATCGCTCGTTTGTGTACTTCTAGCTGTGTGAAGTTTACGGTAAAACGAGGGGTTGTAGAGGAAGCTTCATCCAGTACATCTTCAATCTCTTGTTTATGTAAGTGCATGAAATCGAGAAGAGGCTTGTCTGCGCGCGTCTCGGATACGGAGGTGATGCCGGCGATTGTAATGTGGCGATATGGGCTTGGCGCCAGGTAAGCTAAGTCGCTCAGGTTGCTATGCAGCAAATCTACAATATGCTGAAAGCGCTGATTGTCCGCCTGACTAAAAACGTACGCCACGCCAAAGTAGGTTATGGGCTGATCGGGTGTTGTTATAGGGATAGTTTCCATTATAATTCTTCCCAGTGTATCAGTCAGGTGGCGCAATGTATAGATACCGAAAACCTCGCCGCTATGGGCGAGGTTTTAGTGTCAGCCTATGAAGACTTACGCGGTTTGTTCTTCGGCGCTGCGAAGTTGGTCGTACAAGACGAAGCCGATGACGGCACCAAGTGTTGCGCCCAGTGCGTAGACGGCGATGTTCCAGATGTTCATGAAGTCCACCTGTAATGCGACGGCGATAGCTGGGTTAAGAACGGCATTGGCGTGTAGGTACGCTGCGGCCGAGCCGGCTATTATCAAGCCGAAGAAGACACCAAGGCCAGCGGTGAAGGCGGCGGCTGTACGCTCTTTCTTTTCGCGCGTAGCACCCGCAACGGCGAATCCGAAGATTGCTGTACCGATGACTTCACTAAAGAATACCAACCACTCTTTACCAGCAGGCAGTGCAGCAGCCTTGAAGAGCTCGGGTGCACTGGTGTTGCTGTAAAGATCGGCGGCTGTAGGTGTGGGCGCAGGCACGGCGTGCAGGTAGGCACTCAGCAAACCAAACGCCAGGGCTGCACCGGCGATTTGTACGACGATGTATGCCAAAGCGCGCTTAGTGGTCAGGCGGCGTGTTACCCAGCCGGCGATAGTGAGCGCAGGGTTTACATAGGCGCCCGACAGGACGCCGATGGTCAGTACGATACCCGCCAGGGCGAATAGTACCAGGATGGGCTGGCCTTGGCCGGCGATGATGGTCGCGGCAAATATAAAGGTACCAACGAATTCGGCGATGAGTGCTGCGACGAAAGGCGCACCCTTCAGGCTAAATGTTGGTCGTTTCTTTGCGGTTGCGACGGGCATCGTGGCGTCTGACTCGACGGCTTTGATGGTCGTTACGTTGGTCGTTTGCTTTTGAGCCGATTTCTTTGCGGCTGAAGCGGCTTTTTTGGTAGCCATGGTATTCCCCTCCTTCTTTTGAATATACGGTTAGTATACCACATTACGCCTGGAACAAACATGAGTGCTATACTGATGGCATGGCATTATTTATACGACAGACAGAAGATAGGTCGAAACTGCAAGAAAAACTGGCGGCCGAGCTGCAGGAAAAAGCAAAGGCGCGTGCCGAACAAAGCGCCAGGCCAGACGGCGTAGCCGACTCGAATTATCTAAAAGACACCAAGCAAACGACTAGTCTAGCGTGGGTGTGGATGTTGATTGTACTCGCCGGTATTGCGGCGGTATTTGTGATTATTCTCAAGTAATTCCTCTCGATTTTGCCACCCCCATAGCGTATACTAGTGGATAGTTATGGATACCCTAGACCAACTGCGTTCCACGCTATTGCAGCGTATTGCGACGGCCAATCAGCCGCACGAGATATTGAAGGCCGACGAAATCAAGCAATTATATGCGGCAATTCCAACACTGGAGCCGAGCCAACGCGGCGCTTACGGCAAGGCAGTGAACGAACTGAAAATTCAGCTAGAGGCGGCGGTTGCTTTGCGCGAGGCCGAGATGGAAGACGCCACCGTGGAGTCAATCGACGTGACTGCACCTTGGGATGTCAATGCGCGCGAGCCATCGCTGCTGCCGGCCGAACAGGGGACGCAACACCCATTGAGTCGCGAGCTCGAGGTGGTTGTGGACATCTTTACGCGAATGGGCTTTGAAGCGCACGAATCGCGTCAAATCGATGATGACTGGAATATGTTCGGCGCCTTGAACTTTCCAGAGAATCACCCGGCACGTGACGGTTATGATTCATTTCGCACTGAAGAGGGCTTCATTCCGCCGGCGCACACCAGTACGATGCAAAACCGTGTCCTCAAGGCCGGCAAAGCTAAGCTAGAGGCGGGCGGATGCATTGCAAGTGTGAGTTATGGGCGTGTATTTCGCAACGAAGATGTGGACGCAACTCATGACCACACATTCTACCAGCAAGAAGGCATCTACGTCAGCGAAACGGCAACACTAGGGCAGATGATAGGTGTGCTCAAAAGTTTTTACGAAGAATATTACGGTCAAAAGATGAAAATAAAGATGCAGCCCGGTTATTTTCCATTTGTCGAACCAGGGCTGGAGTTCTGTATTGAGAAACCGGCGGCACTTGGAGGCAAGCCTGGCGAATGGTTAGAGATGCTTGGGTGTGGCATGATTCACCCGAATGTGCTAAAAGCTGCCGGTATTGACCCAGAAAAGTATCGCGGCTTTGCATGGGGTGGTGGTGTCGAGCGTCTGGTTATGTTGCGGTATGGCATCGAAGATTTGCGCCATTTCGAATCCGGTAAACTGGCGTTTTTGAGGAAGTTTGTATGAATGAAGGGCGAGTTACTTACGCCTTCATAGATAGCCAAAACCTCAATCTTGGCGTGCGCTCGCTTGGCTGGAGTATTGACTACCGCAAGCTGCGATTATATCTAAAAAACAAATATAACGTTCGTGAAGCATATATGTTTTTGGGTGCAATTGAAGGCAACCAGGCGCTATACACAGCACTGCAAGAGGCTGGTTTTATCCTCGTTTTCAAACCAACTATTCGGTATATAGAAGACGGTAAAGAAACAGTGAAGGGCAATGTTGACGCCGAACTGGTGCTGTACGCGGCGGCGAAAGTGTACGACCAGTACGACCGGGCGATTATCGTCAGCGGCGACGGCGATTTTAGTTGCCTTGTGGAATATCTTATCGAAAAAGACAAGCTGGCGCATATCATCACTCCCAACAAACATTATTCGCGGCTGCTTAAAAAGTTTGTGAAGTACATAGTCCGAGTGGATAAGCTGCAGTCAAAACTTCAGTATACTCAGGCAAAAAAGAACCCCCGCAAGGACGGAACCTTGAAGGGGGAATCTTCCATTGGTGATGCTCGTATTGTCGCAAAAAAGCCCCGCGTCGTCAACCAAAATAAACAAAAAAGCCAGCCTGTGCGGTCGGTCGAAACCTTAGGCAAGGCTGGTCATACATCTAGGAGTAGCGGTCGGTCTAAACCTTAGGCCTGCCTAGATATGGTGATACCGTATTATAATAGCAAGTAACCCAGCGAGAGTCAATAAAATGAGCCAAACATTCGCAGATTTAACCCAAAAAGCCATCGCCGTACGCGACCATTATAATGAATTGCAAAAAGCCGACGGACATAAACTATGGAACGCACAGGACCGCATGGCGGGATTCGTAGGTGATGTTGGTGATTTGTCCAAATTAATTATGGCGAAACATGGGCTGCGACGCGGACCTCAAGATATTGACGCGGCGCTAGCGCACGAGCTAAGCGACTGTTTGTGGAGTGTGATGGTTATTGCCGACGAATTGCAAATTGACCTAGAGCAGGCTTTTGCAAAAACGATGGACGAGCTGCGCGTGCGTATTGAAAAGGAGAAGGCCGAGGTATGATAATTTCAATAAACTGGCTCAAAAAATTCACCACCATCGACCTGCCAGTCGACGAATTGGCGACGCTGATAGGCGCGCGCTTGGTGGAAATAGAAGAGGTGATAGACCTAGGCGCAAAATACAAAGATGTGCTGGTGGCGCGGGTAATGGCGAGCGACAAACATGAAGATAGCGACCATTTAAACGTCGTCAAACTAGACGATGGCGGCGTGGCGCAGGGCGTGGAGCGCGACGAAAATGGCTATGTGCAAGTAGTGTGCGGTGCGCCAAATATGCGCGCCGGGCTGTTGGTTGCATGGTTGCCGCCAGGGGCGACCGTACCAGAAACTTTTGGCACGGCCGAGCCATTTGTGTTGGACGCGCGTAAGCTGCGCGGTGTTATGAGTAGCGGTATGATTGCGAGCGCCCGCGAGTTGGCGCTGTTCGATGACCATGAAGGCATCTTGGAACTAGACAAAGATTTGGTGCCGGGCAGTCGTTTTGCGGAAGGCTACGAATTGGACGATTATCTATTGGACATTGAAAATAAATCGCTAACCCATCGCCCCGACACCTTCGGAATCATCGGGTTTGCGCGCGAAGTGGCGGCTATTCAAGGTGGGGCGTTTACGACGCCTGACTGGCTGCGAGAAATCACGCCGCAATTGGGCGAGGCGACTGACATGCAGGCGCCAACGGTGACGATTGACGATCCAGAACTGTCCGCGCGTTACCAGGCGATTGTGCTGAGCGGCGCCGACGGCCAGGCGCAATCACCCCTGCAAATCCAGACGTACCTGGCGCGAGTGGGTGTGCGGCCTATCAGTGCCGTGGTGGATGCGACGAACTATTTGATGATGCTGACAGGCCAGCCGCTGCATGCGTTTGACTACGACAAATTGGTTGCAGTCGGTGGCGGACGGGCGGACATTCATGTGCGTGCTGGCCGCGAAAATGAAACCTTGAAATTGCTCGACGGGCGCATAATCACGCTGACGCCTGGCGACATCGTAATTGCCGCTGGCGAAACCGCCGTGGCGCTGGCTGGCGCGATGGGCGGTGCTGATACGGAAATCGATGCGACGACGAAAAACATTATTGTTGAAGCAGCGACCTTTAATTTATACAACTTGCGCGCCACCCAAATGCGCCACGGTATTTTTAGCGAAGCTATCACGCGCTTCACCAAGGGTCAGCCCGCCGAATTGACCGCGCCAGTGCTCGCAAATGCCGTAAAGCTAATGGCCGATTGGGCTGGAGCGAAGGCTGTGACGACCGTATCGGAAGCCTATCCGGGCAAGCGTGACATACTGCCAATCGACCTGTCTATCGCCAACGTGAATGCTACATTGGGTAGCCTGTTCACGGCCGAGGCTATTGCGACGACTTTGAAAAACGTTGAGTTTGGCGTGTCGGAAAACGGTGAAGCGATGGCAGTGACGCACCCATATTGGCGCGCTGATATTCACATTCCCGAGGATGTTATGGAAGAAATTGGCCGGCTGAATGGTTTCGATGAAATAGAGCCCATGTTGCCGCTGCGCGATTTTACCGCCGTGCGCCCGACTGATTTCGACACGTTACGCACCAACATTCGCCGAGTACTAGTGCGAGCCGGCGCGAACGAGCTGCTGACGTATAGCTTTGTGCACGGCGATATGTTGCAAAAAGCCGGCCAAAAATTGGAGGATTCGTACCGTCTGACGAATAGCATTAGTCCCGATTTGCAGTATTACCGCCAATCGCTGACGCCGAGTTTATTGGCGCATGTACACGCCAATCAAAAGCAAGGTTTTGATGATTTCGCATTGTTCGAGCTCAACAAAACCCACCCTAAACAGCACGGTCTAACGCATGAGAATGTGCCTGTGGAAGTGGACATGTTGGCACTGACTGTCGCACGCAAAAAGGCGACTGGCGCGCCGTACTACCAGGCAAAAAAGATGCTCGATTATTTGGCTGAGATGTTGGGCTTGCAGCTAATCTATACGCCATTTGAATCAGATCCGAACTACCCCGTGGCGGCGCCATTTGAATATCGCCGCTCGGCCATTGTTGCCGATAAAGCGAGCGGCACGATGTTGGGTATTGTGGGCGAATATAAAAAATCGGTCAGCAGGGCATTCAAGCTGCCGGATTACGCTGCTGGGTTTGAGCTGAACACGACTGAACTGTTGAAGGTGGTGTCGCAATTAGTCAGTAGCTACGCGCCACTCAGCCGCTATCCGGGTACCGAACGTGACATGTGCTTTCAGGTGGCAGCGGATGTGACGTACGCGCAAATAACAGATGTGATCGCCGAAGTACTGGCTGGCATTGCGCTAGAAACCAGTGTTTCGCCGGTGGATATTTATCAGCCAGAAGGCGACGTGGAAAAGCGTGTTACTATTCGCATCAAACTGACTTCGCACGAAAAAACGCTCACGAGCGACGAGGTAAACGCCGTCGTACAGCAGGTGGCTGACGCGGTGGCTGCGCGCACGAACGCTGTGGTTATTTAATTCATGACGACAACAGCTCTTTCGCAGTTGGCGCCATGGTTTGAACGCTTGGCGACGTTGCCCGATATGGACAATGTGCACAATCTTTTTACCAACACGACCGATGCTGGCCGTCAGCGTTTGGCAAATTTGCAGCGCTATTTCGAACTATCGTTGCAGCATGCGCCATCTACATTGTTGGTTGGTGAGGCGCCGGGCTATCAGGGAACGTATCGCACAGGCGTGCCGTTTACCAGTGAAGACATATTGATGGGGCCGAAAAATAAGTTTGGCCTACACGGTGGCGAGGCGAATGGATTTGGTGTGGCTATGCCTAGTGAAAAACTTTGGAAAGAACCCAGCGCGACTATTGTGCAGCGTACCATCGATAGCCTACCGGCGTTGCCGCTGATATGGGCAACGTTCCCGCTGCATCCGCACATGCCCGGTAGGGAACTGTCCAATCGCGCACCGAAAGCCGACGAAGTTGCGTTGGGCGCCTCGCTGTTGCGAGATTTGATAGCGATACTGCAGCCCGCCCAGGTCGTCGCGGTCGGCAATATCGCTGAAAAAACACTCAACACACTCGGTATTCCAACCATAAAAGTCCGCCACCCGTCGCATGGCGGGGCGACGCTGTTTCATCAGCAAGTTATGGCACTATTGGCGAATTCCTCGTCCATGTAAAGTGCCCTAGAAATAGCGTTCATAAAGCGCTATACTGTACCCAATGATAGCGCTTATGCCAAAAGGGAATTGTGGGTAGGAAATATAGAATAGCGGGTATTGTGCTGGCGGCCTTCGTTTTCGTGGCTTTATTGGCCTTCCTTGCGAGCCGCGCGGATATCCCGGTGCTTCATCCCAAGGGTATTATTGCCAGCAAAGAATATTGGCTCATGGCGTTTACGGCGCTGTTGGCGGTGATCATAGTCGTGCCGGTGTTCGTGATGTTGTTTGTGATTGCCTGGAAATATCGTGCCGATAACCCCAGGGCGCAGTACAAGCCTGATTGGGATAATAGCAAGCTGTACGAAGGTTTGTGGTGGGGGATTCCTTGTGTGATTATTGGGGTGCTGGCGGTGGTGACATGGTTTGCGACGCATGATCTTGATCCGTACAAAAAGCTCGATTCGGCAGTGAAACCTGTGAGGGTGCAGGTGGTGTCGTTGCAATGGAAATGGCTGTTTATTTATCCCGAACAGCGCGTGGCGAGTGTGAATTTTCTGCAAATTCCCGTGGGGACGCCGGTTAATTTCGAGGCGACGAGCGATGCGCCTATGAACTCCTTTTGGATTCCCAGCCTGGGCGGACAGATTTACGCCATGAGCGGCATGACGACGAAATTGCACTTGATGGCGAATGAACGAGGCGACTACAGGGGTTCATCGGCGAATATTAGCGGTGAAGGATTCGCGGGCATGACGTTCACGGCGCGCGCCAGTAGCCAGGCGGATTTTGAGGCGTGGATAGCGAGTGCCGGGCGGTCGTCGCGCGAGCTTGATACACACAGCTACGCCACCTTGGCCGAGCCCAGTAAGGATAATCCACCCGCCGTGTATACCCTGAAACAGCCCGATTTGTATGATACGATAGTGATGAAATATATGGCGCCAGGACATGCGCATGACATGTCGGGCGAACAAATGCATAGCGGGGTAGGGCACTAGTATGTTTGGAAGACTAAGTTTTGATGCGTTGCCGCACGACCCCATCACCATAAGCGTGCTGGCGGTGACGGGACTGGGCGGACTGGCGCTGGTAGGCGCGATGTTTTACTTCAAACGCTGGACGTGGCTATGGAAAACGTGGCTGACGTCGCTGGATCCGAAAAAGATTGGCGCGATGTATATAATTGTGGCAGCATTGATGCTGCTGCGCGGTGTGGCTGACGCCGGCATGATACGCGCGCAACAGGCGTTGGGGGTTGGTGATGGCATCCTAACGTCGGATCATTTCCAGCAGGTTTTCTCGGCGCACGGGACGATAATGATCTTTTTTGTGGCGATGGGGTTGGTGTTTGGTTTATTTAATCTACTGGTACCGCTGCAAATAGGTGCGCGCGATGTGGCCTTTCCGTTTTTGAATTCAGTGAGCTTTTGGCTGTTCGTAGTGGGGGTGGCGCTCATGAATGTATCGCTGGTGGTCGGGGAATTTTCACCGGCCGGCTGGTTGGCATATCCGCCGCTTTCTGGCCTGGAATACAGTCCGGGCGTGGGCGTGGATTATTGGATATGGAGCTTGCAGATCGCCGGCATTGGTAGCTTGTTGTCGGGCATTAACTTTTTTGTCACCATATTAAAAATGCGTGCGCCGGGCATGACCGCCATGAAAGTGCCGATTTTTATATGGAGCGTCCTGGGTAGTTTGGTGTTGATTATGTTCGCGTTTCCTATATTGACGGCGACGCTAGGTATGTTGTCGTTGGATAGGCTGTTTGATACGCACTTCTTTACCTCCGGTGGGGGTGGCAACCCCATGATGTATGTGAATCTTATCTGGGCGTGGGGTCATCCGGAAGTGTATATTCTCATTTTGCCGGCATTTGGTATTTTCTCAGAGGTCGTACCGACGTTTTCTGGTAAGCGGCTGTTTGGTTATACGTCGATGGTAGTGGCTATTTGGGCAATCGTGTTCCTGTCGTTTACTGTCTGGTTGCATCACTTTTTCACTATGGGTGCGGGCGCCAATGTGAACGCGTTTTTTGGCATTATGACGATGATTATCGGTATTCCCACCGGCGTCAAGGTGTTCAACTGGATATTTACCATGTACAAAGGCCGGGTGCGATTCACGGTGCCGATGCTGTGGTTTATGGGATTTGTGGTGACCTTTACGCTGGGCGGAGTTGCGGGCGTGCTGATGTCGGTGCCGCCAGCTGATTTCCAGGTGCATAACAGTTTATTTTTGGTGGCTCATTTCCACACCATGATAATCGGCGGGGTTGTGTTTGGGATGTTTTCCGGGTTTAATTACTGGTTTCCTAAATTTACCGGATTCAAACTGAACGAACGGCTGGGGCGATATGCATTTTGGTGTTGGCTGTGGGGGTTCTTGCTGGCATTTACGCCGCTGTATATTCTTGGATTTATGGGAGCGACGCGCCGGCTCGACCATTACGATGCCTCGCTGGGCTGGCAGGGGTTGTTTATTGTGGCGGCTGTAGGTGTAGGAATTATTGGGCTGGGGATTGGTTTTCAGCTATTGCAGCTGGGTGTGAGTATATGGCAGCGGGCGAAAAACAGGGACGTGACTGGTGATCCGTGGCAGGGTCGCACGTTGGAATGGTCGACAGCCTCGCCAGTGCCCGAATATAACTTTGCGGTCATCCCGCAGGTAACTGAACGCGATGCATTCTGGGTGGCAAAACAGGCCGGCGCAGCTACCGCTAGGCTACAGTACCAGCCGATTACAGTACCAAAAAATACCTCACTTGGTCTGTTTATTGCTGGCTTTGCGTTTTTGTTCGGATTTGGGGTGATTTGGCATATTGTGTGGCTGGCGGCGGTGGGATTCGTGGGTGCTGTCGCAACGATTATTCTGCGAACGTCGCGTGATGATACCGAACGTGTTATTTCGGCGCGCGAAGTTCAGGAAACTGAAGCTTTGTTGGCAAAAAAGAGGGCGAAGATATGAAAGAATCCGTAGAAACTGCACTAGTGAATGCACAGCACGCCAGTACGTCCAAAACAACGCTGGGTTTTTGGATTTACCTGATGACGGACTGCGTACTGTTTGCGACTTTATTTGCCGCGTATGTCGTGCTGCGCGACAGCACCTTTGGCGGGCCGTCGGCGCGCGAGCTGTTTGATATGCCATTTGTGCTGACGGAAACACTGCTGTTGCTGGCCAGTAGTTTTACGTGTGGGCTGGCTATGCTGGCGATTCGCCAGGCCAATCGGACGCAGGTGCTGGGGTGGCTGGTGGCGACGTTTGTGCTGGGCGCGACGTTTCTGGCGATGGAGCTGAGCGAATTCGCGCATTTAGTGAATGAAGGAAACGGTTGGCAGCGGAGCGGTTTTCTGACGGCTTTTTTCACCTTGGTCGGCACACATGGATTGCACATTGCCACGGGGCTATTATGGATGGGCGTGCTGGGGGTGCAATTGGCGCGGCGCGGCTTTACGGCTGGGGTGGTGCGCCGCCTGACACTCTTTAGTTTATTCTGGCATTTCCTGGATGTTGTGTGGATATTTATTTTTACCATAGTGTACTTGATGGGAGTGGCGGTATGAGAAAAGGTGATGGCGTGACCCTGGGGTCGTACGTGGCGGGATTTGTCGGGTCTATTGTGCCGACTTTCATCGCCTATATTTTGGTGGTACACCATGTGCTGAGCGGCGGCTGGCTGATTGCGGCGATTGTCGCTCTGGCGGCGGTGCAACTGGTGGTGCAGCTTGTGTGTTTCTTGCATTTGGGGCACGAGCCAAATCCGCGCTGGAATCTGCTGATGCTAGGGTTTGCGGTGCTGATCATTATCATTATTGCAGGGGGGTCGTTATGGATTATGTATCATCTGAATTACAACATGACGACGGAACATATGAACACATACATGCGAGATCATGAAGGCTTCTAGGCTGCGCGCTTATTACAGGCTCACGAAGCCGGGGATTATTTACGGCAATCTGCTGTACACCGTGGCGGGATTTTTCTTGGGTGCGCAGGGTACTATTTCCTGGAGTCTTTTGGCGCCAACGATTGCTGGCGTGGCGTTGGTAATAGCCAGCGCCTGCGTGTGGAATAACCTGATTGATCGCGACATAGATAAAAACATGGCGCGCACCGAAAAGCGCGCTTTGGTGACGGGCGAGATATCGCTTCGGAGTGCGGGGCTTTATGCTGCTGTGCTGGGCCTGCTGGGCTTCGCGGTGCTGGTATTTTACGTTAACATACTGACTGCCGCGCTGGGCGTATTGGCGGTATTTATGTATGTGGTGGTGTATGGGATTGCCAAGCGCAAAACTGTCTATGGTACGCTAGTGGGTAGTATATCGGGCGCGCTGCCACCGGTGGGAGGCTATGCGGCTGCGGCCGGACAGGTGGATATGGGCGCGCTTTTATTGTTTTTGGTGCTGGTAGTATGGCAGATGCCTCATTTTTACGCCATTGCTATTTATCGCGGGCGTGAATACGCCAAGGCACACATACCGTTGCTGCCACTGGTAAAAGGCGTGGCCGAGACCAAGCGCCAAATAATCGCCTATATAGCGGCATATATTGTAGCGGCGAGCTTACTGACCGTCTATGGCTATACGGGCTATGTGTATGTGACAGGCGTGGTGGCGGTGGGTGGTATGTGGTTCGCCAAGGCGTTAGCAGGGTTGCGCACGAAAGACGACAACGCCTGGGCGCGCCAGCAGTTTCGTTTTTCGCTGGTGGTCACGCTGGTGTTTTGCGCGTTGGTTGTAGTTGATGCGTGGCTACCATAAGTGGTATAGTGGGGGCTATGATAGTTTTTCTGCACGTCCTCATTGCCTTGGCTAGTATCGTTGCCGCCACCGCGGCCCTTATTCGTCCCTCAACGACAAAACTTCGTACCAGTTATGTGCTCGTTGGCCTCACGCTGGCAAGCGGTTTTTATTTGGTATGGAGCGCGCCATCGCATATGCTAGAAGCTTGTTTGTCCGGGGTGGCGTATCTTTCAGTTGTGTCGCTCGGCCTGGTGCTTGCTCGGCATAAACTGGCTGTTTTAGAGCAAGAAAGTCGCGCGTTATGAACATTACTATTGTGGGTGGCGGCTTTGGCGGCGTTAAAACTGCCCTGGAATTGTCCAAAGATAAAAATATTCACATCACGCTTATTACCGACAAGCCAGATTTCCAGTACTATCCGGCGCTTTACAGTGCGGCGACTGGCCATAGCCACCTTGAATCGTGGGTGTCGTTGGGCGAGATATTGGCAGGAAAACACAATATCCACGTGCATATTGATACCATCGTCGGTATAAATCCCGAAAAGAAGCAATTGCGGGGCGAATCGGGCAAAAAATACACCTATGAACGCTGCGTATTGGCGCTAGGCGTGGTCACGACCTATTTTGGTATCGATGGCTTGGACACCTATTCGTTTGGCATCAAATCGGCCGAAGAGATAAAGCGGTTGAAGCAACACATATATTCAGACATTGCCGAGCGCCACACTATGGACAAACACTACGTGGTTATAGGTGCCGGTCCGACCGGTGTTGAACTATCATCAGCGTTGGGGTCGTACCTGGCGCGCCTCTGTCAGCATTACGGCGTCGAGAAGCGCAATACCGCAATAGACCTTATAGAGGCTGCGCCGCGAATACTGCCAAAAATGAGCGAGAAGACCAGCCAGATTGTCCATCGCCGGCTGGAAAAGCTGGGCGTGAATGTACAAACCGGGCAAACGGTCGAATCTGCCACGGCTAAAAAAATTATGGTGGGCGGTAAACCCATCAGTAGTCGCACGGTTATCTGGACGGCTGGCGTGACGAATCATCCGTTTTACAAACAAAATGCGACGCATTTTTGCCTGGCGCCCAACGGCCGCGTGACTGTGGATATGTATATGCAAGCCGCGCCGGATGTGTACGTGATAGGCGACAATGCGGCCACGCCGTTTACTGGCTTGGCGCAGACAGCACTGCACGATGCGCTGTTTGTGGCAGGCAACATTCGCCGCGAGCTCCACGGTAAAAAACCGAAACGATACAAGGCCATCATGCCGCCAGTCGTGGTGCCAGTAGGTAACAACTGGTCTATATTGGAATGGCACGGCATCCGTATTAGTGGCTGGCTGGGGTCGCTCTTGCGCCGCGCAGCCGATTTCATAGGCTACAACGACCTGCTGCCACTAGGCCAAGCGCTGGGCGTATGGCGCGCCTCAACGGTCATGGAAGACGATTATTTTCGGCCGACGGTGGGGAAGGGTAAGGCGCCGAAGAAATAGTGGCGCCTTATTTCTTATCGACTTCGGAAACGGTTAAAATGTATTGGCGGTCATTGGTGACATTAGCCTGTAAGAGCGTAAATCCAGATACGTCAAATTCTGAGATGATCTCTAATGTTTTCTGATGCCAAACACGGAGCATCGTAATCGTGTCGCCTTTTTCAAGACTAACGCTACGCTTGCTGTCACCGAACTTAAAATCAATCGTTAGGGCTGTTTTTAGGCGGATGCGTACATAACGCATGCGTTTTTGCTCATCAAAACCTGACTCTGCATCGTACAGCGACTGGTCGATATTCATCAGGTCGAGAATAAAGCTGTGCGTCGGTGCGAGCGTTGTGTGTCCGGCTTGTGATTGCATGCTGAAATATCGCCGAGGCGATTCGGAGCTCGATTGGTCCTTCACTGTAGTGTAGGCAAAAAGGTCACTTTCGCCCATACTCCCATATATAACACGCAAAACGTCAGCAGGCGACCGGAAGTTCATCAAAGTTGCGCCGAATAGCAAAACGAGGTTTGTCGTGTGCTCAACCTCATTGCCAAGCATATCGTTAACGATAAGGTCATCAAAACGCTCAAAGCTTATATCGCGGACATGGCCTTCGAACTTCACCTTGTCGCCAAACCACTCTTTGATGTTACGCTCAGCGATGTGTAACATTTTCTCGCTGATATCTATTGCGATATAGCGATGCAGGAGTCCGCGCTCTAAAAGATGTGTCAATAGGTTTCTCACGGGCAATGCATTACCTACGCCTACGTCGATGACGTTAATGTGTTTACGGTCTTTAAGTAGGATATCGAGAGGTCCTAGATCTGCCTGTACGAGGTCGATTGTACCCTTTAGAATATTCGGTCCTTGCTCATCGTGTAGCTGCTGGAGCCAAGTATCCCAACTGATTGCCCCTTGGTCTATGTAGTTATACTGCCTTGGAATCTCGCGATGTATCATGATGTTTGAAATGATGTCTAGGATTTGCCGACGACTGTAAAGTTCGTAGAACCTAGGATCTGGGGTGACTATCTTGTGGTGACGAGTGTTGCGATATTTCTTGCCTTGAGCGGCGAGCTGCTCGAGTGTGGAAAGATTTGCGCGAGTATTTGCGATGTATGTCCTATTGTTGAGTTCATAGAGCTGCAAAGAGAGTTTGCCCTGTTTCGTGGCATCTATCCAGTTGTGGATTGTCTTGAGGGATACGCGGTAGTTGTCGACGAGTTCGGAATGTTTAAAATAAATCATGAGTTTTTTCGAGTTTTCTATTGTAGGCTGTACAAAAAGCGTGTAACATATTAATAAGCATAGCGCTTTTGCTTGAGTAAAAAATAGGTACTTTGGTACCCGGTTTTGTTATGTTTGTTTGAGATTATTATAACACCTACAGGGGTATATTGTCTCTATTTATAAGACACACATAACATACATACATGTATAAACTATACACTATCAACAAATTGCTGACAAATCAATCACGAAAGGCTACAGACGTATGACGGGAAAAACATTGCAGGTAAAAACTAGAAAAATTGCCGAAGGGATGACAGTTTTAATGAATACGCCAACCAAAAATCACCACAAATTGCCGATAGCCGAAATAGAGGTCGGCCCGTTAGAACAGCCGCACATGTCGCTCGGCCGTTTTACGGCGGCCAATCCGCCCATCGGGTTCTCTATAGAGGTTACACCGGAAACCGACTCAGAGATGATCGTTACTAGGGTGGCGACGCTGGGATCGGATGATGATTATGATTATGAATTGATATTACATATCGCCAACTTTAGTAATCGGGCGGTGAGCGCCGAGGTGCGACGATTGTAGAGATTAAGTAGCGATACCGGTGACGTCTCAATGGAGCGCGGCTGTTTTGTTGCCACCAACTGTAAGCGAGTAGGCGGTCAGCCGTTCGATGATAGTGAGTTCTTGAATGTCAAACTTATCGAACTACCTGATTTCGTGCAACAAATTCGTGCGGGACAGATGACTGATGTCGAAGCTGCATTCTTGGGATTGGATCACCTTGGCCTTCTGACTAAGTAATGAAAAGTAGGCTGCTGCTGGGATGGTAAGATATTAGGTATGTCAAAGTTTAAAAAGGGGTTACATGACTAAAACTGTTAGGCAGCGAGTGTCGATTGGAAACCCAATCGGCAATCTTTATCGCAGGAATCATGTGCTCGTTCTCATCAAGCTTGAAGATAATAGATTTGTCTTCGGACGCAAACAAGGCTTTTACCCAGATACTATAGTTCGATTCGCGGGTGGTGGAGTAAAGGAGGGCGAAAGTGCGTTGGATGCCGGCGTTCGAGAAATCAATGAAGAACTAGGGGTGGGGCTATTGAAATCCCAGCTCAAGCCACTCGTTAGGGTTGTTACTGAAGCTGATACGACGGAGGGTTTTATAAGTATGGTGACGACTGTCTTTGCGGTGACATTGCCATCGAAGACTTACTTTTTGCCGGCCGATGATCTAACTGGTATAGCGGAGCTCTCGCTGCAGGAATTCGAGAAACTCATTGAGAATATGATGACTTTGAGTGGTACATTTGAGACCGAGGCCTTTTCTTTCCAATGGAGAGATTGGGGTAAGATTTACGGATTTATTCACGGCGTTGCCCTGGAAGAGTACTTGAAACTCGACCGGACTATTTAGGCGTCTCGCATTTGTAGCTGTATCGGATGGCGTGCCGACTGCAGTGTGGTATATTTGGATCAGTAATGACAAACCCACAAAAACCCTTCCCGATACTCTACTGGGGTGCTGACCAATCAACCGAAGTGCAATTCCAGCCGGCCGATATGCCGCCGGACAACGAACTGGTAAGCGCCTGTTTTGTGTTCGCCGAACTGAACGGCGAGGTGGCGATGTCGCGGCCGAAACGGGGTTGGGGCTTGCCGGGTGGTCACCGCGAGCCTGGCGAGACGGCCGAGGTGTGTTTGCGGCGCGAAGCTATGGAAGAGGCTGGAATCGAGCTGGATAATTTGCGGCTGATTGGCTGGTGGGCGACCGCAAAACGGTTTGAATCGGAGCACAACAGGCAATATCCCGACCGGGCGTACCAGTTGCTATATGTGGCGAGCGTGGCCAAGGTGCATGATTTCGTGCCACAACACGAGGTGTCGGAGCGGGCTTTTGTGCCAGTTCATCAGGTGGGCGATTGGCATCATGATGCCGAGCGCTTTCAAGAGATATTTGAATTTATTAAAACCAAGCTTTGGTGATTCTTGCGGCGGGCTTGTCTGGCTTGGGTGGTCAAGACAGTTTTTTTGGAGCTTAAGTGCATTTGGATTTCTAACTCGCCTGCAAAAAAGGAAATACCCCGGCCAGCTGTGCTGGTCGGGGTTGGTGTCGAGGGCCGGATTTGAACCGGCGTCTTATAGGATCTTCGTCACTGAATACTCAATCTACTCCAGGATGCGCCCCAGAGGTGTATGCAGATCAGCCCACACGCCATAACCACTAGACCACCTCGACAAAAAATGATTATAGCATATTATATTAATGAATGCAAAAATAATTTCCAAGGTAAGGGCTTGGCACTGGTGAACGCACAGACCTCTAGTATGTTTTATTGCTCTCGAGGGTCGCGTGCGCGCCGCTTTTTTGCTACACTACAAGCAGCACTAAAAGAGGGAATGTAAGTATGGCGACGCCGAAAAGTCAGCGGATTGGTATATGGATTATTGCAATTGTAATGTTGGTGGGGACGGTGGGCTCGTTTGCGGCGATGGTGTTGGCTAGCCAGAACGGCAAGACTGAGCAGGACCAGCAGCAGAAGCTTTACGCCGAATATCAGAAACAGATGGAAGAGACACAAAAGCAAGCCGACGTGTTATCGGGGCAATATTATAACGCATTTGCGCCGTACAAGGGTACGCCGGCGAGTTTTGACGCGGCGACCGTAGGTGATGCGGTAACGACGAGTGATATCAAACAGGGTGATGGCGCCGAGGTTACGAAAGACACCAAATACCAGGCATATTACATTGGCTGGAATCCCAAGGGAAAGACGTTCGATAGTTCATTCGACGGCGAAAAGTTGAAGGCACCTATAGACACTAGCCAAATTTCTGGCCTGATAAGCGGCTGGGAGACGGGCGTGCTGGGTATGAAAGTTGGCGGCGTGCGTGAAATCACGATTCCGTCGGATTTGGCCTATGGCGAACGGGGAAGCGGCGACGACATCCCGCCGAACACGCCGATAAAATTTATTGTGATGATTATTGCAACGAAATAGCATAAGTACTATACTAAATATAGTAAACATAGAGGGTATAAGATGGAAAAAGAGATACGTGATGTGATAATGGTAGGGGCTGGGCCGAGTGCGTTGGCGGCGGCGGTGTACACCACCCGCGAAGATATTGACACGGTGCTGTACGAAAAGGCCGTGATTGGCGGCCTAGCGGCTATCACCGACCAAGTGGATAATTATCCGGGCTTTCCCGAGGGTGTACCAGGACTGGAACTGGCCGACCGTTTGCAAAAACAGGCCGAACGATTTGGTGCACATATAGAATTCGGTGATGTGTCGGCGGTGCGCAGTGAGGGCGGCGTGAAAGTAGTGGTGGTGGATGGCAAAGAGGTCAAAGCAAAGGCTGTGCTGATAGCCACCGGCAGTGACTACAATAAAATTGGCGTACCGGGTGAGATGGAATATTATGGCCGCGGCGTGCACTATTGCGCCACATGTGACGGAGCGTTTTACCGCGACAAGAAACTGGTGGTGGTTGGCGGCGGCAACTCGGCTGTGCAAGAGGCGATATTTCTGACGCGATTCACGACGCACATCGACCTATTGGTGCGCAGTACACTGAAGGCGAGCGAGGTGCTGCTGCACGATTTACAAAAGTTTGTCGATGAGGGTAAGATTACAATTCATCTGAACACAACCACCGATGAAATTGTCGCCACGGACAACAAAGTGACGTCGGTATCGGCTACGAAAGACGGCCAGAAGGTGTCGTTTGCGACGGACGGCGTGTTTATATTTGTGGGACTCAAACCGAACACGGAATTTTTGAAAGATAGCGGCGTGGAATTAGACGAACGCGGCCTGATAATGACGAACGAAATGCTGCAAACCAGCCTGCCTGGCGTGTTTGCCAGTGGTGATGTGCGGCACGGCGCGACCATGCAGGTGGCGAGCGCAGTGGGCGAAGGTGCCACGGCGGCATTGGCGATCCGTGAATATTTGGAAGGTCACAGCAAAGTTGACCGAGCGGGCTTGTTGTAGAGCGCCGGCAGGATGCGGTCGGGGTAGTTGGTGACGATGCCATCGATGCCCTTTGTGGCGAGGTCGAGCGCGCGCTGCGGTTGGTCGACGGTGTAGGCGTAGGTAAAAAGATTCTTTTTGGCAGCGGCTTTTAGGGCAGCTGCCGGTATGATGTTTTGGTGAAACCCGACGGCGGCCAGGCCGAGCGCGGTATGTTGGAGAATAAACGCGAACGGATTGTAGTGCTGCAATAGCGCGAGGTTGGCATGGCTGCTGACCCGGCGGACACTGGCGAGCGCACTGGGTTTGAACGACGAGAAAAGGATATTGCGCCAGTCTTCTGGCTGGTGGGTGAATTTTTCCGCCACCAATGTAGCGGCAGCTTTACCGCTGGCACGACTTTTGAGCTCGATATTTATAATGACGAGGCCAAAGAATTCATCTAACATTTCCTCTAGGGTGACGACTGGGTAGCCAGGGGCGACGCGGGAACGGAGCTGCGCCAAGGTGCAGTGTGCGATGATGGAGGCGCTGCGGTGGGTGCGAAGCGTGTGAAAATCGTGGGCGAGCACGGGCACTCCGTCTTTGGTGAGGTGAACGTCGAGCTCAAGCATGTCTGCACCGGCTTCAAACCCAATGCGCATGGCTTCCATGCTGTTTTCGGGGGCCAGGCCAGCTGCACCGCGGTGTCCTATGACTATCATAACTAGCCTAATTGTAGCAAACTTGGTACAATAACGGCAGTAAATAACGGAGGCTTTATGGCTGATTTTAATATAATTCTGACACCTGGTGATGTTGACGGCGGCGTGGTAAACGTTGTAATCGAAATTCCAATGGGCAGTTCGCACAAGATAGAATGGAATCGCGATTTGGCGATTATGCAACTCGATCGCGTGGAGCCGGCGATTTTTGCCAAACCTGCTAACTATGGTTTTATCCCGCAAACGCTCGACGAAGATGGCGATGAACTGGACGTCATGGTGATAACTGACGAACCACTGCCGACCGGTGTGTTTTTAGAGGCGAAAGTGATTGGTGTGGTGAAATTCGAAGACGATGGCGAGGTAGACGACAAGATTATCGCCGTGCCAACCGACGACCGCAACACTGGTGACCGGATCCAGAGCTTGGCGGATATTCCGCGATTGGTGAAGCAAATTGAGCATCATCTCAGCCACTACAAAGACCTGAAAAAACCAGGCACGACCATCGTGAAAGGCTGGGGCGACGTGGAAGAGGCCAAAGCCATCATCCACGAATCTATCGAGCGCTGGAACCAAAAATAGTGCAACGCGAAACCGTCGCCAAGATACTGCTATTCAACGAAAACGGCCAGGTTTTGATGTTGCGTTTGGGTGTCCATAAAATGAAACCGCAGAACTCGCACCGGGCTGATTTGCCGGGTGGACTGGTAGACTTGGGTGAATCAGAATTGCAGGCGGTTATTCGCGAAACGAATGAGGAGGCGGGCGTGGCGCTGGATACCAAGGATATTTGGCTGGCGCATGCGGGTACGAAATTCTATGAGGCAGAGCAGAAATCTGTGACGCGGTTGCTGTATGTGGTAAAACTAACACATACCCCTGTAGTCACGCTCAGTTGGGAGCACGAAGCGTACGAATGGGGCGATTTGGACATATTGTTAGCTGGCAACCACGGGCTGACCGCTGGCTACCGGGAGGCGGTGATGTACGTGCGCGACAACAATCTATTGGGGGATTTGCAGTGAACCCAATTCGCAGCGCCAAAATGCTGCTTCGCGAAAACGGCGGCAAGTTTTTGGTGTTGCGACGCAGTGGCACGCATCCACGACATCCGTATTACCCCGATTTGCCGGGTGGCGATATAGAGACGGGCGAGTCGTTTGAGATGGGCTTGGCGCGTGAGTTGCTGGAAGAAACAGGATTGACAGTCGATACGGCGCAGGCCAGGTTGTTACACGCCAGCACAGCGCCGCACGAAAGCGGCGACTCTATCTCGCACCTGTTGTACTTGGTGACTATCGACGCCCATGAGCCAGAGGTGACAATCAGCTGGGAGCACGACCAGCACGCCTGGAAAACCGTGGAAGAGCTGATGGATTTTGAAGAGGCGTTTCAGGCTGCTATCAACTACGCAAAGCAGCACGAGATTCTATAAGCTATTTCTTTTTACGCAGCGCCTTTTGCCGAATGATGGCCGCCGCGCCGCTGATGGTCTCGATAAGTTCCAGTTTTTTCAACTGACCGCGTAGTTTTTCGCGGGCGTGGCTGGTGGTTGCGAGGTCTAGCCAGGCTTTGCGGGGGAGCGACAATTTACGCGTCACTACCTCGACCACGTCGCCATTGTGCAGCGGCTTGTCGAACGGATGGATATTGCCATTGACACGGAAACTGTAGGCGTGCATGGCGATGTCGCTATGTACCAGATAGGCAAAATCCAGTGGCAAGGCGCCTTCGGGTAGGTTGTAAATGTCACCATTGGGCGAATAAACGAAAATACGATCGCCAAAAAGGTCAATGTTTAGCTGTGCCTGCGATATTTTGTCGCCGGAACGCAGCCGCGTAGCCACCTCTTGCATCTGCGTAATCCATTGCAGCTGGGTGGGAAGCGCGCTGGCTTTTCGGCCGTGGGCGTAGTCTTTCGAACCTTTTTGTTCGTGATAGTGGAAGCTGGCGGCGAGCCCGCGCTCGGCGTATTCGTGCATGCCGTAGGTGCGAATTTGAAATTCAACGATTTGCTCGCTGGGTGTAATAACGGTGGTGTGCAGGCTTTGGTAGCCGTTGGGTTTTGGGATGGCGATGTAATCTTTGATGCGCGATATCATGGGCTGGTACATGCCATGCAATATGCCCAGTACGCGGTAGCAAGCCTCCTTATTTTTCACCACAATCCGTAGCGCCATCAGGTCGTAAATGTCATCGATATTCCCATCGACTTTTTTCAGTTTTTTGTACAAACTATATATACTTTTTACACGGCCGTTTATCTCGCATTCTATGCCCTGTTTGGCAAGTTCGGCCTCTACCTCGCGCCGCACAGCACCCAATTTGCGCGTGCTTTTGCCTAGGCGTTTTTTCATGGCATTTTGCAATTTATGGAACTCGGCCGGGTCTAGGTAGCTAAAGGCTAGTTCCTCTATTTGCATACGCACGCGCCCCATACCTAGGCGGTCAGCCATGGGGGCAAACACCTCCAGGCTTTCGCGGGCAATCTTGCGCTGTTTTTCGGCGGACATGTGTTGCAGGGTTGAAAGGTTGTGTAGGCGGTCGGCGAGTTTAATAATAATCACGCGCACATCCTGGCCGACGGCAATGAGAAGTTTCGACAAGTTGTCGGTGGTTTGTGGCAAATAACTGTCCAGATTGCGCATGCCGGCGCGCGCCTGCGACACCTTGGTGACGCCGTCCACCAAAAACGCCACATCGCGGCCAAACAGATTTTCGATTTCATCCAGGGTCGCGTCGGTATCCTCCACCGTATCGTGCAACAGCCCGGCCAGCACTGTGTCGATGTCCATGCCCCAGTCGATTAGCGTATCGGCCGTAATCATGGGGTGGATAATGTACGGCTCGCCACTTTTGCGCATTTGTCCGTGGTGGGCTTTGGCGGCAAAATCAATCGCATGATCCAACTCTAAAATCTGGTCTTCGTCGTAATGGGGCGCCGCGCGGGCTAGCAGTTCGCGTTTTTTCATGTAGTATTAGTATAGAACACTGGTGGGGAATTAAAAATAACGAAAGGCCATTAATGGCAGGGGTATGTAATGTCTTCAGGTGAATTGAGGCGAGAGATCCATGAGATAAAAGGGATGGTGGAAGAGAGTGGTGACCACGAAGCGCAGGCGAAAGACGGTGCGGTAGATGTAGTGCGTCGTCTTGGCCGCATAGCGCAACAATTTTATGAGCTTGCCGGTGAAGCTGCGACTTTAAAGGTAGAGACTGTCAAGGTTCTTTATCAGACAGCGGAGGCATATGCGCGGGTAGGGAACGAGAGACTCCAGGGTGCAGTGCAGGGGACGAACAGCCCGATAGCGCATGAAGCTATTGGCATGACGAGTGAGCTAGCGGCAAGGCTTGCCGATCAATCCCGTCAAATGTCGGCGATCGTCTCTATTATTCAGTTTGGGCTACCTGCAATGGCGCGAGAGGCAGGTGATCAATTCCAAGGGGTGTCGGATGGCCTACTGGCGCTGGTTGACTCCGCTGCGCCGCCAAGTGCTGCCGGGGTAGTCGAGGTGTTGGATCAATATGGAAATGTCGTGTAGGGCTATAGTGCATTTATCACGCTGGAAGTATATAATAAAGGAAACGCTAAAGCTTTAAGGTAAGGAGTGGGGGAATTCATGGCACAGGTAAATGTTGCAATCAACGGGTTTGGGCGGATTGGCCGCAATGCCTTTAAAATCGCGTTCGAGCGGAGTGATGTAAAAGTGGTGGCAATCAACGACCTCACCGATACGAAAACGTTGGCGCATCTGCTAAAACACGATTCGTCATACGGTACCTATCAGCACGAAGTTGGGTATGACGATACGGGCATCATAGTTAATGACCAGCATATCGTGGTGTACGCCCAGAAAGACCCGGCGCTATTGCCGTGGCGCAACCATGCTGTTGATGTCGTGGTGGAATGCACCGGTTTCTTCACCGAGCCGGCCAAAGCCAAGGCGCACATAGAGCAAGCTGGCGCCAAGCGTGTCATTATTAGCGCGCCAGCCAAAGGCGAAGGGTCGGACACGATTGTACTCGGCGTAAACGAAGATCAGATTGGCCGCGAGGGCGCCAGTGCTGTGCTGAACAACGGCAGCTGCACCACTAACTGTATTACCCCGGTCATGGCAGTGCTGGAAAGCAATTTTGGCATCGAAAAAGCCATGATGACCACCATCCACAGTTACACCGCCGACCAGCGACTCCAGGATGCCCCGCACAAAGACCTGCGCCGTGCGCGTGCTGCGGCTGAAAATATCGTTCCTACTAGCACGGGTGCGAGTATCGCCGCTGGTCAGGCGCTACCGGCAATTGCCGGTGTTTTCGGTGGCCTTAGCCTGCGCGTGCCCACACCTGTGGTTAGCCTGAGCGATTTCGTGGTGGTCACCAAGCGCGATGTGACCGTCGACGAAGTAAAGGCGGCCTTCAAAAAAGCCGCCGGCCTGCCATTTTACCAGGGAATTCTGGCTGTCACCGAGGAAGAATTAGTCAGTATGGACTTCAAGGGCAATAGTCACAGCGCCATCGTCGACTTGCCGCTGACGAATGTTGTGGCTGGTAACCTGGTGAAGGTGGTCGCCTGGTACGACAACGAATGGGGCTATAGCAACCGGTTGGTTGAGCTGGTGGCGGATGCCGGCAAGGCCATAAAGTAGCTTTGCTTTTCACTTCCTAAACGCTTATACTAATACACATGACGATTTATCTGGGTGCCGACCATCAAGGCTTTGCAATGAAAGAAAAAGTATTTGCCTATTTAGCCAAACGTGGGTACGCGGTGGAAGACGTGGGCGACAAAGAACTCGACCCAGCCGATGATTTTCCCGAATTTGCCCAGCTGGCGGTTATGAAAGTACTGGGTGATGCCGGCGACGACCCGCGCGCTATTTTGCTATGCGGCGGCGGCCAGGGCATGTGCATGGCAGCCAACAGATTCCGCGGTATTCGCGCCAGCGTGATATGGGACGCCTACGAGGCGAAGATGACCCGTAACGACAACGACAGCAATGTGCTGTGTTTGCCATCGCGCGTCTTGGAGCACGAAGAAAAAGAATGGCAAGATATTATAGACACCTGGCTAGTCACGCCATTTGCCGCTGCCCCCAGGTATAAACGCCGCAATGCGCAGATAGACGAGATGTAAGATGAGCGTGATAGCCCCGGCCATATTAGTGGAGACCCCCGATGCATACAAAGAGATGATCGAGCGCCTACATGGGTTTGCCGAGCGCGTGCATATAGATGTCAGTGATGGTGAATTTGCGCCTACCTTCACTGTGGGCGCTGCTCAGTTGTGGTGGCCGCAGGAATGGACAGTCGACATTCACGCCATGGTTGCACGACCCAGCGAACACCTGGAAACGTTGATTAGCCTGAAACCAAACATGATTATCTTCCACGCCGAAGCCAGCGAAGATGTATTGCCGGTGTTGCAACATGTCAAAAAGTTTGGCATCAAGGCTGGTTTGGCACTGCTTCGCCCCACCGTTCCTAGTACGGTCGCGGCCGTTATCCAGGAGGCCGACCATGTGATGATATTTAGTGGCGATTTGGGCAAATACGGCGGCACAGCCAGCATGATGCAGCTGGAAAAAGTCCGGTTGATTCGCGCCATCAAACCAGAGGTAGAAATAGGCTGGGACGGCGGTGTCAATGCCGAGAATGCCTACAGCGTCGCACAGGGCGGCGTGGATGTGCTGAACGTCGGCAAGACGATCGCCACGGCCGACGACCCGAAAAGCGTTTATGCTACACTGGTAAGTGAAATCAACAAACACGGAGTTCTGTAGGTGAGTGGGCAGTTAACGATTACGCAGTTGCAACAAAAGGCGAATGACGTTCGCAAAGATATTATCAATATGTTGGTGGCGGCCGGTAGTGGGCATAGTGCCGGGCCATTAGATCTAGCCGACATCATGACGGCGCTGTATTTCGACATCATGAAGCTCGACCCGCAGAATCCCGACTGGGAAGGCAGGGATGTTTTTTTCCTGAGCAACGGCCACTGTGTGCCGGTGCAGTATGCAGTGATGGCCGAGCGTGGTTTTTTCCCTGTCGAAGAACTGCAGACTTTGCGTAAATTTGGCAGCCGTTTGCAGGGACACCCCGAACGTTTGCGGCTGCCAGGCCTTGAAAATACCAGCGGACCTTTGGGGTCGGGGCTCAGTCAAGCGGCGGGCTACGCCTACAGTTTGCAATATTTGGACGACGCCAAACATCGTTGGGTGTACGCCGTGACCAGCGACGGCGAGCACGACGAAGGGAATTTCTGGGAAGCGGCCATGTTTGCGGGCAAATACAAATTATCTCAACTGATAGTGTACGTTGACCGCAATAACATCCAGATAGATGGGCCTACCGAGGAAATTATGCCGCTGGAAGATTTGCGTGGCAAATGGGAGTCGTTTGGCTGGCATGTGCAGGAAATAAATGGCCACAATATGGAAAGTATTATAGATGCTGCGGGTATGGCGCGCGCTATTACCAACCGGCCGAGCGTCATCATCGCACACACCATTCCCGGCAAGGGTGTGGATTTTATGGAGTACGATTACCATTGGCACGGCAGTCCGCCCAATAAAGATCAGGCCAAAACGGCCATTGAAAAACTACGAACGCTTGATGGCAAAATAGTAGGAGAACACCAATGAGCGCCTTTGAGCTAAATCCCAATCTGTACGATGCCGACGTGAAGCAAGAGCCGATACGCGCAGGCTTTGGCCGCGGGCTAAAGGCAGCTGGCGAGCAAAACGACCAAATAGTGGGGCTTTGCGCCGACCTCACCGAATCGACGCGTATGCAAGAATTCGCCGAGGCTTTCCCGGAACGTTTTATCGAAATGGGCGTGGCCGAGCAAAACCTGGTAACCGTAGCCAGCGGGCTGGCGCGGGCTGGCAAAATTCCATTCACCAGTAGTTATGCCGCCTTTAGTCCGGGCCGCAACTGGGAGCAAATTCGCACCACTATAGCCCTCAACGAACAGCCGGTGAAAATTATTGGCTCGCACGCTGGGGTGAGTGTGGGCCCCGACGGCGCGACGCACCAAATGCTGGAAGATTTGGCGCTGATGCGCGTTTTGCCGAACCTGGTCGTGATTGCCCCTGGCGACAGTATTGAGGCTGAAAAGGCTACGAAACTGATTGCCGAAAACGGCAAGACGAGCTATTTGCGGTTGGCGCGTGAGAAAACGCCGATATTTAGCACCGAAAATTCGCCATTTGAAATAGGCAAAGCGTACGTGCTGCGCGAAGGCCACGACATCACCCTGCTGGGCACGGGTACGATGACCTACCAGCTGCTCGTGGCAGCGAAAAAGTTGGAAGAATGGGGTATTCAGGCGGAGGTGGTGCATGTACCGACCATCAAACCACTCGATGAAGAAACCGTACTGGCCAGCGTGCGCAAAACCGGCCGGGCGCTAACCGCCGAAGAGGCCCAAGCCGCGGCGGGCTTTGGCGGGGCAATTGCCGAATTGTTGGGTGAAAAGTTACCAACACCGTTGAAACGAGTGGGCATGAAAGACCGTTTTGGCGAAAGTGGCGCACCGAACGAGCTGATAAAACATTTCGGGCTTGACGGCGAATCAATCGCCAAAACCGCGCAAGAATTTATCAACCAAGTGCCACGCTATCACCAAGGATTTTAAGGAGGAATATGGGGCTGACTATCCAACAAATTCGTGACAATACCATTCGCGCCAGACACTTGATGCAGCGCAGCCGCCAGCAGAAATTTGCTGTAGGGGCGTTTAACATCGACAACCAAGAAACGCTGATTGCTGTGGTGCAAGCCGCGCAAAAACTCAATGCACCCGTGTTAGTGGAAGTAAGTGATGGCGAAGTGAAGGCGCTTGGGCTAGAAAATATTCGTGACATGGTGGATAATTACCGGGCTGAGTATGGCGTGGAAATGTACATCAACCTCGACCACAGTCCGTCGGTCGAAGCCGCCAAGCGCGGTATCGACGCCGGGTTTGAGTTCATTCACATAGACATTTCGCAGGCCAACCACGATGCATCGCTGGAAGAAATAATCGCCAAAACAAAAGAAGTGGTTGAGTATGCCAAGTTTACGGGCGCGCTGGTGGAAGCCGAAGAGCGCTATTTCATGGGCTCGTCCAATGTTCACACCGAGACTATTGACTACGAAGAGGTAAAAAAATACAATACCAAACCCGACGAAGCGCTCGATTTCGTCACGAAAACCGGCATCGATACATTGGCGGTGCAGATAGGCAACCTGCACGGGCTGTACCCTGTACCAAAACAGCTGGATCTCGAATTGTTGCAGCGTATCCGCGACACTATTCAGTGTCAAATTAGCCTGCATGGCGGTAGCGGCACCCCGCTGCATTATTTCGAAGACGCCGCCAAAATAGGTGTCAGCAAAGTAAATATCAACAGCGACATGCGCTATGCGTTTCGTAAAACTCTAGAAAAAGTCTTGGCCGATAACCCCGATGAATACGCTGTGGTCAAATTGATGCCCGAAGTCTACGGCGCCGTGCAAAAGGTGGTCGAAGAAAAAATTAACGCTTTCGGTAGCGCCGGAAAGGCTGTGATGTAGCATGGCGCATGCGCCCGTCGTTCTCACTATCGGCAAGGCCTCTCAGGATGTCTTTTTGCAAAGTAGCAAAGATTTTCAGCCCTACGAACACAAAGGAGTGATGTACGAACAGTTGCCATTGGGTAAGAAAATTCATATCGACGATATGGTGTTTGCAACGGGCGGCAACGCGACAAACGCCGCGGTGACGTTTGCGCGCCAGGGGTTGCATAGCCAGTACGTTTGGACGCTAGGCACTGACATAACGAGCCAATCAATCTTGTCGGCGCTCGATGAGGACACAGTCGACACGTCGGGGGTGGTGCAGGACGAAAAACTACGGCCGAGTTATTCAACGATTCTGCTGGCGCCCACGGGCGAGCGTACGGTGCTGAACTATGCCGGAACGTCTGCCGTCACTGATACGGGCGCGCCGCTTAATCTTGACGTGTTGGACGGTGCGGATTGGCTGTATTTATCCTCGATTAATAACATGGCGTTATTGGAAAAAATCGTTCACCGCGCGGCAAAGGCGGGCGTGAAGATTATGATGAATCCATCGGGGATGGAGCTGGCCGAAGGCGGTAAATTAAAAGCTATTTTAGAAGACATAGAAATTGTCGCAGTCAACAAAGAGGAAGCGCAGGAGCTGGTTGAGGGCGAATCGTTGGAAGAACTCGTTCGGCACCTGACACACTACTGTCCTGTAGTGCTGGTAAGTGATGGGCCGAATGGCGTGGTTGCGACCGACGGCAAAACGATTATACGCGCAGGCATGTACGAAGACGTGAAAGTCGTTGACCGTACGGGGGCAGGTGACGCATTTGGTTCGGGCTTTCTGAGCCAGTGGTCGCAAGGGAAAGGCCTCAAAGAGTCGGTAGTGTTCGCGAGTGCTAACTCTACATCCGTTGTGACGCAAATAGGTGCCAAGGCTGGGATATTGCACAAAAGTGCGAAACTACACGAAATGCCACTTCACGAAAAACCATTCTAAATCTGTTATACTTATGCTTAGAAAATGAAAAGGCTGATATGTTTTTAAAAGACCTTCTGGCGAATAATCATCCGCTGTTTACGGCGAATCTGCAACTGCTAGAGCGCGCGACAGGCGGAGCGGGTATTGATACTCGCCTGATTGCTGACATTACTCACAAAGCCCACGCGGCCATGCGCACACTGGGGTTGGATCCGGCTGACACCACAACGAACGAGCTATACCAGGCGCTCAATTCAGCGGTGCAAAGCGGGCGCGCAGAGCCTGCACTGACTGATACAGAGTTTGTGCTATTAAACCTGGGCGAGGGTCCTGTGTCGTTTAATCTGCGCGATGTGGTGGAAAATGCACATCACGAACTGCACTATGCCGAGCGCATGGCGGCGCACGCGCAGCGGCATTTGCGTGCCGAGATTATCCGGCGCTATGCTGAAAACGATAGGACGCACGACGAATTGGTGCATCAGCTAGCCAAGGAAATGGGACTGAAACCCGACAGTGACGATGGGCATCCAGACACGAATCGGCCGCCAGCCGGCAAGGCACCGACCATACTGGCTGTCGGCGACATCTTTACCGACGCCTTTATAAAACTGCGCGAAGACCAAGCGCGCATAGACACCGATCCCGACGGCAGCAAGCGTCTGAGTATGCCCTTTGGAAACAAACCGCCGTACGACAGAGTGGATATTGTCCAGGCAGTCGGGCCGTCGCCAAATGCCGCAGTCGCCTGTGCCCGGTTGGGATTGCAGGTGAGCCTGATGGCCTGGCTGGGTGATGACGCTCCGGCGCAAGATTCGTTGAATTATCTGCACGATGAACATATCGATACGGCGCTCGTTACCAAGCAAAAAGATACGAAATCCAACTATTATTTCGCGCTACGCTATGGTGCCGACCGCACAATCTTGGTGAAAAACGAAGAATACGATTATACCTGGAAGGCGCCAGCGACGGCGCCAGATTGGCTGTATCTCTCGCTCATTAGCGAATCTTCATGGCAATTGCATGTCGATTTATTGGCGTACTTGGCCGAGCATCCCCAGACGAAATTGGTGTTCCAGCCTGGCACCTTCCACTTCCAGTGGGGTGCGGAAAAATTGGCCGGCATCTATAAACGGACACGTCTACTGGTGCTCAATCGTGAGGAAGCGGCGCAGGTAACAGGTCAAAATACCGAATCCGTCGCCGCATTAGCGCAGGCGTTGCACGCCCTGGGGCCGGAAATCGTTGTGATTACCGATGGGGCAGACGGTTCATATGCTTCGTATGGCGATAAACTACTCACCATTCCTAACTACCCCGACCCAGCGCCACCATTTGACCGTACCGGGGCAGGCGACGCCTTTGCTTCGACTATCGTGGCGGCATTGGCATTGGGCGAGTCGATAGAGACGGCGCTAACCTGGGCGCCCATCAACAGCATGAGTGTTGTGCAAAAACTGGGCGCGCAGGCGGGGTTATTGCACCGCGACGAGATCGAAAAATACCTGCACGACGCACCAGCCGACTACCATACAGAGGAGCTAAAGGCATGAGATATCAAATTTGCGTGTCGGGCGCGGCCAGCGGCAATACGGTGCACGAATCACACGAATTGGCCGCTGAATTAGGCGCCGAAATTGCGCGCCAGGGTAAAACACTACTCACGGGCGCTACTATTGGTCTGCCGCACTTTGCGGCCATCGGCTTCAAAAGTGTCGCAAATTCCAAAGGTGTTTCAATTGGATTTTCACCGGCAACATCCTTCCGCGAACACGTCAGCACCTATCGACTACCTACCAAAGAATTCGACTACATCAACTTTACCGGCATGGAATACGTCGGGCGCGACGTCCACCTCGTGCGCAGTTGCGACGCTATCATTACGGTTGGCGGGCGCATGGGTAGTCTGCATGAACTATCGACGGCACTGGAAAGCCGCAAGGTCTGTGGCGTCTTGCTGGGGAGTGGCGGCCTGGCCGATTACGTCCCTACACTCCTAGAACACATCGAAGCCCCCGGTGCCAAAGAGGTGATTTACGATACGGATCCTGCGCGCTTGGTGCAGAAAGTCACCGAACTGCTAGACAAAAAATACGCCGACTTCCAGCACGACGGCACCGATAGCCAAGTCAGCGCTAAACGCGCTGGCCGGGGCTAATCTGTTATACTAAAAGGAATGGATCAGAAATTCCGCCTCGAAACCAAATACCAGCCAACCGGCGACCAGCCGACGGCTATTGCGCAACTGATAACAGGGCTAGAAAGCGGCGAGCGCGAGCAGACGTTGCTGGGCGTGACGGGTAGCGGTAAGACGTTTACGGTGGCCAACATCATTCAAAACCGCCAAGTGCCCACGCTCGTATTGGCGCACAACAAAACCCTGGCCGCGCAGTTA
>Ga0075418_10000662_pt1 | contig 37157 bp, 41 predicted proteins | sample SoiMetdeltSBSDD2_FD_81776 | JGI IMG/M metagenome (GOLD analysis project Ga0075418, IMG submission 81776) | Bulk soil microbial communities from a Populus tree surrounding site in Tennessee, USA - Soil MetaG P. deltoides SBSDD2 | ecosystem: Environmental > Terrestrial > Soil > Tree plantation... | reverse complement strand
GCGAAGCTCGCGATCGAGTACGGCTCCGTGCGCAACGCGGCAAACAGGAAGCGGCGATCCGGGCTCACCGCCATCGGCATCACTTTGCCGGTGACGGAAGCGTCCTGAATCTTGCTCAGCTCTCCGCTGGGCGACATCCGGTAAACGGATATCTGCTTCGCTCCCTGCTGCGACACGTAAACGTACATTCCGCTTTCAGCCATTTCGACTCCCTAATCTTCAGAATTGCTTACGATCACCGCCGCCCGCCTCGCTGCTAATGTGCCGAGAAGTCATCAAAAATGGTCCCTCGCCCCGTGTTACAGGGAGAGGGGATCTTGTTTTCTCTGTGAGCTCTGTGTCCGCTGTGGCGAAAAAGCTCTTGAGACCGCTTTCAGCAAGTGGGCGTGGCGCTACGCGGACGGTGGACCGAAGACCGGCAGATTGTATTCGCCGAACTTGTCCTGGCCATCCGTCCAGCGCAGCGACAGTACCATGCCTTCACTGAGCTTGGCGACCTCGACGTCCACCGGGTAGGAGACGAAGAGCGGTCCTTCGTCCAGCTCGAGCACGATCGTCGTGTGGGGCGCCGGGTATTCCTCGAAATACTTCCGGCGGAAGGTCGTCCAGGACAGAACCTTGCCCCGGCCGGCGACCGCGGTCCACTCGGCCTCGTCGGACAGGCACTTGTCGCACGTGGGCCCCGGCGGCCAGCGGAACTTGCCGCAGTCCGAGCATTTCTGGAGGCGAAATTCTTTTTTCTGCGTGTATGCCCAGAACTGCTCGGCATACGGGTCCATCGAGCGGATCGGACGCGGCGTGGCCATCATTCAGCTCCCCTTCGAGTACTAACAAATGAGGGGAGAGCGTAACGAGGGGCGATCCCCCCATACTCCCCTACATCAGGGCGCCTGACACTCATTTCGTTAGGCGCTCTTGGTGTAAATGATGCTCTTGCACTTGCCTGCTACGTCATGGACGTACTGCGCGACCTCCGCGCCCTCGACCTGGCGTGGTCCCAGGCCGCCGCGCAACTGGCGGACGAGCTCGGGCTGGTGGTTCCAGCTCTGCATGTAGCTCTCGGACAGCATGCCGCCGCTGGTGTTGCAGGGGAGCTGGCCGCCGACCTCGATGCGCCCGTTCTGGACGAAGGGGCCGCCTTCCCCCTCCTTGCAGAAGCCGAAGCCCTCCAGCGAGGCGAGCAGGTGCACGCTGAAGCTGTCGTAGGTGGCGAACACGTCCACGTCCGCGGGCGTGACGCCTGCCATGGGATAGACCTGGGCAGCCACGCCGCGGTGTGCCGTATGGTAGAAATCCTTGAGGCGCGGCCGCAGCTGTGTGGCGTCGACGTTTTCCTCGGACCACCCGATGGCGCTCACCATCACGGGTTTCTGCTTGAGATCCTTCGCCATGTCGGCACGGCGCACGATGATGGCGACCCCGCCGTCGTTGATGAGGCAGTAATCGAAGAGGCGCAGCGGCTCGGCCACATACGGCGCCTTCATGTAGTCCTCGATGGTCAGCGGCTTCTGCATCACCGCGTTGGGATTCATGCAGGCGTGCTTGCGGAAGGCCACGGCGATGGCGCCCAGTTGCTCGTCGGTGGTGCCGTAGAGAAGCTTGTGGCGCTGGAAGAAGAGCGCGTATAAGGCGCCCTGCGACGTCAGACCCCAGGGCGCGTAGTAGAAGTAGGAAGTGATGCCGCCGCCCGTCACCCGCGCTCCGCCATAGGCGGTGTCCATCGAGCGCTGGGCGTTGCCGTAGACCAGGGCTACCGTCGTGCACAGGCCGCAGTTGATGGCCATGGTGGCTTCAATGATGCACTGGGCGGCATCGCCGCTGCCGCTCCACCGGGGATTCAGGCCCCAGAGCTCGCTCGCCCGCTCGCCCGAAAGCGTGGGCCCCGTGCAGAGCCCGTCGATGTCGTCCTTCCTGAGTCCCGAATCATCGAGCGCGCGCTTCAACGCGCGCGAGGCGAGCGTGTAGTGGTCGACGCGCGCCTCGCCCTTGCCGACGGCCTTGCCGCCCGCGCCTCGGTAGTCGGCGCCGTAATCGGTCTCCCCGACGCCGACGATGGCCACCGTATCCTTCAGCGGCGCGAGCCGCTTCCGGTCAAAGCTGTCCGCCATAGCCCGATCCTCTCTAGTCTAGAAGTCATCTCGAAAAAACCCTTTTCTGTCGAGTCAGAAGGTTGATTGCACCAATGGTATGCCGCCGCTTGCGGGAACCACCGAGTTGTGTGATTCATCATACGCCCTGATCCAACGCATCAAGTGTTGTGAACTCTGGATTCCAAGGCCCGCGCGTTCTCCGGCAAGTGCTGGCGACTGCTCGTGCCGTCACGATCCGATGTCCTAAAGTTGATGGCACCGATTTCGTGCGACACCGAAGATGGAAGTCGTCCCGGGACTCGTGGATGTTCGGGTGACGTCATCGATGAGTCGTTTCACCCTTCGACTGCGGGCGTTCGCTCTACACTCCAGCCCGTTAAATCACTCCGCGTTCACGGTACGAGGCGATTTCCGCCTCGCTCATGCCCAGGAGCTCGCCGTAGACGTACCCGTTGTGCTCGGCCAGCACCGGCGCGCGCCCGTGCACGAAGGCCGGCGTGCGCGACATCTTCACCGGATACCCTTCGTAGGGAACGTCGCCGATTTCCGGGTGGTTGATGATCGGGTGCATTTCACGGTGGTGAAGCTGGGGATCGTACTCGACCCGGTCCTCCGCACTCTGCACCACCGCGGCGATGATGCTGGCCGCCTGGCACCTCTGCATGATGCCGTAGCGCCGCCGCGCCCGCGTCCAGCTCCCGATGATCGCATCGAGCTCGTCCTGGTTCGCGACGCGCGCTTCGTTGGTGGCGAACTTCGGATCGAGCGCGAGACCCGGCTGGCCCATGACCTCGCACAGCGCCTCGAACTGCGGCTGTGTCTCGCACGCGATGAAGACCCACCAGTTCTGCCCGTTGCGGTCCCTGCCCGCCGTGCGGTACGTGTTGTGAGGCGCTACGGCGGGAAAGATCGACCGGTTGCCGGGCGGAAAATCCGGGCGGCGCGTGCGCCGGCCGTTCACCTGGAAATCGAGCATATAGGTGCCGACCATGGTCATTGCGCCTTCGGTGACCGAGTAGTCGATGTAGAAACCCTTGCCGGTCTTCTTCGCCTTGAGCAGGCCCTGGATCAGCGCGAGGCCGCCCATCCACCCGCCCATCACGTCGAGGTAGGAAAATCCCCAGCCGGCCGGCGGCTTGCCGGGCAGCCCTGACGCTAGCGACAAGCCGGACTGGGCCTGCGCGGTGGGTCCGAAGCTGCGATAGCCTTTCCATTCCCCGGTGTGCCCGAAGCCCGACAAGCTCATGTACACGAGCCGCGGGTTCAACTCGTGTATGCGCTCCCAGGTGAGGCCCCAGCTCGACAGCACCTCGCCGCTGAAATTTTCGACGAGCGCGTCGCAAACACCGATCAGCCGCTCGACGAGCTTCAGGCCTTCGGGGTTCTTGGTGTTGAGGCTGATCGCGAGCTTGCCGTGATGCAGCGTGTTGAAGTACGGCGCGGCGTAGAGCTTCTTCTCTCCCGGGCCCTGCCCGGCGGCTGCCGACTCTTCGCGAACCGTGTTGAATTGAGGGTCCGCGTAAACCTTCTTCATGCCCGGGAGCTGGGCGGCCCGCGGTTCGTCGCTGACTATGCTCGGCGCCGCGTTGTAACGATGGTCGTCCCAGCCGCCGGCACGCTCGACGTGGATGACCTCCGCGCCGTAGTGCGTGAGAAGCCGCGGCGCCCACGGGCCCACGGTTTTCCAGGTGAAGTCGAGTACGCGAATGCCGGAGAGGACGCCCGGGCGCGCCGGGGATTTCGCGCTCATTTTCGTACTCTGAGGGATATTCGCATTCATCGTATGGCTCCCGACGCGGCGAGCGCCGTGATCTCTTTTTCGTTCATGCCGAGGTCCCCCTGGAGGATTTGCCGGGTGTGCTCGCCGAGATGCGGCGCACGGCGCCTGGGTTCGATTCCAATCTCATCGCACGCGACCGGCCCGCGCGGATAGGGAATGGCGCGGCCGATCTCCGGGTGCTCGATCGAGCGCCAGTATTTGCGCTGCTGATAATGCGGGATGTCGTAATTCTCTTCGCAAGCGTGAACGAGGCCCCACGAGATGCCGTACGACTGCGCGCGATGGAAGCATTCTTCACCGTTGCTGGCTGCGATCAGGCGCGCGATGGCGTCACGGACGACATTGCCCGTACGGTACTCGGACATGCGAAACGCCTCGTCGTTGTACTTGGGATCGTGCAGCTCGCCCGTTACGCCTTTCTCGTCCATCCATTTGATCAGCCTCTCCCATACCCGCGGACCGAAGTTCTGCATCACGGCGATCATGTGCTTGCCGTCGGCAGTCGGTAGCTGCAGGGGCGGCTGCCGCTTGGCATTCGCGTGCATGCCGGTCTGACGGTACATCGTCGAGCCGTAGTACATCCACTGCGGCACCGCGGCCTCGGTGCCGATAGCGCAGGCGTCGTGGATCGAGACGTCGATGTACTGGCCTTCACCCGAGGTCATCCGGTCGAACAGAGCCACGGTGATGCCGTGCAGGACGAACGCGCAGCCCATGTGCCACGCCTGGTGGCCCTGTCCGCCGATCGGCGTGGCGGCGGGATCCGAGTAGCCCGAGCTCGACATCTGGCCGCCGAGGGCGAGATGAGCGGCGTCGTTCATCTGCAGATCGCGCCACGGCCCGTCCTGGCCGAAGTCGGTGAGCGAGGCGTAGATCAACGCCTTGCTGGCGCCGACGGCGCCGTAGTCCAGGTCGAGCTTCGCCAGTGTGCCCGGCCGCGTGCTCTCGAGGAACACGTCGGCGCCGGCAAGGAGTTTCCTCAGGAGATCCCGGGCAGGGTCGCGCCCGATATCCATTGCCACGCTCTGCTTGCCCGTGTTGTTCCACCAGTAGTCGAGGCAGCGGTCGGGATCGACCTTGTCGTCGACGAAGGGGCCGCACCACCGGCCGGGGCTTCCCTGGATGGGCTCGATCTGGATCACGCGGGCGCCCCCGTCCGACAGCAGCTTGCCTGCCCACTGGTTGCGGCGATCGGCAAGCTCGACCACCGTGAGGCCCTCGTAAACCCCGCTCATCGCTCACCCTGTCTTCGAGATGATTCGCGGATAATAAAGGTTGCGGAGAGGAAACGGACAGAATTCACAAGATGGACAGGATATCTCGCGGCCGGCGCCGTTCCCTCCCGCGTCGTGCCGGCGCTGAACGGCGTGACAGGCGACAAGTGATTGGTGATATCTTCAGGGCGCCTGTCCTGCAAGGTGACAGGCGCTTTTAGAGGAAACCGATGTCAGCAGCGCTGCCGCTCGAGGGAGTCAGGGTCCTAACGCTGGAGCAGGTCCATGCTCTTCCCTGGGGTACCGCCTTCCTGGCGGACCTGGGCGCCCAGGTGATCCGCATCGAAAGCCTGGATCACCTCCAGGACCGCAAGTCCGGGCCGTTCCCCAATGGCAAGGCCGGCGCGGAGTGGTGGAACGAGGGCGGAAATCTGGCGTACTTCGGCGTCCGCAACAAGCAGAGCCTGTGCCTGGAGGTAACCCGTCCCGCCGGGAAGGAGGTTTTCCTCAAGCTCGTGAAGAACTGCGACATCGTGACCGACAATTTCAGGCCAGGCACGATGAAGCGGTTCGGCTTCGACCACGAAAGCCTCGCGCAGATCAATCCCCGCATCATCACGCTCTCCAGCACGGCTTACGGCTACACCGGACCGTGGCGCAGCGCCGGGTCTCGTGCCCGCACCGTGGATGCGTCGAGCGGCATGTCCTACCTCACCGGCTACGAGGGCGGCCCGTCGGTGAGAGCGAGCAACAACTACATGGATCACTCCACTGGCAACAACGTGGCCTTCGCGCTCCTCCTCGCGCTGTATCGCCGGAAGCGGACCGGCAAGGGGATGCGCATCGACCTCACCATGCAGGAGACCGGGATTTCCTGCATAGGCCCAGCGATCCTGGAGGCTCAGCGGGGCATAACGCGGCCGCGGCTGGGCTGCGGGCATCTCCGGAAAGCGCCGCACAACGTGTATCCGTGCGCGGGCCGCGATCGCTGGATCGCCATCGCGGTTTCCGATGACGCCGAGTGGGCCGCCTTGAAGAAAGCCATGGGCGCCCCGCCCTGGGCGCAGGAGGCACGCTACGACTCGATGGAAGGCCGCTGGCAGAATCGCCACGAGCTCGACCGGAAAATAGCAGACTGGACCGCAACGCAGGACGATCGGGAACTGGCACGGTCGCTGCAGGCGCAAGGCGTTTGCGCCGGCGCCGTTTTGACCGGGGCCGACCTGGTCAACGATCCGCATCTCAGGGAGAGAGGATCGATTCAGGAGATCGAGCGCGCCGGGGGTCTGCGCGCCTTTGCCGGCAGACCCTTCCGCACGCCCGGGTTGAACATGGCAATCCGGCAGGTGCCCACGCTGGGAGAACACAACGAGACGGTGCTGCGCGAGGTCGCGGGACTCTCCCCGGACGAAATCCGCGCGCTGGCGGAGGAGGGCGTCATCTCGACCAGGCCGCGACCCGAAGAAAAGGCGCCGTGAAGAACAAGGATGAAGGCGGAAGGATGAAGGATGACCCTACGCTTTGCGCGTGCTCAAGCGCCCCTCTCTTTCGCTCCGCCCGGTCGGGAAGCTACCGGCCGAGGGTACCGAAAGGCCGGGACAAGCAACTATCACTGAAGGTGAGGGTCATCTTTCCACGTTCATCCTTCATCCTTGATGCGCAACACGCACAGTCTCATATTCATCGTTGATCGGTTATGGACGCGATACTCTCAGAGGTGAAAGTGCTGGAGCTTGCCCACGCGCCCTCCGGGGCGTTCTGCGCCAAGCTGCTCGCGGACCAGGGCGCCGACACCATCAAGGTGGAACCGCCGGGCTCGGGGGACCAGGGCCGTCACGAACCCCCGTTTGTCGGCGGCGAGGCGCACCCTGACCGGAGCACCACGTTCCTGGCGCTCAACACCAACAAGCGCGGAATCACGCTGGACCTGGGACAGGCGGCGGGCCGTTCGCTTTTCTTGAAGCTTGCAAGCGCCGCTGACGTCATTATCGAAAGCTTCGAGCCGGGCCACCTGGCCGACCTGGGGCTCGGCTACCAGGCATTGCGCGCCGGGAATCCCGGAACGATTTTGCTCTCCATCTCGTACTTCGGGCAGCACGGCCCGTACGCCAACTACAAGGGAAACGACCTGATCGCCCAGGCGATGGGGGGCTTCCTCTACGCGGTCACCGGCAAGGCGGACGGGCCGCCGATGGGCACGGCTCTGCAGCAGATGGAGCTCACCGCCGGCCGTAACGGCGTCATCGCCTTCATGGCTGCGCTCCTGCGCCGGGAGCAGACGGGTGAGGGCGGCCACATCGACGTTTCCGTGATGGAGGCGGCGATCGCCACACCGCAGGGACTCATACACCCTTACAGCTATACGGGCCGCAATGTCCGACGGGGAAACATGGATCTCAACGTCGTGGACGGCATGCACCTGCCGACAAAAGACGGCGAGGTGACGCTCACCACGGCCGGCACCGGCGGCAAGCCCATGCAGGTCTGGGCGGAATTCCTGGGCGAGCCGCGGCTGCTGGATCCCAAATTCGCGACGCGCCAGTCGCGGACGGACAACTGGCAGGAGCTGCGGGATCTGATCGCGCCGAAGCTCGAGGAGTGGAACAACCTGGACCTGATGCGCGAAACCATGGCCCGCGGCCTGGTGGTCGGGCTGGTGCAGAGTCCGGAGCAGGTGGTGAATTCACCACACCTGGCCGAGCGGGGTTTCTTCGTGGAGCTCGACCATCCGGAGACGGGCACGCTCAAGTATCCCGGGCCGGGGTTCTTCTTCGACGGCGAGAACGTCATGCAGACGACGCGCGCGGCGCCGCGGCTGGGCGAGCACAACGACGAGATCTACTGCGGCCGGCTTGGTCTGTCGAGCGAGGAACTCGGCAGGCTGCAAGCGGCGAGGGTGGTGTAGCCCTCGAATGACTGGCGCGCCGGGCAGGATGAATCCAGGCATTCCTCGGATGCGATCTCCATGTCAGTGAACCGCGGGCGTTAGAGCAAAGCATGTTTGCCCGCCTATTCGGTGGTTCAAAGGCAGAACCGATCGCACCTATCAAGCACGGTGAGTTTGGAGAACTGAAATGGGACGGCGAAAACAGGCATTGGCGGACCGAAGTGCCGTACGGGGAGCGTCGAATCCCGATTTATATCCCTGGGAAGCCGCCGAACTATGTCGCCGATCAAGCGTGTCAGAAGCTCCTACAAGTCGTTCGGGACCCAAAAGTAACCCTTGATACGGCCACCGAGTATCTGATTGCCCGGTTGTCCGAAGAGGCGCGCCGCGCAGTCACTGCGAACGAATTACTTCTGGAGGACGTAATAGTCTTTGCCGAATCGGAAGAGGGCTTCCATGTTTGCTTTCAGTGGCGCGAACAACCTGATTGGCTGGTGAGGGTGTTCTTCAAGGATGGCAGTCCTGCAAACTGGGCCTTTGATGACTGAGCAAGCTACGCTTCGACCCTCCATGGTGCGACGACCTTCCCGATCGGTATTCGCGGTACTTGCTATGGGCATGGCGGGTTGCACTGTTGGACCGTACTACCCGCTTCAGACCGACTATCCAGGTACGGGCGTGGGAAGAATCGAAGATCGATCAGTGGTTGAATCTGCTCCCGCGTTCTATGGGCCGGATGGCGAACCCGCGAGAATTCCGGTGCAGGTCGGCGCGACTCCGACGACGATAGATTCGAGATTCCTCTATCGCACTCCCGGTCGAGTGGTCTACCAGATTCGCACTGGCGATGGGACATTACACGTCGTTTCAACGGATCGCGATTTCGCAGTCGGCGCTTGTGTCCACTGGACCGGCTATGCCGATGGTCCAAGCCGTACACACTGGTCAGCGGGACGAGTGCAGGTGGAGAAAAGCGATGAGTGCGCCGACAGCAGTCGTTTGAGGGAGCGCTCCAACCACCGCATCGATACCGACCGCTTCGCGGGGATCATGCGGGACGTTATGCGTCCGAGTTACCCACGAAAAGTGGACACCGATTTGTAGCAAAGTAGGGGCGTTACTCCCACAACCGCTCGGGCAGCGGCAGCCCCGCGAGATCCTCGGCTGTCAACGGCCGATCGGGCTCTATACCCATCCGCTCCAGCACCGCCACCAGTTGCCTGCAGTGCTGCGCGGAATGCCACGTGACGCGCTCGAAAACCTTGTGAGCGACGGTATCGCCGTAGTAGGTCTTGAGCACCCTGGAAAGCCTGCGGTCATCGAGTCCTGCCCACCACGCTTCGTACCGCCGCCAGACGTCGCCGCCGTAGTTGGCGATGTCCTCTCCGCTCCTCATGGCCGCGGGCGGCTCGCCATCGGCGATCTTCGCCGCGTACTCCGCACCGTCCCACGTCTCCAGGAACGATTCGCCGATGCGGAACACGTGGTAGCACAGCGTCCTGATCGCGCGCTCGCGGTGCGGGATGACGCGTTCCAGAATTCGGTCCGCCGGAAACTGCCGCGCGAAACGCTGGCCGGCGGCGAAGACCATTTCGTATTTTCCGTAGAGCTGTTCCGGTGACAGCCCGCCGGGAGCCGCGAGCGGGATGCCGGCGAGCTTCGCGAACGGCTCGAGCATCTGGCCCATGGCGTAGCGATCACCCTTCGCGAGGACGGGCACCTTGCGCAGGCCGTACTTTTCGAACAGCAGCTCACGGCCACCGGCGTCGTTCAGGACGTCGATGACGACCATGTCCAATCCGTTTTTCGAAAGAAACTCTTTCGTTCGGAGGCAGCTGCTTCACCCGGGCTGGGTGAAGTACATCCATTTATCAGCGGTGATTTCCATAGGCGTACTCAAGAAAAAGTGACCCGTGACGCGTGACTCGTGAAGAAAAACCTATCTTATCAGTTCGATCTGCAATTGGCCGCTCAGAAGCGTGACTTTCCGGAAAACTGGCGTTCTAAGCGATCTGGCTTTCAATTGGGCGGAACTCAAGACGGCCAATTCTGGCCCCAAAACTGGCGCTCTGAGGCCAAAAATTGCGTCGTTTCAGACGAGAAATTTCGCAGCGTCCGATACTTAGTGGGGTCAGACCCGGACTTCGATCGCGCGCCCTGACTCGATGGCACGCCTGCGTCTGCCGGCGGCCAACGCTGCGACGCCGAGGAAACCGAGTGCGAGCGTGCCGGGCTCGGGAACCGCAGAACCCTTCAAGTCCCACCCGATCACGTCGAACGCCTGTACATCGCGCGCGGTGATGGCCAGGAGTTCTCCCTGTGCCGCCGTCGGATCCATGATGCCGATACCCTGGCCGTCTTTCCAGTGGCCGGCCTCGTTGCCATCGCCGAAGAAGCTCCTGGTCGAGAAGAGGTAGAGGTTGGTCACTCCGCCGTCGAGGGAAAAGTACTTCGCCCGGGTGTCGGCAGTCCAATCGACCACTCCGAGCGCGAAACTCTCGGCAGAGTACCGGTAGAGGTCGAGAATACTGTTGTCCGCGAACGCGTTGACGTCGTATGGGCCGTCGTTCACCGGCTGGCTGAAGAAGTCGAGCGCATCGACCCCGCTGATGAAGCCGAGCAGGTGACCGATCTCGTGAGTTGCAACGCCGACGAAATCGTGGGCCCCGGCGGTGATCCCATCCAGGGGGTTGAAGTCAAAGGTGAAAGCGGTGCTGAACTCGATCGATCCATCCAGGGCGGCGTTCGTGGCCGGCAGCAGCCCCAGAGCCTTCGCGTTGGCGTTAGTTATGAACAGGCTCGTGTTGTTGGCGTCTGCGCCGCTGTCCACGTAGGGGATCGCGCTGCCCGAGCCGTTGGGACTGCTCGAGCTCCGGTTGGTCAGAAGCTTGATTGCCGGCGCCGCCTGAAGGCCGCCAATTGCGGTGGCATCGTCAGTTGACTTGGCATCGCCAACCAGCGCAGCCCTGACATCTGTGTAATCGTAATTGGCCTTTTCGGTCGTCGTGAAGCCGAGGAAACCGGGATCCAGCAGTTTATATCCTATGGCAACGTTCACCGTGACGTTGTCGGTCAGCAGGTTCGACCAGCGCTGCGCCGCGGCGGCGAAAGCGGCATCAGCCTGCGCGTCGCCCGTCGAGGTTGTGAAGTTGAAAATCAGTGCGGCATGTGTGTTTCCTGCTCCCAGCAAGGCGACGAGTGCCCAGATACGGAGCCGATGACAAGCTTGCATGAAGGGTCCCTCCCGAGGACTTCAACACAGCGGCGGACGAGGCCGGCAAGGCTCTGTCACGACGCCCGATTGATACCACCACAGGGTCTAGGATGCAATCTCGAAGAACACCTCGATCGCCTCGCGGTAGCGCTCGCGCGATTCGTCGATGGGCATGCTATCGATTCTCGTAGCGTGCCTTGTGCATGCTTTCGAGAACGGGAAAAAAGCACTCCGGGTCCTTGGTCGTCCGGAGGCTCTCGAGGATCTGCCGGGCCAGAGCCAGCTGCTCGTCGTCCGAAGTCCCGACAACTGTAATCTGCGCAACCGCGTCCGGACTCAGGTCGACGACGAGCTTTGCGGGGAAGTTGATTCGCGATTCGCCCTTGGTGATCGGCGCGGCGCGCCACTGCCAGATGCCGGAGCGGGAAGACTCGAACGGCACGAACTCGACCCCCGCCAGCGCGTCTCCGTATTGCTTCCGGTGCGCCTTGGTGATGCGGCTCCCGGCCCGCTCGACCAGCGTCGCGCCATCCTCCCCCTCGAGGTTCCTGGCCAGCCAGAACAATACCCCGGCGAATCTCCGGCCGTCCTTCGAGTAATAGGCGCGCTCTCTGGGTCTCGGAACCCATTCTCCGGGAATCATGTACGTATAGCAGAACGGGCGCGGGTTGTTGTAGAAGACGTACACGCCGCTTCGCGCGCTCTCGGGTCCCGGGAAAGTAAGAATGGTTATATCCTCGTTTCCCGCGGCTGCACTGCGCCGCGCCTGGTCCATCTCTTTTTGCCAGGGGGGCTGCTGTGCGTCCGCAGGAAGCGCTGCAGCGCCGAGCACGAGGGCGAGCAGTACTACAACTCCCATCACGGGTCACAGTTTTGATTTGAAGAAGGCTACGACCGTTTCTGCAAAAAGCTGCGGCGTCTCCAGGTTCATGAAGTGCCCGGTATCGGCCAGCAGGTACTTCGCGCCGGAGATGGCCTTGGCTACGCGTTCTGCTTTCTCCGGCGGACGCAGCCCATCGTGCTTCGCGCCTATGACCAGCGTCGGCGCCTTGATCTTCGGGTATTCGGGCGTGAGGTCCACCGCGAGCATCATGCGGGCCGCGGCGGTGAACGAGGCCGGCGTGTTGCAGACCCAGCGCGACTGGTAGCGCCGGAAGCGCTCCGGATCCTGCGCGCGGAAGTGCTCGGGATAGGAACGGTCGTGGCTGGATTGCATGACGGCGCGTATCCCCTCGCGCTCGGCCACCGCGGCGCGCTCGATGCTTTGCTGCCCGCGTCCGGCATTGCTGTCGATGTTGGGGCTCGCCAGGACGAGCTTCGCCAACCGGCCGGGGTGACGCGCGGCGAATCCGACCGAAAAATCGGCGCCCATCGCGCACCCTGCCACGTGCACCGGCGCGGTGATCTTCAGCGCATCGAGGAGTCCGGCCAGGTCCGCTACTACGCCGTCGAAGGTGAGCTCCCGCACCTTCTCCGAAAATCCGAAGCCGCGCTGGTCGTAGCGCAGCACGCGGAAATCTTTCTCCAGTCCGGGCAGCGCGTCCTCGTAGCTTTCGAGGCACCCGCCGGCCTCGTGCATCAGCACCAAGGTTTCTTTTCCCGATCCGGATAGCTCGTACCGCAGGCTGGCGCCGTTTGCTTCGATCCAGGGCATTGCGTTCTCCCAAGAAGTGACACGTGACTCGTGACCAGTGACCCGTCAATGCACCGAAATCTTACACTCAGCCCGACTGCCTTGCTTTCGGCCCCGGATTTGCTGCTAGGATCGTTGAGAAACGTGTCACGAGTCACGGGTCACTCCTTCGAGGAGAGCACATGAACAAGGAATTGAGAGCCGTCGTAGCGAACGTTCTGGAAAGCAACCTGGCGATGATGAGCGCGTTCATCTCCCTCGCATCCTCGCTCACCGAGGAACAGCAGGTCCAGGTCCTGGCGCCGCTCGGGAAGGCGAAGGAAGCGAACCAGGCGTTGTTCGAGATGATCCACGGGGCCGGCAGGAAGGACGGGTGACGGAAGGCGAAAGGCGGAAGCACGCCATTCGTATCACGTATCACGTGTCACTTCTTCCGGCTACGCCGGCACGAGCCGCAGATAGGTAATCTCCGACGGCGCGCCCAGCCGCTGCGGCGGCCCCCAGTAGCCGGTGCCGCGGCTGACATAGATCCACAGCCCTCCCACGCGATGGAGCCCGGCGGTGAACGGGTGGAAGAGCCGCACGACGAAATTCCACGGGAACAACTGCCCGCCGTGGGTGTGGCCGGAAAGCTGCAGGTCGAACCCGGCGGGCGCAGCGGCGAACGCCGATCGGGGCTGGTGCGCGAGCAGCAGCCTGAAGCCCGCGTCGATCGGAGCGCCGGTGATGGCCCGAGCAGGGTCGCTGTGTTGCGCGGGATCGAAGTAGCCCGCGCTGTAATCGGTGACGCCCGCCACGACCACCGACGCGCCTTCATGGCTGAGCACGACGTGCTCGTTCATGAGCACGGCGAGCCCGAGGCGGCGCAGCTCCATCACCCAGGCGTCCACCCCTGAGTAGTACTCGTGGTTCCCGGTGACGAAGAAAGCGCCGTGCCGGGCCGTAAGCTTCGCTAACGGCTCCGTGTGGCGGGCAAGGTCCCGCACGCTGCCGTCCACGAGGTCGCCGGTGACGGCGATCATGTCCGCGCCGAGACCGTTCACCGCATCCACGACCCGGTCGAGGTAGTCGCGCTTGATCGTCGGCCCGACGTGAAGGTCGCTGATCTGGGCGATGCTGAAGCCGTTCAGCGCCGCCGGCAGCCCGGCGATCGGAATGTCGACGCGGCGTATCCCCGCCCGCCGGCGGGCGTTCACGAATGCCACGATCGCGGCGAGCGCGGCGAGAGCCGGCACGGCGAGCGCGCCCTGGTGGCGCACGGTTGCTTCCACTGAGACGGCGCTGATCACGGCGGTCGCGAGGAGCGCCACGTCGCGGAACAAGGTGAGCACGAACAGCGACGAGAACGAGCCGATCGCGAGCATGCTGGCCCACATGAGCCTGTCCCTGAGCGGCTGGCGGCTGACCTGCCGCGCAATGGGCCAGAGCGGCGTCGCGATGAAGGAGGCAGCCAGCCACGACGCCGTCGCGGCGAACGCAAATGGGGCGGGCGCCAATTGAGGCAGCAGCCGCCATCCCACGTAGAGGTGAAGGAGGAGGATGATGATGGGGAGTTTTCGGAATATCGAGAAAGGCACTGCTCTATCCTGCCGGTAGGTGGGGGCGGGTGTGGGCAAAGCAAGATCTTAATGCGTGTCCGTGACTTGTGACTCGTTCAAGGGCGATACGTGATACGTTTCCCGAAGGAGGTGGCAGGTATGGACAGTTTCGCCCAAGGGTTACGCATTTTCTCGATCCTCGTTGCCGCGGCCCTTGCAGTGATAGCGGGCGTTGCGCAGGCGCAGCAGAAATTCCCCACCAAGCCGATACGCATCGTCGTACCGTTCTCGGCGGGCGGCAGCACCGATTCGCTCGCGCGCATCATCGCGCAGAAGATGGGCGAGGGCTGGGGGCAGCCTATGGTGATCGAAAACCGCTCCGGGGCGGGCGGCGCGATCGGCACGGCCATCGTCGCCAAGGCCGTTCCCGACGGCCACACGCTCCTCATGAGCTCCTCCGCTTTCGCGATCAACGCGGCGCTGCACCCCAACCTTCCCTACGACCCCGTGAAGGACTTTGCCGGCGTCACCCGGATCGGATTCTCCAAGACCATGATCGTCCTGACGCCGACGCTCGGCGTCAGGACGCTCAAGGACTTCATCGAGCTGGCCCGGGCGCGCCCCGGCAAGATCTTCTTCAGCTCCGCCGGGGCCGGCACCTCGACGCACATCAACGCCGAGAGGTTCAGGCTTGCCGCGGGCTTCAAGCCCGTGCACGTCGCGTTCAAGGGCTCGGCGGACGCCATGCTCGAGGTCGTGGCGGGACGTGTCCATTTCGTCGTTTCCGGCTTGCTCACCACGCTGCCCTACATCAAGGACGGGAGGCTGGTCGCACTGGCGCTGATCACGCCGACGCGCTCGCCGCTCCTGCCGGACGTCCCGACCGTCGCGGAGACGCTGCCCGGCTACAAGCGGGACGGATCCCACGTCATGCTGGCGCCGGCGGGGACGCCGCGCGCCGTCCTCAACCAGATCAGCAACGAGGTCCGGCGCATCTTCGAGATCCCCGACGTCAAGGAGCGCCTCGGCAACTTCGACTATCTCCTGGCGCCGACTACGCCGGAGGAGCTCGACAAGATCCTGCGCGCCGACATCGAGACCTTTTCCGAGGTGGTCAGGCAGGCCGGGCTGAGGCCAAAGTAAGCTTCGGCATTACCTCTCTGGAAAAGAGCTCCAGGGAGCGCAGCGCCGCCTGCGGCGCCAGGCTGCCGAAAGAGAAGATGCAGAGCAGGTAGTTGGCGCCGGTCACGCGCAGCATCTCCTGCACCTTTTCCAGTACGGTGGCCGGCGAGCCGGTTATGAGCCGCTGATACGAGTCCTCGTCGTAGGGCGTGCTCTTGTGCACGTCGGGCAGCCCCATCTTGCGCGTCAGGTGATGGATGTGGAGGCGCCAGGTCGCGTGGGCCGCGAGCCCCAGCCTCTCGGCCTCGGCATCGGTATCGGCGATCACGAGGTGCTGCGTCTTGGCGAGAAACGGCGCGTCGACGTGCGCGTTGTGCCGCCCCGGGTCGTCACGGTGGCGCTGCCATACCTCGCGGTAGCGCTCGAAGTGCGGCTTGCAGTCGGCGGGCTTGCCGAGGAACGCGGTGTGGTAGCCGTGGCGCGCGGTGAACTCGATCGACTCGCGGTTGCTGCTTGGAAACCAGAGCGGCGGATAGGGCTTCTGCAGCGGCCGGACGTGAAGCTCCGCGTCGCGGTAGTGGAATATCTTTCCGTCAAAGTCCAGCGCCCGGCTGACGCATGCCTTGAAGAACACCTCGAGCGTCTCGCGGTAGCGGTCGCGCGACTCCTCGATGTTCGTCATGCCGTAAATCGCCGACTCTATCGGCGACACGCCGCGCCCGACGCCGAGCTCCAGGCGGCCGCCCGAGAGCTGATCGAGCATGCAGACCTCGTGGTAGAAGCGGTAGGGGTTGTACCAGGGCAGGCAGAACGTGAGCGCGCCGGCGCGCAGCCGCCGCGTGCGCTGGAAGATCGCCGAGACGAGCACGCTCGGAGAGCCGTTGATCGAGAGCGGCGTGCCCGTGTGCTCGGCGAGGAACATGCCGTGGAAGCCCGCGGCATCGGCCGCGGCGGCGAGGTCCAGCTTGTGCGCATAGACCTCGCCCGGCTTGAGCGTCGCCGAGGTCTCCACCCAGTCGAAGATGCCGAAGTTCAGCTGTTCCATGGATTTGGACCTTCTAGCCGTGCACGCACTCCGCCGCCAGCCTTAACGCCGCGACATCCGCCTTCGTCAGAATCATCGTGCCGACGCTCCCGCGCCGCGCCGCGGCTTTCCATGCTTCGATCCGGTCGCGTATGCGCGCCGCCGGCCCCACGAGCGCCACCGTATCGACCAGCCGGTCGGGGACGGCGGCGGCGGCCTCGGCCTTCTTCCCGCCGAGGTAGAGATTCTGGATTACCGCCGCTTCGGCTTCGTAGCCCAGCCGCACGGCGTAGTCATTGTAGAAGTTCTTGCCGCGCGCGCCCATGCCCCCGATGTAGAGCGCAAGCCACTCCTTGACCGGCTGCCGGCATAGGTCGAGGTCGTCGCCGATGACGACGGGCACGAACGGCGCAATGTCGAATTTCTGGAAGTCCGCCGTCCGTCCGGCGCGCTTCATCCCGGCGCGCACGTGGGGTTCGATCAGGTCGTCGCGCTCCGGGTCCATCAGCAGCGGCAGCACGCCGTCGCCCACCTCGCCCGCGCAGGCGAGGCCGGCCGGGCTCACCGCCGCGGTGTAGATCTCGATGTCGCGCCGGCCGTGCAGGATGCACTTCAACGGCTTGCCGAGACCGGTTGCGCCCGGACCGGTGTACGGAATCTGGTAATGCTCGCCCTGGTGCGTGAGCGGCGCCTCGCGCGCGAGCACGGCGCGGACGATGGCGACGTACTCGCGCATGCGGGTGAGCGGCTTGCCGTAAGGCACGCCGTACCAGCCCTCGACCACCTGCGGGCCGGATGGCCCGAGCCCGAGAATGAAACGCCCGCCGGTCAGCTGGTCGAGCGTCATCGCCGTCATCGCGGTCAGCGCGGGCGAGCGCGCCGGCACCTGCAGGATGGACGATCCGAGCTTGATGCGCGTCGTCTGACCGCCGAGCCACGCGAGCCGCGTCACGGCGTCGACGCCGTACGATTCGCCGCACCAGGTCGAATCGAAACCGAGCCGTTCCGCCTCGCGCACGAGCGCAATGGTTGCGGGGCCGTCCGCCCCGGCAGTCGCCAGTCCCAGGCGCAATGTCATGGCCATCTCCTCCGGTTCCACGGCAGGTCAACTGCCGAAAGGTTACACTGACGGACATTGCAAATGAACCGGAGGAGCACGGCAATGCGCGACAACATCACCATCGGCCTGGTCACGCCGCAGGCGACCAACAGGGTGCCCGCCGATGCCGGGCAGATGTATCCGGGCGTCACCTTCATTCCGAAGGGCGTCGGCGTCAAGGCGCTCACGCCGGAGGGCTACGACAGCGCCTGGGACGGAATAGTCCCCGCAGCGGAGGAGCTCGCCAGCCGGAACAAGCTCGACGCGATCATGGTGCTCGGCACCTCGCTGACCTTTTACCGCGGCTTCGAAGCGCACGAAAAGCTCCTGGAGCGGCTGCGCCGAATCGGCCTGCCGGTTGCCACCATGAGCAGCGCGGTCGTTGACGGGCTCCGCGCGGTGGGCGCGAAGAAGATCGCGGTGAGCACCGCCTACGCCGACATAGTGAACAACCGGCTGCGCGATTTCCTGACCGCCTCGGGCTTCGAGGTGCAGGCGCTGGAAGGCTTCGGCATCGAGCGCTTCGGCGGAGCGGGCGAAAAGAGCGAGCAGGACATCATCGACCTGGCCGGCCGCGTGAGCGCGAGCGCCAGGGACGCGCAGGGGATGCTGATCTCGTGCGGCGGCCTGAGAACACTCCACGTCGGCAAGACTATCGAGGACAAGTACGGCCTGCCGGTAGTGTCGAGCACGCCCGCGGCGTTCTGGGCCGCGATGCGCCTGGTGGGGGAGAGCGGGAAGCTGTCGGGGTACGGGAAGCTGTTCGAGGCCGTCCACTAGGCTCCACAGGCGTGACCGGTGACCAGTGACCAGTGACCGGTCCACTTCCTCCTTCCGACTTCCGCCTTCCGCCTTCCGCCTTGCCGTTGAAAGGATAGGCAGATCTCCATACAGGCCCGCAGCCCCCTGACCGTCCGTGTGGCGGTCCTCTTCTTCCTGCCGCTCATCGTTTCAACCGAGCTGCATCAGCTTTCGCATTCGCTGGTTCACGCGTTTCTCGCCAGGCTGGGCGACGCCACCATCACGCTGGCCGCCTTCAGCATCGCGTTCGCGTTCAATACCACGTGCAGCGGCGTCATTTCCGTCGGCGTCCAGGCGGCCATGTCCTACGTCACCGACAAGCGCTCGCTCTGGCGGATTGCGCGCTTCTACTTCGCCATTTCCCTGGTGCCGTTCGTCGTGATCGAGGCGTTCGCGCTCACGCCGCTCGGCGATTGGCTGTTCGGCGTGTTGATGGGCGCGAGCCCGGAGACGACCCGGCTGGCGAAGGCTGCAGCGGCCGTCATGGGCCTGTGGATTTTCCCGAACCAGGTGCGCAACCTCGCCACCGCTCTGTGCATGATGCACCGGCGCACGCTGCCGATCTCCTACGCGACGATCATACGGCTCGTTTCGCAGGCGCTCATGCTGCTGGTGCTGCCGTTCTGGATGGAAGGCGCCGTGGCCGGCGCGGCATCCCTGATCGGATGCATGACCGTGGAAGCGCTCTACATGGTCTGGGTCAGCCGTGCCTACTATGACGAGCTGCCCGCGGCAGGCGGTGAGCAGGCCTCCTACCGTCAGGTGTGGGCCTTCTCCTGGCCGCTGATGGTCACCCAGGTCACCGAGAACGGCGTTTCCTTCGTCATCAACTTCTTCCTCGGCCGTCTCGCCAATCCCGACCTGGCGTTGGCGGCGTTCGGCGTGGTCAACGCGTTGAGCTCTCTGGTTGCCTCGCCGCTGCGCAACATGGTGCAGGCGGGCCAGGCTCTCGTGCACAGCCGCCACGACATGCGGGTGATGCTGCGCTTCGCGCACAGGGTGACGCTGGTGTACGTGGCGCTGGTCGGGATTCTGTTCTACACGCCCTTGCGCGAGGTGATCCTGGGCGGGATCATGGGATTGCCCGTCACGCTGGCGACCTACACAGCGCCGGGCGTCAGGATGGTGCTACTGGTCGTGGTGGTCTGGGGTTACGCATCGCTCTTTCGCGGTCTCCTTTCCGCCATGCGCCGGACGGGCGCGATCGCGGGCAGCGCCGTGATGCGGCTCGTGGTCGTGACCGCCGTAGGCAGCGTCACGCTGATCGCCCCTGACTTGAACGGCGCAGCCGTCGGCATCGCGGCCATCGGCGCTGCGTTCCTTACCGAGGCGTTGATCCTCGGCTTGCGCCTCGTTTACTGCCTGCGCGAGGCGGGGCCCCTGTTTGCGCGGGAGCGGAGGTAGACGGATGCCGAAATCGACGCTGTGCACCCATGTCATGCGCTGTTGCGTCCCGCTCCTGGCGCTGTCGATCGGATGCTTCGCCGACGCCGGCCCGGCCCGGGCGCAGGGCGCGGGCCCGTCAAACTATCCGGCGAAGCCGGTCCGGCTCTACGTGGGTACCGGACCGGGAAGCCTGGCGGATGCGCTTACCCGGGTCCTGGCGGCCGCTCTCACCGAGCTGTGGAAACAGCAGGTGATCGTCGAGAGTCGCCCCGGCGCGGGAAACACGATCGCGCCCGCGATCGTCGCCAAGTCCCCGCCCGACGGCTACACGCTCCATCGTTGCGGCGCGGGCGATGCGATCGCGCCGGCGCTGTACAGGAGCCTGCCCTACGACCATCTTCGCGACTTCGCGATGCTCGCCCGTATCGGGTTGACGCCGAACATACTGGTGGTCCATCCGAGCGTGCCGGCGAAGACGCTCAAGGAATTCATCGCGCTCGCCAAGGCCAATCCCGGCAAGCTCGAATACGGCACGACGGGCGTGGGCACGTCGCCGCACCTTTCCTTCGAGCTCTTCAAGAGCATGACGAAGGTCGACATCACCTTCATACCGTACAAAACCCCCGCCCTGGCGCATACCGATCTCCTCGCGGGGCGCATCTCCGCCCAGATCACCAACCTGCCGAATCACGTCGAGACCGTGCGAGCCGGAAAGGTCCGTGCCCTCGGCGTCACGTCGGCCAGGCGCAGCGCGCGTATGCCCGATGTGCCCACGATCGCGGAGTCGGGGCTGCCCGGCTATGAGGTTTCGTCCTGGTACGGGATGTGCGCTCTCATCGGCGTGGACAAGGCGATCCAGAACAGGCTCGAGGCCGACACGCTGAAGGTGCTGGCGATGCCCGAGTTGAGGCATCGCCTGACGGACATGGGCGTCGATGTCGAGCCGCAGAACTCGGCCGAGTTCACGGCGTTCTTCCGTACCGAAACGGCGAAGTGGATCAAGACGGCGAGGGAGGCGGGGATTGCGCCGCAGTGACTTTCCCCGAGAGGGACTCGTGGGTGGTCCCAGGAAGCGACACGTGACTCGTTCCCAACCCGTAGCGTTGTCACTGCGAAGCTCCTCATCACCAAGAAGCTATGATCTCTAGATGACGCTGACGATGATGTTCACCGCCAGTGCCAGGATGGCGATGTTGAAGATGAAGCTGAGGATTCCGTGTATCAGCGTGAGCCGCCGCATGTGGTGCGTCGTGACGGACACGTCCGATACCTGCGAGGTCATGCCGACGACGAACGAGTAGTACGCGAAATCGAAATAGTCGGGATTGCCCCGTCCCGGAAAGCTGAGTCCGCGTGCCTCGGACGCCGGGTCCTCGGGCGAGGAATAGAAACCCCTTGCGTAGTGGAAGCTGAAGAGGGTATGGATCAGGAACCACGACGTGAGCAGGGCAACCGCAGATAAGGCGACGTATGCCGCCTTCTCCCAGCCGACCAGCTCTTTGGCCTCTCCGATCAGCAAGGCGATTGCTGCAATGCTGGCAAACGCGGCAAAGAGTACGACGATAAAGATCACGTAAGCGGCGACGTCCTGCGCGCGGGCGTGCAGGCGGGTTTCGGAAGAGCCGGATCGAACGATAAGCGTCCAGACAAGAAAAAGATATGTCGCCGTTCCGGCGTCCCACGGCATCAGAAATTTCAGTCCACCATTCCATCCCGTCGGCTCGACGATGACTGCAAGCAGGGCGACCGCCAGGGCGCAACCCAGCCGTTGAATCGGGCTTAGGCGCTCGATCAGCGTCGTTTTTGTCTTCATCTGAGGCGACAGGCGCAGTGCGATCCGGATCCTCAGGTGGCGCGCCCGGACCCGGATACTGCGGCGAGCGGGTTCCTCACCGCGAAGCTCATCACCGCAACGCTCATCACTGCGAAGCTCATCACTGCGAAGCTCATCACCGTGAAACTCCTTTGGGGCGAAGGCCGGCAGCTATGACTACCTCGGAGAAGGTCGCGATGTCCGCGCGCAGAATCTTGTCCATTTCTGCCGGCGTGCTCGGCACCAGGAGATAGTCGAAGTTCGCGAGCCGTTCCTTGACCTCGGGCAGGTCGAAGATGCGCCGGACCTCGTTGCTGATCCGTTCGAGTATGGGTCGCGGCGTCCCGGCCGGCGCCAGCATGACGTGGGAGCCGTCCCGCTTGTAGCCCGGCAGCGTCTCCGCGACGGTGGGCACGTCCGGCAGGATAGACGAGCGCTCCGGCGTCACCACCGCCAGCGCGACCAGCCTGCCGTCCCTGATGAAAGGCAGCGTGGAGATCAGGCCGCTGATGACGTAGTGACAGCGCCCCGCCACGACTTCGAGCGTGGCGTCGGCCGAACCCTTGAACGCGACGTGCACGGGCTTGATGCCGGCTGCAAGCCTGAACCGCTCCGCGTTGAGGTGCGTCGAGCTGCCGGACCCGCCGGAACTGAAGAAGATCTTGCCCGGCCGCGCCCGGGCCAGCTCGATGAAATCCTTGAGCGTTTTCACGCCCAGCGTCGGTGTCACCACGAGCGTGCTCTTGGAATAACCGATCCGCGTGACGCCGGCGAAATCCTTGAGCGGATCGTAGGGAAGGGCGGGTTGCAGCGCCGCGTTGATCGCGAAAGCGGAAGAACTGACGAGGAGCGTGTGCCCGTCGGGCGTGGCCTTCGCGACGAGGGCCGTGCCGATCGTGCCGCCCGCGCCGGTGCGGTTCTCGATCACCATCGTCTGCCCCCAGCTCTCGCCCATCTTCTGCGCGATGATGCGCGCCACCGTGTCGGTGCCGCCGCCCGGCGAGAACGGCACCACGATGCGGATCGGCTTGGTGGGGAACTTCTGCTGCGGCTGTGCGACGGCCGACGTCGCCGCGAGAACAAAGGCGGCGACGACCGGGAACAGGCGTAACGGGCCATGAAGACCGACCATGTCTGCCACCTCCTTCGTGCTCACTATAGACGGAATGAACGGGATATTCTGCGTATCCCGCCCATCCTGTCTATTATTCGCCTTTGGGAGCGATGAGCTGGAGGAACCATGCAGCCGGGCATCAACTTGTGGAAAGCTGCGGGCGCGACGGCCGCGGCGTGGGCATTCTCGCTGGGCCACGCAGCCGATGCCCCGTACCCCGCCAGGAACGTCGTGATCGTCGTGCCGTTCGCGGCAGGCGGGTCGGCGGACATTCTCACCCGCGGCGTCGCCAAGGGCCTCAACGAAATGTGGGGCCGGAGCATCATCGTAGAGAACCGGCCGGGAGCGGCCAGCATGATCGGCGCCGAGCACGTCGCCAATTCGGAGCCGGATGGTTACCGGTTGCTGCACGCGACCTCGTCGTATCCGGGGGCTGTCGCCACGCGCCTCAAGCTGCCCTTCGATCCCGTAACGGCGTTCGTGCCGGTCGCCATGATTGCGCGGGCGCCGTTCGTGCTCGCGGTCCATCCTTCCGTACCGGCGAAGACGGTGAAGGAGTTCATCGCCCTCGCGAGGCAACGCTCGCTCACCTACGCGTCCTCGGGTGCGGGCGGTAGCAATCACTTCGCGATGGAGCTGCTCGGGCAGATGGCGGGATTCAAGATGATCCATGTTCCCTACAAGGGCATCGCGCCAGCCGTCGTGGGACTAATAGGGGGCGATGTCGACGTGACGATCGCGAGCTCACCCGGCGTCATGACCCAGGTGAAAGCGGGCAGGGCCCGTGGCATCGCGGTGAGCAGCGCCGAACGCACGCCCCTCATCCCCGGGCTGCCGACGATCGCGGAGTCGGGTGTGCCGGGATACGCTTATGAAAACTGGTGGGGCTTGTTCGCGCCTGCGAAAACGCCGGCCGGCATCGTAAGCACGATCAACGCGAGCGTAAACAAGGTCCTCGTTGGCGCCGAGATGCAACAATTGCTCGCTCGGGAAGGCGCAGCCGCGACCCCCATGAGCGTGGCGCAACTCGCGGATCTGCTCCCGAAAGAGATAGCGCTCTACAGAAAAATGGCCCAGGCAGCGGGGATGAAGCCGGAGTGAGCTTCGCGGTGACGAGCGTTGCAGTGATGAGTGTTGCGGTAATGAGCTGCGCGGTGAGGAACTGAGCAGTCAGGAGCGCCGCTGTGGCGACAACGCCTGATCGGGGCAGTGCATTCACGTACGAATTTTCGCAATTGCATGGACATGGTGTGGTCCGCCACGGATACTGCGACGTTGTAAGGCGTGACTCGTGAATGTCGTTTTCGTCACCGCGAAGCTCGTCACCACGGAGTTCGTCACTGTGAAGCTCATCACCGCGAGCGCTCAATGCGCGAGCTGATTCCCGCCCCATTGCCCGGCCTCGATCTGCGGCGGCACTACGGGCATTTCCAGTCGCCTGCCATCCGCGCCGGCGGGCTGATCTTCTGCTCGGGCATGATCCCGGTCGACCCGCACACGGGCGAGCGCCTGCACGGCACGCTGACGAGCGAGGCGCACGTCATTTTCGGCAATCTGAAGCTGCTGCTCGAGTCGGCCGGTTCGTCGCTCGACCGGCTGGTGCAGGTGCACGCGCTGATCTACGACAGCATCGAGTACGACGTGTTGAATCGCGTATACCGGCAGTACGTCGCGAACGGCCCTCCCGCCCGCACCGTGTGGAGCGCGCAGATCGAAGCCGCATTCAAGATCCAGCTCGACGTGGTTGCCGCTGCATGAGCCTGCCGCGTGAAGTGGTCGCGCCGCCGGAGCCCGTGCTCGGCGCGGGACGCGTCCTGGCGTCGGCGGCAGTGCGGGGCGGTGCGTTCGTGTTCGTCTCGGGACTGACCGCTGTCGATCCGGCCACCGGCGAAGCGATTCGGGGCACCACTGCCAGCGAGACTCAACGCATACTGGAGAACCTCGAACTGATCCTCGAGGCAGCCGGGTCTTCGCTCGAAAGAGTCGTGAAGGTGAACGTGCTGGTGCACAGCATGCTGGAAGCGCCGAACATGAACGAGATCTACGCGCGCTTCTTCCCGGAGCCGCCCCCTGCGCGCACCGTGTGCGGAGCACGCCTGCCCGACGGCGTGAAGGTCATGATCGAGTGCACCGCCCTGTCCGATGGCGATCGATAGATTGCCGCGTTCGGTCATTGAACCGGTCAACCCGGTTCTCAACGCGTCGCGCCGAGCCAACCTGCCGCACGTGCCCGGCATTCGTATCGGCGACTACCTCTTTCTCTCCGGAATGGGGCCCATCGATCCGCTTACGGGCGAGCGCAGGCATGGTCCGATCGCGGACCAGGTGCGCACGACGCTAGGCAACATGAAGCACATGCTGGAATCCGCGGGCTCGTCGCTGGAGCGCGTGGTCCGGGTCCACGTGGTGCTCGCGGACATCGCCGACATCGCGGAAATGGACCGCGTCTATCGCGAATTCTTCCCGGTCGATCCGCCGGCGCGCACCGCGTGGGCTATGCAGCTCCGATTCGGCAACGGCTGCGAGATCGAGTGCGTGGCGCTGGCGGGAGCTTCGCAGTGACGATGCTCCTTCGTCGCTGGTGACGAGTTTCACGGTGACGACGCGTCCTGACGTCCGCTGGTGACGAACTTCGTCACTGCGGAGCTCGTCACCGCAACGCTCGTCACCGCGCAGCTTATTACCGCGCAGCTCATTGAACTCCCCCACGGATCCCTGGTCACTTGGGCTATGAACCTCGCCAAGCACGACTGGCAGGGTTACTTCGAACGCCTTTCGCGGGCGGTGGCCGAGTCGCGCACGGAGGTGGAGGTCGCCGGTCTGCCCGGCGGTCTGACAACAACGGACGCGGCATGGGTCGCCCTCGTTGCCGTCCGCTACGATGCCGAGCGCGACCTGATCGAGATCGGTTTCGAATTCGCGGACAAGACTACGGAGGACTACGCGATCAGTTTTCCGCGAGCGGTGGCTATCGATGAGGACGAGGAAGGCGTCGCCGCGATCGAAGTGACCGACTGTGACGGAGCGACCCACCGGGTGGAGCTGAAAGAGCCGGTGGAAGTCGCCTGACTAGTCGATCTTGATTTTCGCTTCGTTCACGATCTTCTGAATCTGTTGAAGCTTGATGCGGAGGAACGCCTCGAACTCGGCAGGGCCCAGCGGCTTCACGATATATCCGTCTCTCGCCATTCCGTCCTTGACCTCGGGAAGCAGCACGACGCGCATGATTTCGGCGCTGAGGCGCGCGACCGCTTCCTTCGGCGTACCCGCCGGCGCGAAAATCCCCAGCGCTCCCGTGATATCGAAATCCGCGAAGCCCAGCTCGATCATGGTCGGGACGTCTTTCAGCAGTGGCGTGCGCTCGCCTGAGGTCACCGCAAGCGGCCGCAGCTTGCCCGTGGCGACGTGCTGCAGCAGCGGCGGGACGGTGGAAATGAGAACGGGCGCATGTCCGCCCAACACGGCGATGGTTGCCGGCGCGCCGCCCTGGAACGCGACGTATTTCATGTCGATCCGCGTGTGCAGCTTCAAGAGCTCGGCCGCCATGTGTTGCGGGCCGCCGTAGGCGGGGATCGCGTAGACGAGCTGCCCCGGCCGTGCGCGCGCAAGGGCGACCAGATCCTTGATGCTGTGCACCGGCAGCGACGGATGGACCGAGAACACCATGGGCTGCGCGCCGATTCCGGTGACAGGCGTGAGATCCTTCAGCGGGTGCACCGTCACCTTCGAGCGCAGCGCGACGTTCCCCAGCATCGTGAAGCCGGCGACGAGAACCGTATGCCCATCCGCCGGGGAGCGCGCGACCATCTCCGCTCCGAGCATCGAGTTTGCGCCCGGGCGGTTTTCCACCACCACGCTCTGACCGAGGGCCTTGCTGAGCGGCTGCGACATCGCGCGCGCGACGGTGTCGTTCGAGCCGCCGGCCGGAAACGGCACTACAAGGCGCACGACTTTCGACGGGAAGGTCTGCGCCATTGCGCCGCCAACGGTCAGCGATGCCGCCAGTCCCAGCAGGACCAGCGCATGCCAATGTGGTCTCATAGCGCGCCTAGCTCTTTCCGAGCCGGTTCAACGCTTTGTCGCCGCGGTGATGACGATCTCCACCAGCGTGTCGCCGGCGAGCGGCGCGCCTACACAGGCGCGCTGCGGCCAGTTCTGCCAGTCGGGGCCGATCCAGGCGTTCCACACCTCGTCCATCGCCGCTTTCTGCGAAAGGTCCGCAAGAAAAATATGGGCCGAAAGCAGACAGGTCTTGTCGGAACCCGCATCGGCCAGGTTGGCGTCGAGCGCCGCGAGCGCCGCCCGCGTCTGAATCTGGATGTTCGCGCCCGGAGCGGTGGCTACCGTGTAGACCACGCCGCCATGGCGAACCGCGCGGTTCCGCCCCGCGGCGCTCCCCTTCCAACGTTCGATAGTCATGCTCTGTCTCCTTTCTTCTTCAGGAACGCCGCCAGCGCGCCGGTCTCCTTCTTCTGCCCATCGTAATCGGCCGCGATGCGCGTGTAGAACTCGGCGATGGCGTGGTACATCTGCTGCGCAGCCTCGTCCTCGCCGACGAAATCCGCGATCTCCTCCATCTCGCCGACGAAGCGATAGGCCTTGTCGAACATATCCGGCACCGCGCGCTGGAACTGGGTGACGAGCGCAGGCTGGGTGCGATCGAGCTCCGCGCGCAGCCTGTCGGCGACGCCGGCGCGGGTCGCCGCCAGCATGATCATCGAGCCGAGCGCGGTGATGCCCTTGGTGATGGCCCCGTAGGACATCTTCAGGGCGGAGGCGGCTCCGATCGGGCCCTCGATCACGCTGACCTTGATGCCGAAGTCGTTCAACACGCCGAGCTTCCCCGCCTCGGGACCGGAGGCGTGCAGGTACGGGCTGTGTTCCCCTTTCGGCGGCAGGCCGGTGATGCCGACATCGATGAACGGCGCGCCCGCTGCGAGGATGACGTTACCGATCGCGACCTTGGTCGCCGGACTCACCGCGTTGCAATCGACGTAGATCGGCTTCTTGCCGGCAGGCGCGATCAGCGCCGCCATTCTCGCCGCCAGTGCAGGCGCGTCGCTCGGCGGACAGATCGACAGAAAGAAATCCGCCTGAGCGCATTCCTCGTCGGAGACTGCGACCATGCCGGCCGCCCTGGCGCGGCTGGCGCTGGCATCGCTCCGCCCGGCGAGCGAGGTGATGACCCGGAGTCCGCGCTCCACCAGGCGCCCTCCGACACCGGAGCCCATCGCGCCCTGTGCAACGATAGCGACCGTTGGATTCATCTTTTCATGCCACCGGCAGCCGTTCGCGAGCCAGCGGCTGCTCCGCCGCCGCATTGCGTCCGGCGACGCGCCCGAAGGTGATGCCTTCCGCGAGATTGCCGCCGCCCTGATAGACGAACTGGAACACCGAGCAGATCTCGCCGACCGCATACAGCCTCGGTATCGGCCGGTCGTCCCAGTCGAGCACGCGCCGCTGCGCATCCGCGCGCAGGCCGCCCTTCGTGTTGGGCCCGCCCGGGTAGAGCGGGATGGCGTAGAAGGGAGGCTCCGCGACCGATCCCATCGTGCCGGGCTCGCGCTCGAAGTCGGTATCGTGCCCCGCAACGCAATGGCGGTTCCACGCCTCGACCGATCGGGAGAGCAGCGTGGCGTCCATCAAGCCGCGGTTGTCGGAATGTTCCCCGATGCGCGCCGCGAGCGCTTCGAGCGTGTCGCCTTTCAGGATCCAGCCGTTGTTGAGCGCGTTCTGGTTGTCCGCGCCCCAATCGACCCCGTTGTAGGCGGCAGCGGCCACGCTGACGATGGGGCCGCGGCGCATCATGACCGAGTCGAATACCATCCACGACGGAATCCGCGGGTAGGTGAGGCTCACGGTGTCGAACTGGAGGGCTTCCTTGTAGAAGATGTAGCGGCTGGGATCCTTGGTAATCCGCCGCTCGGACGCGTAGCGTCGGCCGTGATTGTCGACGACGATCTCGTTGGGTTTGCCCACCCCCGAGGTATTCAATCCGATGCGCAGACCGTGCCTGCGCTCGGGAATGGCGCAGATGACGCGGCCCGCAATGCTCCCGACCCGCGATAGCGCCGCGCCGATGCGCAGGGCCATGCGGATGCCGTCGCCGGTGTTCGCGGGCGAGCCGTAGAACGCCCAGCCCTCGATACCGGGCCCGTCGAGAAACGCCTTGCGCATGCGCGCGTTGTACTCGTAGCCCCCGGAGGCGATGATCACGGCGCGCCGCGCCCGATAGAGTATCCGCTGGGAGCCACGCTCCGCCCACACGCCGACGACAGCGCCGTCGTCGCCGAGAACGAGGTCCTTCGCAGCGACGCCGTAGTGTACCGGCACCTCGCGCGACAGGATGCCGGTCAGCATGCAGGCGTGGAAGGCCTCGCCGGACTGCTTCCCGGACTTGGCCGTATCCTTCGTTCGGCCGGTGAGGGCATCCTCGTCGTACTTGCCGGTATAGGTGCTCCGCACCACCGCGTATCCCGATCGCGCGGCCCCAGGAAACTCGGGAAAGGCGGCGTTGGCGGAAACCACCGCCTGGAAGGCCGGATCGAGGCCGCGCATGAAGGGGGCGTTCTGCGGCGCATGCCGCGCCCACAGCTCGGCAAGCTCGTCGGCGAACTCGCTCTGGTCACCTTCGAGCTTGTGGGGAAGATTGTCGCCGCTGAACATCGCCTTCGCGTACGACTTGAGCGATTCGAAGTCGCCGTCGGCGTGCGGGCTGTGAAAGCCTCCGCCGCTCATGCGCGTATTCGAGTAGTGCGCGTCCTCGGGCTGCTTCTCCAGCACGACGACCTCCGCCCCGAGATCGCGCGCCTCGATTGCGGCGCACCCTCCCGCGGAGCCGAAGCCGATTACTACGACGTCCGCCTCGTATTGGGCGGGCTCGACCGAATCCATGCCCCTCGGCGCGTTATTTCATCGGGGAAAATGCGGTCGGACGCAGGATCGTGACGGTCACCTGCTCGACGATCGGGCCGTTCTTTTCGCTTTCGCCGAAGACGCGGGCGCGGTCGGGATCCTTGGCGAAGGTATCGAACTTCGTCACGCGCTCGTTGAGGCTTTCCCAGGCCAGCAGGTAGGTGAGCTGGTGATCGTTCCCGCCGATGCGATTCAGCCAGTAGCCCACCTGGCGGAAGCCGTGCTTCTTGAACGCCTCGCAGGTGAAGCCGCCGAAGCGATCGGTGATATTGGTGATCTTCTGCGGCATCGCCTGGTACTCGCGCAGCTCGAAGATGTACGGATTGCGGGTGGCAGCGTCCGGCCCGTACGCCTCCCCCTTGTCGAGCTGCGAGTACGAGGTCGGCTCCATGAGCTGGTTGTAGACGCGGTTCACCAGCGGACCGTTCTTTTCCGATTCCGCCCACTTCTTCGCGCGCTCGGGATCGGCGCGCCACGCGGCGTTCTTCTTCACGCGCTCCTCGTAGCTTTCCCAGGCCCAGATGTACACCACCTGGTTGCTCTTTTCGCCCAGCATGGGCGTCCAGAAGCCGACCAGGCGGAAGCCGTACTCCTTCCACTTGGGGACAGCGAAGCCGCCAAAACGGTCGAGCAGCGCCGGCAGCTTGCCGGCGGCCACATCATAACGACGCAGTTCGTAGAGCATGACGCACCTCGGTTGGGATGATGGGGTAACTTATCACGCCTTTCACTTGGCGCGAAGGCCGGCGAGCGTGGCCACTTCGGTAAAGGTCTGGATGTCGGCTCGCAGGATCTTGTCGAGCTCCTCCGGCGTGGTCGGCGCCAGAAGGAAGTCGAAGTGGCTGACGCGTTCCTTGACATCGGGCAGATCGAAAATGCGCTGGACCTCGCTGCTGAGCTGCTTCAGGACGGGACGCGGCGTCCCCGCCGGCGCCAGCATGACGTGCGACCCATCCCGCTTGTAGCCCGGCAGCGTTTCCGCAAGGGCCGGCACGTCCGGCAACAGCGGCGAGCGCACGGGCGTGGCCACCGCCAGCGCGACCAGCCTTCCGTCCTTGATGTACGGCAGCGTGCTCGTCAGGCCGGTAATGACATAGTGAACGCGCCCCGCCACGACCTCGAGCATGGCATCGGACGAACCCTTGAACGCGACATGCACGGGCTTGAAGCCGGCGGCAAGCCTGAACCTCTCCCCGTTTATGTGCGACGAGCCGCCGGCCCCGGAAGAGCTGAAGAGGATCTTGCCCGGCCGCGCCCGGGCCAGCTCGATGAAGTCCTTGAGCGTTTTTACGCCGAGCGTGGGCGTTACCACCAGCACGGTCTTGGAAAATCCGATCCGGGTGACGCCGGCGAAGTCCTTCAACGGGTCGTAGGGAAGGTTGGGGTGCGTCGCCGCGGTGACTGCGAAACTGGGCGAGCTCACCAGGAGCGTGTAGCCATCGGGAGTGGCCTTCGCGACCGCGGCCGTGCCGATCGTGCCGCCCGCCCCGGTGCGGTTTTCGATCACCGTCGCTTGCCCCCAGTCCTCGCTCATCTTGTGCGCGATGACGCGCGCCAGCAAGTCGACGCCGCCGCCGGGCGAGAATGGCACGACGATACGGATCGGCTTGGCGGGGAATTTCTGCTGCGCCTGGAGAACGCCCGGCATCGCCGCGAGGGCGGCGACTACGAGCATCGAGAAAGCCTGATGGAGCATACCTGCCAACCTCCTGCGGAAAAGGCGCGCCGGGCTGCGCCGAGGTAACGGGCTATTATGCGCGTACCGGGCGAAATCATCTCCGGTATCATTATCGTTTCACGACGGGGCCGGACCATGCGCGTCAGCATCCAGTATTGCGTCAGTTGAAGCTACCTCCCCAAGGCCACCAGTCTGGCGGCGGAAATCTCCGGGCAGCTCGGCGTGCAGGCCGAGTTGATCAAGGGCAGCGGCGGCGTGTTCGACGTCACCGCGGACGGCGTACTGATTTATTCCAAGCACCGCACGGGCCGTTTTCCCGATAACGAAGAGGTACTGCAGGCCTTGCGCGGCCTGTCGAAAGCCTGACCGGAGCACATCGCATGTCGAAGGGACCGTGGATAAGAATCGCGCCGCCGGAGGAGGCCACCGGCGACCTGAAGCGCGCCTACGACCGCGTCCGCACGACCCGGGGACACATCCCCGAGATCCGCTCCGTCATGGCGGGGGAGCCGCTCACGGTGGAAGGCTTCGCCGCCTTCTATCCGGACAACAACTATCTCTGTACCTCGATCGATCGGCGGCTCGCGGAGATGATCGCCACGGTGGCGTCGGTTGCGAACGGGTCCGGGTTCGGTGGACCGGCCCACGCCCGGCAGCTCGCGAAAGTCACGGGAGACCAGCAGTTCTCCGACAGCGTGCTCCGTGACTACCGGAGCGCGGGCCTCGAAAGAAAGGAACGGGTGCTGCTCGACTACGTGTGGAAACTGAGCAGGACTCCGGGGCAGATGACGGAGGCGGACATGAACGGCCTGCGTGGAGAGGGCTGGACCGATCCGCAGATCGTCGCAGCGGTCCACGTTACCGCTTTTTTCGCGTACATGAATCGCGTAGCGGAGGCGTTTGGGCTCAGCCCCGGGGCTTCGCGGTGAAGGCGGAAGGCGGAAGGCGGAACACAAGTCACGGGTCACGAGTCACTTTTTTCCCAGGGAGACAGCCATGCGAGTAGCGAAGATCAGCGATTTACCGGAAAAGCCGATGGGCACCGCGACGCCGATAACCGGATGGACCGGCGGGGAGGTCAAGCGGACGCGGCAGGAGATCATCGTTGACGGACAGTCCGACAACTTTCGCTGCAACGTGGTGAGCTTCAGCAAAGGCGCGACAACCGGCTGGCACGTGCACGACTGCGATCAGATACTCGTCGTTACAGCCGGCAAAGGCGTCGTCGCCAACGAAACCGAGGAGCGCGATATCGCCGTCGGCGACGTCGTGCACATCAAGGCCGGCGAGCGCCACTGGCATGGCGCGAAGGCGGATACGACGATGTCGCACATCACGGTGACGGCCGCCGGCGGGAAGTCGCAGCACTGAAGTTCCGTCAGGCGTCAGGGGTCAAGCGTCAGGCGTTTGCATGACGCTGGCGGTCTTGGACGCGCATGACCCCTGACCCATGACCCATGACGGGTTCGGGTCGCTACGCTGACAATGCCCTGATGACGTCGGCGGACTGGACGACGTCGGCCTGGCGCGGGAATATCTTCGCGCACAGGAAGTCGTGCACGGCCGGATCCGCGTCGGCGCAGCAGTCCTCGACGATGAAAAGCCGGTAGTCGGCGTCGGCGGCGTAGCGGGTGGTCGAAAGCACGACGCCGCTGGTCGCGAAGCCCAGCAGGATCAGCGTATCGACGTTGCGCGCTCCCAGTATCATCGCGAGATCGGTGCCGAACATCGCGTTCACGCGGTGCTTGCCGCACACGGGCTCTCCCTCCGCCGGCTGCATCTGCGGATGGATGACCTTCAGGGGATCGGCGACGGCGGGCCCGCTCGTGCGCTTCCTCTCGCTGAAGGTCTTGTTGCGCTCGCTGACCTCGACATAACCCGGCCGGAACACGGTCGCGGAATAGCAGACCAGTATACCCGCCGCGCGCGCAGCCTGCCGCAGCGCCAGGGTCTTCTCCAGGCACTTGCGGTCGACGGCGTGCGGCAGCTTGCCCATCTGCTCGGCGTAGAAATCGGCGATCAGGAGCGCGGTGTGACTTTTGTCGAGTCGAATGTCCATGGGCCCGTATTATACGAAATAGGTTCATGGGCGCTCGCGGTACCGATTCCAACCAAGGCAGGCGGCGCACCCAGCTACGACGGCGCCATGTTCAACAGCGGCGCAGTCGGTGGCGCGCTTCCCAATTACACGCGCTTCGCGCGGAGCGCAGCGGCGCATTGACAGTTCCGTCAAGCGTCAGGCGTCAGGGGTTTGATGCATGACCCCTGACAGTCTTGGACCCGCCTGACCCCTGACCCATGACCCCTGACGGGTTCTCCGGCTCAGAGCGACTGTCCCCCATCCACGGCAATCGTCTGTCCCGTAACCCACGAGGCCTGGTCGCTTACCAGAAACGTCGCGACGTGGGCTATTTCCTCGGGCGTGCCATAACGGCCGCTCGGAATGCTGGCCAGAATCCGCTCGTAGAGGGCGGGATTCTGTTGCTGGTTGCGCTCCCAGAGTCCGCCTTTGAAGAAAATCGAGCCGGGGGCGATGCAGTTGACCCGGATGCGCTTCGCGGCCAGGGCCAACGCCTGGGTCTGCGTGTACTCCATGATCGCGGCTTTTACCGCCCCGTAGGGTGGGGTTCGAACGCTGGCAGCGAGGCCGGAAATCGACGAGATGTGGATGATGCTGCCCCCCTGCCGCTCCAGCCAGGGCAGGGCCGCATGCGAGGCCCGCACCGGCGCCATCAGGTCGACCTGCACGCTCGCGGTCCAGCCTGCCTCATCGTCGGAACGACCGAAGGCCGAAGCGTTGTTGACCAGGATGTCGACGCCGCCCAGCTCCTGCGCCGCCGCTTCCACCCATTCCCGCACTTCTTCCGCGCGGGAGAGGTCGCAAGGCCGCGCGCTGACGCGATGTCCGAGTGATTTGAGCGACGCCGCTGCGGATTCCAGCGCCGCGGCTTGCCGGGCACAGATCGCCACGTCGGCCCCGGCGGCTGCAAACGTTCGCGCAATGGCGAGACCGATACCGCGGCTGGCGCCCGCAACGAGAGCACGACGTCCGGTCAGATCGATTTTCATGTGTTTCCGCTTTTCGGCATTTGACAGGATTGGACCACCCCGGCCGCTGCGCGTCCACTCCTCGAGTCACGGGTCACGAGTCACGGGTCACGCCGTTGGCTCCGGTGCGAGGTAACATTGCACCTCTCACCAAGGAGTCATCGATGAGCGACAGGATGGGTGTTATCAGCCCCGAAGGCCTGCAACTGCGCGAGATAGCGGGCGCGAGCCGCCACCTCGATACGCTCGCAGGGAAAACCATCGGCGAGGTCTACAACAACCATTTCAAGGGCGAGCTGATGTTCCAGACCTACCGCCGGTTGTTGAAGGAGAGGTTTCCGGGCGTCACGGTCATCCCGTTCGATCGGTTCCCGACCGTTTACGTGGGCGGCGATCCGGCGTCGCAGAAGAAGACCGCCAGGGAGATCGCCGCGCTCGCGAAGGAGTGGGAGGTCGATGCGATCATCACCGGCAACGGCGGGTGAGGGACCTGCACTCCGGCCTCGGTGAGGCCGGCGGCGGAAGCGGAGAAGCTGGGGATCCCGAGCGTGGTGATCACCACCACCGGGTTTACCAATATCGCCAGGGCGGCGGGAAAGGCGGAAGGCATCGCGGGCCTGAGGGTCGCCGAGTATCCCGGCGCGGTGGGCGTGCATTCCGAAGCACTGGTGGAGAAGAACGTCGAGAACGTGCTGTTCGACCGGATCGTAGCCGAGCTGACCACGCCGGGAGCAGGCGACGATCGCATTGCGCTGGGCGCGGTCCGGCGTCCGGACGAAATCGTTCTCGAGGGCACTTACGAGGAAATCGACGACTACTTCAAGCGCCAGCTCTGGACCGATGAATTGCCGATCGTTCCGCCGACGCGGGAGCGGGTCGAAGCGTTCCTCCGGCACACGAAGCGCGCACCGGACGAGCGAATCGCCGTGCTGCCGCAGGCCAACCTGGCGGCGGTGCCCTGGAACATCGCCGCGAACGCGGTCATGGCGGGATGCCGTCCCGAACAGATGCCGGTGGTGATCGCGGCGGTGGAAGCGATTGCCGACAACGCCTACAACCTGAACAACATCGGCAGCACCTGGGGCGTGCTGCCGTTTCTGCTGGTGAACGGACCGGCGGCGAAGAAGCTCAACATCGAGAGCGGCGCGCAGCTCGTCAACAAGGGAGCCAATCCCGCGCTCGGGCGCGCGCTGGGACTCATCATCCGCAACATCGCGGGCTACAAGCTCTCCCGCAACTATATGGGCACTCTCGGCTACCCGATGAATTTCGTGGTGGCGGAGAACGAAGCGGAATGCCCGTGGGAGCCCTACCACGTCGAGCATGGCTTCGACAGGAACGACAGCACGGTGACGGCGTGCGGCACTGTGACGTGGGGCTGGCCGCCGGCCATCTATGGCACGGAGGAGAAGTCCGCCGCGCAGGCCGCGCTGGAATTCCTGAGCCTCGAAGTCACCAAGAAGCCCTGCCTCGGCAGGCTGGTGGAGCGCGGCGCGCACGGCTTCAGGAACATGATCACGTTCCTGATCGCGCCCCCGGTCGCGAAAGCGCTCGCCGGCGCCGGCTATACCAAGCAGATGATCCGCGACTACGTGTACGAGCACGCGCGCGTGCCGTACCGCGAGCTGGAGTTTCTGATCGAGTACGGCCACTCCGAGGCGTTCAAGATTCCCGACATGGTGGAGCGCGGGCTGATGCCCCGGGAGTATCTGGTGAAGCCCGATGACCTCGTGCGCGTGCTGCCGAGTCCGGACGTGATCAACATCGTGGTGTGCGGCGATCCCGACCGCAACCGGTTGATGGTGCTGTGGGGCGGCTACGTGAGCCCGGTGACCAAAAAGATCGAGTTGCGTGACCCGTGACCGGTGACCCGTGACCGGCGACAGCAAGCTCTTCCGTTCGTCCTGAGTGAGTCGAAGGATGAACGGTAGCGAGCACCAAGGGTGGCAGGGAGAAGCACATGTCGTTCTGGGTGTACATGCTCAAGTGCGCCGATCGCTCGTACTACACGGGACATACCGACAATCTTGAAGCACGAATGGCTCAGCATAATTCAGGCGAGATCGCGGGATACACCCACTCGCGCTCCCCGTGACACTCGTGTTCTCGCAAGATTGCGGCACACGAGAGGAAGCCCTTACCGCAGAGCGCAGACTCAAGGGTTGGAGTCGGGCAAAGAAGGAAGCACTCCTTCGGGGAGATTGGAACGAGATCAGCAGGCTGGCCCATCAAAAGGGCAGGCGATGATGTCCGGTTTTGCGTTCGTGCTTCGACAAACTCAGCACGAACGGCCCGTTATCGAATGGCTCCCGTTCGTTCCGAGTGATTCGAAGGTGAATGGCATACAGCGATCCTTCTCACCGATCACGCGGCTCAACTGAGCAGCACCGCCTTGCCGATGACTTCGCGATCGATCACCGCGCGTATCGCCTCCGCCGCCTGGTCGAGACGAAGCCGGTGCGAAATGCGCGGCTTCAGCTTTCCCTGTCCCGCCAGCTCCGTCAGCGCCTTCATGTTGGCGGTTGCGAGCGCGGGGTTGACGTCGTTCAGCAGGCCGATGCGCACGCCGACGGCGTCGATCCCCTTGATGAGCAGGTAGTTGCTCTTGATATTGGTGGGACCACCGCCGAGGAACCCGAGGATCAGGTGCCGCCCGCCCCAGGCGAGGCAGCGCAACGACTCGTCACCCACCTTGTCGCCTATGGGATCGTAGACGATATCCACGCCCCGGCCGCCGGTCAGCTCCTTCACCTGGTCCAGGAAACCGCCACGGTAGTCGATCGCGTGGTCCGCGCCTTCCT
>Ga0075418_10000660_pt1 | contig 37179 bp, 58 predicted proteins | sample SoiMetdeltSBSDD2_FD_81776 | JGI IMG/M metagenome (GOLD analysis project Ga0075418, IMG submission 81776) | Bulk soil microbial communities from a Populus tree surrounding site in Tennessee, USA - Soil MetaG P. deltoides SBSDD2 | ecosystem: Environmental > Terrestrial > Soil > Tree plantation... | reverse complement strand
GCTTCGAGGTCCGCGCTGGAGCCCGACGGCAGCGCGTTGTGCAGCCCGAGTCCGCCCGGGGTGCACGTGGCGTTAGCCGGATACTGCAACTCGTACGAGAAGTCCCCGGCCGCATTCGCGGCGCTGGTGACGAATAGCATCCCGTCAACGTCGTACGTGTAGAACGGCAGTAGCGCCAGCACGAGGTCAGGGTCCGCGGTCCGCGCGATCGTGCTCGTCCGCGACGTGTCGCCCGACTTGGCCACCGTGATGGGTACGAGCCGGTTGAGCCTGGTCGGCGTGAGCAGCATCCCCGGGAGAATGGCCAGCGACATGAGGATCCTGCCTTCCCTTTACTCCTACAGCGGCGCGTAGCCGCGGTCGACCACCTGGACCGGCGCGCCCGCGGCATGGGACTTGACAACGCCGTTGATCGAGCGCGTCACCGTGAACGTCTGCGGCGCGCTCGATCCGGAGATCTCGGTCACGGTCATCCGCTCGCCCCCGACCACCACGTCCATCGGGAAATCGGTTGGGTTGGTAACGAAGTTGCCGGTCACCCATAGGTCCGTGTAGGGCGCCGTGGGAGACACGGACAGGCTCGTATCATCACCATCGACACCCGCGGCCAGCTCGGACCCGTCGGTAGCGGCACGGGCGTCCGTGGTGGCCACGAAGTAGCCGTCCGCCGGTATGCAGCTGAACGTGATGAGCCGCTCGTACGGGCGGATCGTCTCCGGCGTGAATCCGAGCACGAGCAGCCTGATCGTGTCTGGCCCCAGGTTGTCGATGGTGATCAGATCACCGATGTCGACCCGGGTCACGTCGGTCGGAACCTTGTCGACGTTGACCTTGATGAAGGGGTAACGGGTCGCGTCGATGGTGCCGAGGTGTCGACGCCAGCTCGCGTGTGCAGGAAGTACGTCGTCCGTCTCGGTGTTGACGTCGACCTCGGTCTCCCATCGGCCGGCGCCCTGCGGGTCATCCTCCGGCTCGTTGACGTTAAGCGGCCCGGCCTCTTGCACTGCCCTGGCAGAGGACCCGTCGGAGCGCTTCACCGTGACATCGTTGCGCACGAGCGCAAAGTCCAGGTCCGGCGAGATGTCCGTGATCTGCCCTGCCGCGAAGTCGAGCGCCAGCACGGGGTCCTGGTTGTACAGGGATACCCGGGTCCGCAACACCAGGGCGTATTCGTTGCGCGCCTCGCACAGGATCCCGCCGTCCGTGCGCTCACATTCCGCGATCAGGTCGGGGAAGGTGCCGATGGGTTGCGGCCCCATCGGCTCTGTGTCGGTCACCTCACCCACCAGGGCGCCCAGGACGCCCTCCTGGCGACACAGCCGCAGGAAACGCGCCGCGGCGGTCTCACCCTGGTAGCCGACGATCGCGTCCTCCAGCGAGGACACCAGAGCCACGCTGGACCCGACCATGAAATGCCCCACCACACAGCCGGCCATGTCGCGGTTCTGCGCCACGTACAGGTCTCCGGCCACGCCGATGTCTGCCGGCGTCACCGTGGTGAAATCGTCGTCGAAGCCACCCTCGGAGACCGACCCGTCGTCGAGGATGCGACGCCCGAACGTCGCCCAGTGCGCGGTACCCGCGTTGTCGAACACGTTCCAACCGAGCATGAACCGCGCACCGTTGAGCCCGTACGCAACCGCGGTAGGTGACTCGACGGCTGTTCCGGCCGGCCCGATGGGGACGAGCTGGAGCGTGCCGCCCGAGGCGGTGCCGTACACCAGGCGCCAGCGCGCCACCACCGCAGAGCCGGCCTGCCACTGCTCCATGAGGATCGTGCCGTTGGTCAACCCCGCGTCGGGGAACGAGAACAGCCCCCGGAAGGCAATCTCCCCGGTACCCGTGTAGGCGTTGCAGCGCCCCGGACCGATGCCGGTCGCCCCCAGCTCGGGCAGGGGCCGAGAGCCCGTGAACACGTCAGAGGATGCGGCCAGGTTGAGGTCGCCCACGATCCGCATCGGCGAACCATCGGTCAGCCCGGACGCGAGCTGGGTAGCCGTGCTGCCGTCCTCACACGGCCAGTAGCCCACCATCGCGGCCAGCTCGGCCGGATCGGTAGCCTCGCGGAGCACCGGGCTCTTGAGCGGCCGAGCGCCTTCCCGTAGGCGTTGCAGCGGTCCGCTGGCTGTCACGTCGGTCCACCGGTCGCCCTTGATGGAGCGACCGGGGCGCCAGCTCGACACCCGATTGCAGAAACGGAAGTCGAGCGCCGTCACCGTCCACGCACCGAACCCGAACGTCACCGGCACATTGGTGTTGCCCGCTGCGGCGCCGCACCGCAGGCCGACCCTGCCCCTGCCCAGGTACGTGCTGTCGGTCGCCTCGACGTGCCACACGGACGGTTCGGCGACCGAGGCGGGCCAGACGCGCATGCGCAAGCTGGCGCCCTCCCACTGGGCGCGGATCATGATGTCCTCGCCGGGCGTCCAGTCCGCCGAAGCGTACGGCGCGGCGATGTCGAGCACATCGTCACCTGGTGAATAGATGACCGTGATCAAATCCTCGAAGGTGCCATACTCGACACGGAACGTGTAGTAATCCAGGAGGGTGCGCATGCGCACCGCGACGTCGATCTCCAGCGATCCACCCGTGACGTTGGCGACGGGCAGCTCGATCGGGCCGACCAGCACCTCTCCGTCAGCGGGCATGGCGCTCTCGCGTACCGCCATCCGATACGTGTTGGCGCCACCCACCACCTGGGTGCCCACTCCGGCGGCCACGTCGAAGTCAGCGATGCTGCCACTACCCCCGATCACGTGCTGGTAGTCGTGACCGGCGCGATCCCAGGTGTCCGTGCTGGAGCCCGCGAACTGGTCGTCGAACCCGTTGGCATCGTCGGGCAGAGACAGTCGTATCGGCGTATTGCGCCCGGTCACCCCGTACAGCGGTGATAACGGGCTGCTCGGGTCCGCCCAACCGGTGCGGTCATCGAACGTTAAGTCGGCCAGCGACGGTGGAGGCTCAGCCTGTAGGTCACCCCGCCCCCGGGTGAGCACAATGTCGTCCGCGCGGGCGTACTCCTCCGCGTTCAGGGAGTGCTCGTGCCACGTCCCGCCGTAGAACAACTCAACTGTCGTGTCCTGCCTAGCCATTGCGCGCCACCACGCGTCCATTCTGGACGGTCAACTGCAACGCACCGACGTTGATCGCGTGCAGCGCCAGCGCGGCCAGTGCCCGGTCCGCGGAGGTCCCGCCGCGCCCGGCCGTCACCACGATGGGCGGGCGGTCGTCGTCCCGGTTGGCCAGGTCGCGCACGCCGCGCGGCAGCGGTATCACCGCCTCGTCGTGGCGACCCTCGCCGAGCGCGGCGAGGGTGCCGCCGGGCGTGGCGCGCACCATGCCGCCCTTGGCGAGCAGCGGGATGTCGGGGAACAGGTCGGGCACGTGGAAGCCCTTGCCGCCCACGCCCGGCACCCACGACGGGATGCTGATGTTGATGCCGAAGTCGAGCCGGTTCCACAGCGAAATCAGCTTATTGATGCCGCCCTTGCCGGCCGCGACGAGCCCGTCGAACAGCCCCCGGCCCGCACTGGCAATCTTGCCGGGCAGACTGGCCACAAAGGACACGACCTTGCCCAGCGTGGTGAAGACCCACCGGTAGTACCCGGTCACCAGGTCGGAGAGGATCTTCCACGTGCGCTTGAAAAAGTTCACGAACGGACCCGAGAACCATGCCGCGACCGCGCCGGCCGCGGCCTTGACGCTGCCCCAGGCGGCGCCCCAGAGCTGTTGGAACCACGTCGTCTTGGTGGCGATCAGCACAATGATGGCGATCACCGCGGCTATCGCGATGATGATGAGGTAGATGGGCGCCAGGCTGATGCCCATCACGATGCCCCACGCCGTCTGCACTGCGGTCCAGATCTTCATCGCGGTGATGATCACGTACACGATCGCGGCGAACGTGCCGAGCGCGGCGACCAGCGGCACCACCCATCCGCTGTTGCGCGACAGCCAGCCGAAGGTGGCCTGCATGGCGGGTATCGCGCGCTCCAGCGCGTTGACGAGATTCTGCTGAACTGAGCGCTTGAACGACTCCAGCGACACCTTGGCGTTGTCGTTGAGGGTGGCGCTCATCCGGTCAGCGGCGCCGGCCACCTCGCCCAGCCCACCCTCGGCGGTCCGCAGTCCACCGAGGAACTTCGGGATCTCCGCCACGGACAGGTCTTCCAGCGGCGTGCCGAACAGCGCGAGGGCGGCCTGGCTCTGCTTCACCGGGTCCTTTATGGACAGTAAGCCCTTGACGATCTGATCGAACGCCTTCGCTCCGTCAGCGCCACCCTTGAGCAACCTGCCGGCCATCTTCTCCTGGGACATGCCGAGGATGTCGAATCCGACCTTGCTCGCGGTAGACATGTCGGTGGCGCGGATCGTGAACTCTTTGAGCGCGTCACCGGTCTTGTCGATCCCGTACATGCCCTTTTCGGCGCCCTTGACCAGCAGCCCGAAGGCGCGCTCACCGGTAACCCCGATGGAGGTCAGGAACGGGCCATACTCGTCGAGCGCGTCGAGTAGGTCGTCGCGCACCGCGGCGGGTACCCGCTGGAGCGACGCGGTCAACAGGTCGAGCGCCTGCCCGGCATCCTTCGCCAGTCCCGACTTGACGCTCTGTCCGGCGACCTGCGCGGCCCGCGCCACGTCGATCTCGAAAGCGGTAGCCATGTCGAGCACCTTGGCGGTTGTGGCGGTCAGAACCTCGTCGCTGGCGCCACGCATGCCCTCGATGCTGGTGACGACCGACCCGAGCGCGCCGTTAACCTGGTCTATGGACTCACCCCACGCGCCGGCATACAGGTCTCCGGCGACCTTGCCCCAGCGACCCGCCTCGGCGGCCGTGGCATCGAGTGAGGCGGCCAGCCTGTCCCCGGCCGCCTCAGCGTCCAGTCCGCCCATGATGCCGGTGACCAGGGCCAGGCCGACCGCGGCGCCGGCTACCGCGGCGGTCTTCTTGACACCGTCCCAGGTCTTCTCCAGCTTCGCCGAGATCGAGCGCCCGCCCTTTTCGGCGCCCGTGTCGTCGATGCCCACCTTGACGAGCAGATCAGCTAGCGTGCTCACGTCGCGCCGTGCCCCTTCCGCTCATCATCCGGGTTATCGACTGCGCCAGGCGCAGGTGATCCTGTCCGCTCTGCTCAGCCTGTTGCCACCGGGCAGGGTCATCCCACCTGACTGTGAAGTCGGAGAGCTTGAATGCCTTACCACGCTTGCCGCGCATCGCGTTTGCCACAGTGGACGCGACGATAGCGGAGAGCACATCGGCCCGCTCTGGTCCGACCGGACCGGCGACCCGCTCGTACGCGACCCACTCGGCCAGCTCGCGCGAGTCGATCCGCGCGAGCAGTTCGCCCACGGTGCAGCCCAGGGCTTGGGCTAGTCGGAAGTAGAGTCGTCGCCCTGGGTTGCGTCGAAATCCTCGGTCAGCTCGTCGATGTCCTCATCGGACAGTCGAGCCAGCTTGCGGCACGCGTCGAACAGCCGGTCTACCGGTTTGGCATTCTTGCGCGAGAGCGCGCGGATGTCGTCCTCGGCGAACAGGCGCGCGCCGGCTTCGTCGATCGCGCACAGCACGATCAGCTTGGCGCGTGCGTTGCGCAGGTTCATCTGTCGGTTGTTACCACGCTGCTCGATCAGCGACTGCTCGTACGCGTCGCGCTGGGCGCCTGTGATCGAGCGGAGTCGGACACTGCCGCCCCACTCCGGGCACTCGACCTCATCGTATTCCCGGTCGTCAGCGTCCAGAATGGCATCGCGGCTCAGTAGGGCCATGGGGGGATGTCCTTAGCTTGTCGCGGTGAGGACCGGCTTGCCGGTCACTTTGATGGTCATCGATCTCGCCATTTTATCGTCGTAGGGGAACTCATCACCCAGCTCGGTGAGGATGCCGGCGAAGTCCCAGGTGTGCTCGTCCGCCGTGTCCGGCAGGATGACGATCTGGTAGTTGCGCGGCTCGACGTCGTCGAAATCGTCGTCCAGGTCGTGGGTGGCCTCGGTCGGATCGTAGTTGATCTCCAGCGAGATCTCACCACCGTCCTTGATACCGCCCACGAACTCCATCCAGCCGTCCGGCGAGTTGTGCGCGGTGACGTCGATGGTCTCGCGCTTGCGGGCGGGACCCCCGATGTTGGTCACGTTGGCGATGGTCGTGAACGCTTCGACCGTGGCGCCGTCGCCACGCTTGAACAGCGTCCCGAACGCGTCTAACCCTGGCATGCTCTACTCCTCCTGGTCCGTGATGATGCGGAACCGCAGCACGTGATGACGAATCTCCGGATTGGGATCCGTCAATGCCTGATCGAACTCAAGCCGTATAGACACGATTCGGTGCCCGTCCACCAGTGCGCTCAGGTCCCCGTGCTGGTGGTCGAGCAGCGCGATGATCCGCGCGGCGATGGCCTGACCGTTCGCGTTGCCCCGGGCACGGGTCCACACGTGGATGGTCGAGGTGATCTCCCGCCCGAACCGGCCGTGTGCGTTGTCCGGGATGGACAGGTGGTCCCCGATCCTGATGTAGTCCATCGGGGCGCTCTCGGGCACCTGGTCGTAGACCCCCTCGACACCCAGCGCTGTCAGGGTCGCGTCGCCGGAGAGCAGGTCGTAGATCCCGACCTGGACCGGGTGGACCGGCGAGCTGGAGATCACTTCGTGAGGCCTTTCAATTCGGCGATGATCTCGCGCTTGACGCGCGCAACGAACCGCACTCGCGCACGCTCGGCGGCCGGCATCGCGTACGGCTGAGCCGCGGTGTCCGAGGTGCCATGCTCAACGAACGGCGCGTGCCGCGCGGTTGCCGCGACGGTACCGGATAGGCCGCTCGCGCTGACCTCCCCTTGGATGGATTCGATCAGCGCGCCCGTGTCCCGCGGCGCACCGCGGCGCATGTCGTCGGCGAGCTCGTCGACCTCATCGCGGACCGCTCGCCGCTCGCCCCGCGCGACCGCGGCGGACAGCTCGTCGAGCTTGCGCTCCAGACCTTCGAGCCCCTCAATGATGACCTTGCTCCGGCGCGGCATCAGCGCGACTCCTCATCACGGGGGACGTACGGCTGGGGTCCAGACTGTCGACCGATCACGACTGTGTTGACCGGGCTGACGGCGCCGGCCGCGGCGAGCAGTGCCCCGTACGCGCCCTCCGCGGCCACCTGACGCTCCGGCGTCTCGGTCGCGCACGGATGGCACACCGTGGCGCCCCCGGGGCCGTAGGGACGCATCTCGCGGTCCGCTCGGCCGCAGTAGTGACAGCTCGACATCAGCGCGGCGCCCGCTTCAGCGCCTGGCGTATCTCGGCCAGCTCGTCAGCGATGGCCACCAGCGCCCACACGACGGCTCTGGGCGTGTCATCGAGCGCGGCATGATGGCGCGCCATGCGCCGGGGGGTCAACGGCGCAGACGGCCCCTCAGGGGGCTGCGTGGGCGGCACGGTAGGCCTCGATCACAGCAGAGGGCACCTTGCCGTAGGGCGCGACCGGAATACCCGCCCCCGTGGCCCACGCGCGGACCACGGCGTTGTCCGGCTCACCGGACGGGGCGCCCACAGAGCCGGCACCATCCGGCATCGGGTAGTCGATCTTGATCGGCTCCCAGAGATTCGGGTGGTCGCGCACGACCGGGTGATCCCGGTGCGCCGTGGTAACGCCGCGCCGGACGATGTACCGGCGCCCGTCGATACGGATGTGCCCCTGCCGTACCGCGATCATGATCTCAGACACGCTGGCCTGCTCCCTCTCGTAACGCGCGGATCTTGGCCGCGTCGCTGTCCAACCCACTCCGGACCCACCGTCGGTACGCGTCACGGTCGCGAGCTTTCAAGCGCGACCCGTTGCTGTCGCGGTAGCTGGCGTCCCACTCGCCCTTGCCGGCCACCGGGTGCATGTGCTCGATCACCACGTCCGGCCGGTACACCAGGCACCCGGCCGTCAAGCCCAGGTCGCGCACGGCGTTGTCCACGTACAGGTGTTCGCAGGTGGGCAGCATCATCCAGCCGACCGCCCGCACGATCTCGGCCGACACGACCCACGCCGTGGGCACCCGCTCGTGCTGGTACAGGTCGTCCCCGTACGCGATGCCCGGCCGACCATCGAGCGAACTGATCAATATCTGGTCCCAGTGCGCCGTACGTGGCCGATGATCGTCGCCCAGCGACGCCAGGTACCGCGGCGGGTCGCGCTGGTCGAGCAACACCCGCGCGGCGTGGTTGGTCCAGCCGACCAGCGTCTTGCGCGGACCGACCAGCCGTGGCGACAGCGGCAGGATTCGCCGGTACTCGGCCAGCTCGGGATCGTCGTCGTCGAGGCAGGGCAGCACCCGCACGTGCCCGTACGTGGTCTCGGTCACTGCCTGGATCATCTCGACGAGCTGGCGCGGGCGCCCGCGGGACGGCGTGATAACGACGAGCTCATCCGTCACGGCGCCACCACCCGGCAACGTGGTGCGTGACCGGGTTGGCCTGCTCGATGTCCAGGTCGCGCGTCCAGCCCGTGGCGCCGGCCAGCCGCGCCGCGATGGCGTCCAGCGGCGAGCCGACCATCCCGCGGAGCCCGTGCTGCGCCAGCAGCGAGGGTGGTGCGTGGCCCAGGATGCCGTCCTCGACCACCAGGTAGCACCCGGGCGAGACCAGCGGCCCGTACAGCTCGATCTCCCGGGTGACGTGCGCCGCGCTGTGATCCGAGTCGAGCGAGACCATGCAGCGCCGACCGGCGACCAGCTCGCGGACGTAGCGGGCGACCGCCGGATCCGCCGAGTCGCCAACCACATAGGTGATCCGGTCGTGCTGGGCCCAGTCGGGCATTTGTGGGTCAACGTCCACCGTGATGACGTCGAGTCCGTGGCTGGCGAACCACAACGCCGACGCGCCGGTCAGCGTTCCCGTCTCGACGATCACCTCAGGCTTGGTGGCCTCGATGATGGCCGCGTACCGCGCGAGGTCCGAGTGCAGCTTGAGCATGCCGCTCTGTACGTGCAGATTGGCCGCGAGGGCATCGAGCGACGCGGGCAAGTCGATACCAGGCACCTCGCGGTCCTCTCCGTAGTAGGTGAAATGCGGGTGATCGACCTCCAGCCTCGGACCGGGCTGAATGCGTTCCGGACGCTGCCACGAGGTACCCGCGGACGTCCAGAAGTAGTGATACATGATCTTGTCTATGTAGACCTCGGTACGCAGCTTGCCGCGTAGCTGCGCGACCCACGCCCGATCCTCGGCCCGGCCCGGTCGCACCCGCCGAAAGTCCGCCAGGCGCGCAATGGACGTACGCATGGGATTGATGTGTGTGATGTCGCGGTACAGAGCGCCGGTCCGGCGGTCCTCATACCAGCGCTCGTGCCGCAGGCTCTGGTCGATCAGCGGCTCGCGCCTGACGCCATCGGCGTAATACTGGGTCTGCCAGCCAACGTAGTCCGGCTCGCTGGCCAGCGCGGCCATCGTCTCGTCGACGAAGTAATCGGGCACCATGTCATCATCGTCCACAAAGGACATATACGGGGTGCGGACCGCCTCGACCAGCGTCTGGCGGATGTGGGCCAGCGACGGAGAGCCATTGTTGTAGTACGCCAGCACTCGCACCGCGCCGCGGTACAGCTCGACCTGCGGTAGCAACGTGGTCAGCAGACGGGAGAGCATCTGGTTGCGCTGCCCGAGCGTCGGTATGAGGATCGTCCACGTCATGGCAGCACCTCGGATGCGATCGTAGCCAGCCGTACCGGCCAGGTGTGCCGCTCGCGAACGACCTGGATGGCGTTGGCGGTCATCATCCGCCGGCCAACCGGGGATAACGCGTGCAGCCGCTCAGCAATCTGATCGAACCGACCCCGGTCGTAGAGCAGCATCGCGTCATCGGTGAAGCCCTGCTCGGCCAGACCATCCGTGCGTGGGTAGGCGAGCAACCCGCCACGTCCGAGCGTGCGCGGCACCCGGTCGGACCAGTAGCGCTCGGCCGGCGCTGAATCCCCCAGCACGACATCGATCGACGCGAACAGATCGTTGAGCTTGCGGTGATACAGCCGGGTGCGCCGGCTGTCGCCGACGTGCAGGAAGGCGCCCGGCCATTGGCGCCGGCCCCACGCGATCAGGTGCGCCCGGTGCGAGCCGTGCAGCCGCGGCGCGTACGAGCCCACGAATGCCGCTCGCGCGGTGACCGTCGGATCACGCCGGCCGTGGCCCAGGTACCGGGTGCCGAAGGCGGGTGGACACCATCTGTGGTTGACTCCCCGACCGGCCCAGTCCCGCGGCCCGCCGTCGGCGGTGTACACGTGTTGAGCGGACCACCACGCCTCGGCGCCGATGCGCTGCTCGCGCATCCGGATCCCCCAGTAGAGATCCATGTGGATGCCCACGGTGGCCGTGCCGGCATCCACGATGCGCCGCAGCATCGCGTGCCCGTCGCCCCGCGGGTTGTGGGACACCGTTCGCAACCAGAGCAGCAGATCGGCGCCCTTGCTGGCGCGCACGATGTCATCGACCGGTGCGCCACGCACCCGTAGGTACTCGACGCTCCATCCGAGCGCCCGCGCGCCGTCGACCACGTCATCGTGCCAGCACTCCATCGCCGGACCGCCCAGGTCGGGCGCACCCAGTACGACCGCCCTGATCACGTGTCCTCATCCGGTACGGCCATCGACACGCTTACCGTGATTCCCTCCAGCACCAGGCCGGCAGCAGCCCTGGCCAGTACCTCAGCGGCGCGGGCGGCATGCCCGGGATCATCCGTAACCACCGTCGCGGAGACGACGATTGTGATCACGTGCCCTCGCTCTCCGGCTCGACCTGGACAAGCTCGCAGTCCGCCCGTAGGTACTCGACCTCGGACGGCCGAACGGTCGCCTTGACCCGGTACACCTCGCCATCGCCGCGCAGCTCGTCACCGCGGCTCACGTCCGCGTCCGGGGCGAGGTAGACCGGCATCAACAGCTCGGCGCCGGCCTGCATCGCAGCCACCCGCTCGGCAGCGGAGGGTTGCGACACCCGGGCGCGCACATCGCCGATGTCCGTCATGGTGACCGTCTGGCCACCAGCCCCGTCGTCGTCCGTGACCGGGCGCCACACGGCCAACGTCCTGTTGAGTTCATGCGCCCCGATCACGAGCCGAGCACGCTCTCCGTGTCGTCGCCCGAGTAGGGCGAGACGAGCGTCACGGCGACAAACGAGCTGGCAGCTGCCGCGCGGCGCACCACGCGCTGCTCCCCATCGGTCAGGTAGACGACCTCGCCACCCTCCCGCCGCGACCGATCATATGATCGCGCAGAGTCCCCGATCGACCGCTGGGTCAGACCTTCGGCGTTCTCGAAGGCCCGTTTCGCGGAAGCGAGGCAGATCTTTTCGACCCGCGAGGGGACCGTTGCGGCGGTCCAGTCGGGATCGCCGATGTCGCGGATCAGATCGGACGCGTCGACCAGTGCCGCCTCGGCCCGGTCCGTCTCGGCATCGGTAGGGAAGACCCCCTCCGGGTAGCCGAGACGGATACCGAGCTTGACCACTGTGGACAGTGGCGCGAGGTCCGGCATTAGCTTGCCGCCGTGTCCATCACGAAGATGCGCGGGAACGTCAGGCCGGAATCGTCGTCCGGCACCGCGGCGGCGCCACTGAACGTACTCACGACCGTAGCGTCCGACAACTTGTCCGGTACGTATTGGAAGATCTGCCGCAGACTGATGCCGCCGGCCTCGGCGGTCGCCGAGCTGACCACGCCACGGGGCACCACCGGAACGCGGTTGGCGAACGCGAACCCGGAACGGTGGTACGCCACTGCCCGGCCGGCGGTCAGGCCGTTGGACTCGACCACGGTGAAACCGCGGTACCGACCGATAACGGCGTCGCGCAGCGCGGACGCGTTGCCGGCCTTATCCACGTCAGACAGGTTGGGCAGCCCGAGAACGAACGTGGCGACCTCCGGCGACACGGCCAAAAACCGGTTGTCGGCCGGAACGTCGTTACGTCCCAGCGTCTCACGCGCCTCCAGGATGATGGCCTCGATGTTGCCGCCGTCCGCGTCGATGGTGCCGTCCGCGTCGAGGTCGTTCATGGCGGTGCCGAGCAGGTCTTCCGCCTCGGTTGCGACCGCGGCGACCTGGACCCGGGTGATCTGCCGGCCGAAGTCCTCAAGGGACATCGACAGCTCTTCGTCAGAGACGAGCTTCGCGTGGTACAGGTGCGTCATCGTGACGTTCACCGGCACCTCGTCAACGTCGTCGTAGGTGATGGTCGCGCCGGGCGTCGCCTGCACGCGCGCAGAAGACGGCTGCGGCACCCGGACAGTGATCGTGTCGCCGTTGCTGCCGGCGAACTCCGCGCCCGAGATACGGGACACGGTCATCGGCAGCACGAGCGTACGCGTGAGCAGTTCGATCGCAAGCGCCGAAATGCCTTGCGCGGTAAGAACAGCCATCGCTGTCTACTCCCTTGTGGACTGGTTGGCGATGGCTATCACCATCGCAGGTCAGAAACCGGACTTGAGGATCTCCTCAGCCATCTGTGCCGGGGTTTTGTCCCCCGTCGTGCTCGGCGCGGCACCGCTGGTGAGCCGCTCCGTGGGGCGCCCGGACGGCGGCAACGACTTGCGCCCGTCCCCGGCGCCCTTGCCCTTGTCGCCTTCGGTGCCCTTATCTTCCCCGGTGCCCTTGCCTCCGGTACCCCCGGCGCCCTTGTCGTCTTCGGTGCCCTTACCCTCCCCGGCCTTGTCGCCGTCACCCTCGGTGCCCTTGCTCGCGCCGGCCTCGGCCTTGAGCGCAGCGAGCATTTCGTCCGCGTCCGACTCCAGTGCTTCCCGCGTATCGCCGGTCAGGCGCTTCGCCATCCAGGCCGGCAGCTTCTTTGCGGTCGCCACCTCGGAGCGCAGAGCGGCGCGCTCGGCCTTCGTGGCCCGCTCCTCCAGGCCGGATACCTTCTCCAGCACCCTCTCAAGTGCCGTTTTGTTCTTGTCGCCCTCGGCAGCTCTCGCCTTGAGATCGTCGTAGTCGCTGAACTTCTCCCGCTCGCGTGCCAGTCGCTCCCGCACGATGCGATCCACGTCGGCCTGGCTGAACGTCGCGGTGGTCCCGGTGCCTTTGTTGTCGGTACCGGTGGTGTCCTCTGCCATTTCCGGATCCTCTCCGTTACCGGTCCTATGTGGACCGTTACTGTTCCTCCGACTCGTTCTCGCCGGAGTCCTCTTCATCGTCCAGTGTGGACTCTTCCGGTTCCCGATCGAGCTCTATCGGGTAATCCATCGTCATGCGATCGCGTGCGCGCCCGCGGTCCGCCTGTGTCACCGGATGGCCTCCACTTCTATCACTCGGCCCGGACCGGGGCCTGTGTCCGCCACTACCCGTAACCGTAACCCGCGCTGAGCCAACAGTTCAGCCTCGTACCGGGAGTCGGACAGCTCGATCGCCCCGGTGCCCCGGGGTAGCAGGATGTCCAGCACAGCGCCATCCGGGCCCCCGAACGTCTCGGCTATCTGACCATCCGCCGAAGTAGACAGGTAGCTGTGCTCTGTCCACTCGGCGCCGACCAGCGACCCATCCCAGCGTGCGCCGAAGACCTTCCGGCCATCCTTGATGCCGCGCTTCACCCGCACGTCGGACGTGAGACGCGAGCGACGCATCACCTTGTCGATCTCGCCGGTAAGTTCGCGATGGAACTCAAATCCGAACGTGCGTGGCAGGTCGCCACGCACGCGTCGCAATGCCTCATTGATATTGACAAACGCCGTCCCCTTGTACTGTCGCAGGAAACTGAACTCCTCCGATGACAACGACTCGGGGCGCATCAGGCTCCGTGGCGCGGCCGCCAGCGCATCAACGCCGGTCGCAGGGGTAAGCGGAACGGCGGTCGGTGGCCGAGCGAGCCCGCCCGACTCGACGTGCCGACGCCAGGCGCGAAGCGCGTCCTTGCCGGACTTGCCGGCGGTCACCTCGCGCCACTGACGCTGCAACTCGACGACCTCGGGTGGCTCCTGTTCGTGCTCCCATACCGGTTCCGGTGAGCACGAGCATCCGTCGTGCGCTTGGAAGTCAGCGCCGCGACGCGAGTAGACGGCGCCCCGGCTGGCCAGCATCGAACAGAACGCGCAGGGCGAGCCGCTCGTCACCCGCCGGAACCCTGCGACGGGCATCTACCGCCCCGCCAGGAACGTGCCGGTCACCGTGTCCCGCTCTCCGGCCAGCACGAGCCGATGCGCCGAGGCGACCAGCCGCGACGTCATCACCCGCGCCGCGGCCGGCTGGGACTGCGAGACCCGCAGATTGTCCAGGAACGCTCCGACCGAGCTCACGAACAGCGAGCCGCGCATCCTCTCGACATCCAGACGCGCCGGCAACGGGTCCACCGTGGCGCCGGACGCGTCCGCGTGCGCGCGCAGGTACCGTACGGCCAGCGTCACCGCGGCGCGATGCCCGGCCGTGACAGCCTGCTCGGCCCTGCGGCCGGCGCCGGCCAGCCACCAGTCCTCGATCGCGGCCAGGTCAGCGCCTACGGTGATCGAGCGCACCTGGCGACCGACGACGGACGTGAGCGCGGCGAGGTTACGCCTGTGCGCCAGCGTCAGCGCCCGCGCCTGAGCCGCCGTCACCCGCCCCGCCCTGCCCCATGAGCGAGTTGAGACCGGCTATCAGGTCCCCGGACTCGGCCGCGGCCCGCCAGCGGCGGACATCCTGCTGAGTGGCGCCGGGCACCCGATCCCACAGCTCCTGCGGCGGGATGCCGAGCATCTGCGCCAGCTTGCCGAGTCCGTCCACAATGGCACCGAACGCGCGAGCCGACGTGTCCCGCCAGATCACCTGGGCGTCATCCGGCACCTCGATGCCCATGAGCGCGCCCACGGTCTGAAAGGTCTGCTCGTGCGACTCGCCGAAACCGGTCTTGCGCTCGTCGACCTTGCGATCCTTGCCGGCCTCGGCCGCGGCCAGCGCCTCGGCGGACAGGTTGACCAGCTCGCCGACGAGCTCGTGTACGGGCGTCTGGCTCAGGGTGGCCGCATACTTGACTGAGGCCTCGCGGGAGCGCAGGTACCCGTCGAGCACGGTCTGTGCGAACTCGCCGAGCTGGACGTCATCGGGCACCTCGTCGAAGGTCCACATCTGTGACGCGGCAGCCTTCATCTTGATCTCGTCGCTCGCCGGGGTCCAGCCTACGATCCAGCGCTGCCGGAACGCCGAGTACCACTCCGCGGCTTTGAGTGAGAACGACGTCAGGTTGATCTGGTCCTGCAACGTCATCAGCGGCGCTATCTGTCCACACACGATGGTGGTGGTCGCGGCGCCACCCACGCGGCCGGGCGCCTCGGTTATGGCGTCATCGTCCAGGTCGAGATCCTGCGCGTCCTGGTAGCGAACCACGGGAGTGTATGGCAAGCCATGCTCATCGATCGCGGCAACTGCAAATCGGTCGCGCTCCATCCGCAGCGTGTACACCGCGGAGTCGTCGTACAGGCGCCAGTCCCCAGCGGTCGGGCGCTTCTCAAGGGCAAAGCGTGGCCAGTCGGGATCGGCGCCGTAGACCGCGGTGAGCATCCGCGGTGACACAGCCCGGATCACCGGCACCGGGTCGCCGGGGGTGACCACCGTGTACCCAGTGCCGTAGGCGATGGTGGCCCGGTGCAAGCCGGCCTGATGCTTGTTCATGCGGTTGGCCTGCCAGGCCGACCAGACAGGCACCGTGACGTCGTCACCAGATTCCTCATCGCGCGCCCGGAAGCCATCGACGAACAGCGCCTGTGTCAGCGAGTTGACCACGATGTCACAGATGTTGACCCGGGCGACCCGGGCCATCTCACGCACCTCGGCCGGCGCGTCATTCGGAATGACCGCGGGAAACCGTTGCCGCCCAGTCCAGTACCGGCGCAACACGTCCAGCTCGGCACGCTCGGAACGGTGCCGCTCCATCATCTCCTGCGCCCGCTCAACAGCCGCGTCCTCGGACAGTGGCACCTAGAAAACCGCCCTTCCCGTCCGCCGTTGCTGCTTGACCTTGCCGCTGTTCAACGCGATCCGCCTACCCATCCGAGCACCCACCATGGACACCGCGGCATCGACGAGCTTCTTCGAGTCGCGAGTTTCCTTGCCGAGCGAGACACCCCACGGGTTGGTGCGACGTCGCGCGTTGTGCACGTGCATGCGCAGGATCGCCGATCCGTCGTGTGTCAACGTGCCGTGCTCGTCGATGTCCGCGGCGGCCTGCTCCGCGGCCGCCGTGAACATCCGGTTCCGCTCCGCTCCACCCGGCATCTTGACCCGCATGTCGAACAGCACGCTGTGCCCACGCTTCGCCCCGCCGGTCGCCCACACCTTCAGCTTGCGATGGAAGTCCCGATGCCAGGCGTCGACCAGCGGCATCCAATAGTTGTGCTCGTCCTCGTCGTCACGGGCCGGCGACGGGTCGACACCGAACCACACGATCGCCCAGCGCTCGAAGGCGGTACGCACCTGTACGTCGACCTCGTGCCGCGGTGCCAACCAGCCTTTGCCGCGGTCACCGTGCGGGCGCTGCCATACGCCGAGCACGAACACGTAGCCGTCGGAGATCCGGCAGGCCACCAGGGCGGTCGAGTCACCGGATTTCGAGCAGTCCAGGAACAGGGCAACCTGCTCGCGGTCGGCGATGACGGTCCCGGCCCGCGTCAGCGCGTCGAACTTGCGCGGGTCGATCCACGCGTCCTCGCGGGTGGCCAGGCCGTTGAGGTAGTACCGGATCGAGTCGGCGAGGCTCGTCTCCGGGTCGAGCACCTCGCCGTCGAGGCGCTCCAGGTCCGACCATGGCGAGTCCATGTACGCGGCGGCCAGGCCGGCGCGGCGCGACTCGTCGTCGTACAGGTCGGTGTCCGGTGGCGCCTCGATCGAGTCATACAGGATGTCGTGGCGCAGGTTCGGGTACTTGCCGCTGACCTGTTTCTGCCAGGCCTCATAGGCCCGCTCGCCGATCGAGTCGCTGCCCTGCTCGTGCGCGTTCGTGGCATCGCACACCCGGGCCTGCAACTCGGCCGGGGACTTGCCGACGTTGCGCCGCGCCACCCGGGCGATCCGGTGCCCACCGTTGCTCTCGGTCATGTGGTGGGTCTCATTCAGAAAGATGAATGTGGCCGGGTCGCCTTCGGCGGTGCGCTCCGAACTGGTGAGCACCTCCAGCCGGCCGCCGAAATCGTCGTCCTCGACGATCGTGCGCGTCTCACCGCAGTCGATACGGTAGAACTCGCGGGCGTGCCGGCCAAACAGTCCATTGGCGACCCTCAATAGGTCCTTGGACTGTGCCTCGGAGTTGCTCGCGACCTGGACCAGCGGCATGCGGTGCCGCTCACCGATCCAGCGCCCATCCCGCCACACCAGCCACGACGGGCCGACGAGCTCGATGTCGCACAGCGCGCCACCGAACGGGTCCTTGCCGGTCCCCTTGGCACCGCGGCGCACCCCCCGGCGCCAGGTCCACCGGCCGGTCTCCGGATCGTAGGCGTACCACAAGTGGAGGAACCGCCGCTGTCCCGGGGTGAAGGCCCACGGTTCGCCGGTCAGGTGGTGGATGAGTCCCGGCTGGCCGGTCTGCTCGTACGTCCGCCACTCTGCCCACGCGATGACCTGCGGGCCGATCGAGGGCGGCAGCTCGGACAGGTCGTCCGGCCATGGCAGCGTGCACCATGCCCCGGTCCCGCGCCACCGGTCCCGGTAGTACCCGGGCGGGAGGTCCAGGTCAGCCGTAGAGGTCACGGTACTGGTCGAGCTGCACGACCTCGCCCGGCTCGTCCGGCGCCTGCTCGGTCGGTGGCGCGACGTAGCGGATCCGCAGGTCCCGCCTGGCGTCCAGCGTGTTACCGAGGCGCTTCTCCCGGATACGCAGCTCGGTCGCGCCGGTCAGGCCCAGCGTCCAGCGAGCGTGCACCTCGGCAGTGTCCATCGCGTACTGCCAGTCGGCCTCGGTCCAGAGCACGCAGTGCGGCATCCGCGAGATGACCCGCCACCAGCGCTCGGTGGCCGGCGGCCAGGACTCGGCCAGCACGACTCCGTACTTCGGGTGCACGAACGGCGGCCGGTCCGGCAGCGCGGGCGCCCCCTCGTGCGGGACGTCGGGCACCTCGGTCCACTGGTGGGTTGGCGCATGCCGGTTACGCCGCTGGTCCTCCGGCTTAGGCTTGCGCCCAGCGACAGCCATGGATGCCCTCCCCGTCAGGCCCGAGCCAGGGCAGCATTGCCCCAGAACATGACTTCCTCCAGGTGGGTAATCGCGAGGGACTTCTCGCGCCCATCGGGGAGGACTTCGTTCAGGTAGCTGGCCAACCACCCGCAGTTCTGGCGAACGTTCTCATGCGCTTCGCGCTTCTCGTCCGTGGTGGCCGGGTGAAACTCGAACCGGTGCGCGATGTCCGCTGAGTCCATTGTAGATACTCCCCATTCGTGAGACTGAATGCGTTACGCCGGCGACGACTACACAGAGTGATCAAGTTTCACACAGGCTGGCAGGCGCTAACCCTCGCCGCTGGTCAGCCCCCTGGGCCGGGGTCTCCCCCCACCCCCGCCGTCACGCCGCGTCACCGCGCAGGCCCGGGTGCGGCGCGGGCCTGCGCTCACGCCGTGGTCGTCGTGCGTGCATCGCTGCCGCGCCCTGTTGTCCGGTGCGGTGAGCGTGGCATCTGCTGCACACGCCGCGCAGGTTGGCGTCGCTGTGGTCCGCTGGGTCGTCGATGTGGTCGACCTCGGTGCTCTTCGCACCCCAGCAGTGTGTCCGCAGCCTGCATCGTGGATCCCTGCGCAGGATGCGCGGGACGATGCGGGTCTTCCATCCCGGGGGTAGGGGTACGGTACGCCACTCCCGGGAGGTCATCAGCTGACGCCTACCAGCGACAGAAAGCCGGTGGACGTGCCATAGGACGTCGGGTCGAACGATGCGGGCAGCGACGCGCCAGCGGCGTACATGGCGCGCCGGTTGCCACCACCCACCCCGGTGGAGGCATACACCGCGTTGGCGTCATCCGCGCTGCTGGGATAGGGGATGCTCACGTTGACGGTGAGTCCCCGCGTGATCCACAGGACGTAGACGAATCGCCCGGCCCCCTGCGCCGCAACGGCCCCACCCTGTAGGGCACCGCCCCGCCAGCCGGCCGCCGTCCACAGTGTGTCGTCGCTGGCCGTGGTGTCGACCTGCGCGCCTGTGTCGTCGTACAGGCCGAGCTGGTTACCGGCCGTGGCGCCGTTGTGCGTGCCGCCGGCCCGCACCGCGACGTAGAGATTGGCGATGGCGACACCAGCCGGAATCCACAGCCGTGTGGCCCAGATCGTGTCAGAGCCGATGCCCGCAGAGCCCTGGTGGTGTGTCGGATCGGCAGACATCGCCTTGAGCCCGTAGCCCTCCGGCGGGTAGAGCGCACCACCGTCGCCCGCGGATGGCGTCGCCCATCGCACCCCCGCGACCTGCGTCGAATCGGCGGTCAGCACCTGTCCGTTGCTGCCGACCGCCACGCGAACCGGCGCGTCCGCTGCACTGGCGGCCAGAAGGTCGCCCTTGGCGTCGAGGATGGTCGGCGAAATGCCACCCGCGCCGGCATCGACGTAGGCCTTCGTCGCGGCGTGCAGCGCCTGTGTCGGTGCGCCGGACAGGACGAGCGGGCCGGTCAGCGTGCCGCCGACGATGGGCAGGTACGCGATGACGTCGGGTGGGTCTTCGACGGTCGCCAGGTCGCTGAATTCGACCGGTCCGGCGCCGAGCGCAACCGGCAGTTGTATGCGCATCGCCTGGCTGCGCATCCCTGTTCCGGAGATCACGACGTCGTACGTCCAGCCCTGCGGCGCGAGGTCGGGATCGTCGGTAGCGGGCAGGGTGATCGAGGCTTCGCCGTCCGCGTCCAGCTCGGCGATGTGGGCTCCTGGCGTGATCACGATGTTCCCGGTGACGTCGCGCAGCACCTGCGGGATCACCCACATGACCTGTCCCGCGAAAGGCTGGCCCTGCCCGTCGAGCAGGGCCATGTGCACCGTGACAGTGGTGACGCTGGCCGGAAACGGCATCAGTGGCGCCCTTCAATCGCTATAGGCTCACGCGCTATGCTATCGGCGTGACCCAACATTCTCAGCTTCCCCAGCGTGTCCCCGTGCGCCCTAAGTCCAGCCGGAAGCCTCCTGTGTGGCTGCTCGGACTGCTGGCCGGACTGCTGGCCGTGGCCGTGGCGGGCGTCTTCGTGGGACTGCTCGGCGACGACACTCCCACCCCTGCGCCTGCGGCGGCCGTCGAGCTGGACGACGCGGCGCGCCTGGCCTGTGACGACTTCGCTGCCGGGTATCCGCAAGCGGACTCGCCTGCCGAGCGGGCCGAGCTGGCCAGACGGGTCAACGAGTGGGCGCGCACCTCGCGCACCGAGCGGATCACAGATCTTGCGGCCGATCTGGCGCGGGTCGCGGACGGGTCGACAAGCGCTTGGCGAATCGCGGCGGATGGGTTCGCTCAGCGCTGCGTCGAGGCCGGCTGGGTAGCCCGCTGATCTACGCCATAGAACCGATTCCCGGCCAGATCGGTCAACTCAGCGATGGCGCCAAGATCGGGATCGACCACCGTGACCATGTGCGCCGATTCGCGACCCTCGATGGAACCCGCACGTTGCCAGACATCGAGTCCAAGCCAATCGTCCATTGGGACAGACTCCTCCCGTCGCAATCTTCGTATTTGATCTCCATCATGTCAAGTCACCAGCCCGAGCATGTCTCGGCGATCCGATGCCAGCGCGCCACGTCCGCGGCGAGTCGCACGAGTGTCCGATGATCGACAATGGGCGCCAGGGCGACGAGTAGGCGAAGATCCGCGGCGAGTCCCCCGGGCGCCCCGCCCAACTCGACCACCCACCCGTGAACCGACACCCGAATGCCCTCCAGTGCCACCAGGACGGCCGAAACGGCAGAGCCTGGCCGGATGTGCCGACCGCCGCCGCCGAGCTGTCCGCGGCGATCGTAGGCGGCCGCATCGTGCATCTGGTCGAGCAGCGAGGGGAACTGCGTCGTCCAGCTCGTCCATACCCGGTTTCTGCTCTTCGACCATCGGTAGCTCTTGACCTCGCGCCGGTACGGTTGGGTCAGCTCGCGCACCGCGTCGGCAACCTCCCGCACGAGTCGATCGCGATCGGTGTCGAGCGCGGCTACGCGACTCACCTGCTACCCCGATCGGTAGCGACGTCAGCGACATAGACGGCAAGTGCGTAGGCAGCCCAGACATCGGAGTGGAAACCGAAGAACCAACCTGGCTCTTTCTGGGTACCTTTGCCATAGTTCCGCTCACCAGGGGCGAACCGGTCAATCAACGCTTGACGGATATTCGCATCATTCGCCTTCGCTGAGTGGCAATGGTGGGTCTTGATCTGCAATCGCTTGATCAACCGCGTCGGTACCGACGAAATAGGTCCGACCAATACCTGATAGAAGCGCCCGATCCACACACAGGTGTCGAAGATGTCGGCACCCACGGCCATGCCGTACGAGGCGACCATCTCAATTGCCGCAGTTTCGACCTCATGTGCTATTGAACCTATGTGAGTCAACAGATCTTGGTTACGAAGCTTACCGAAGTTAACCGGTCGGCACTTATCATCAATTACGACATATGCAGACTCAGCGTTGCCGGGATCAATAGCAAGGAGCATTACCGTTCTCCCTTCGGTGCTGGACATTGGTGCTGGGCATGAATAGTGCCGACCGGCCTGCCACTTGTGATTCGTTCGGTACTGCGCTCGACAAGCTCATGATTGGCGGTGTACGTATAGGTGTGGAGACCGGCCAGCAATGCGGCTATTTCGTCGTTGCGGTCGAGAGCGGTCAGCTCGACACGAGCGGGTAGCCCTTGGTCGAGCGCGGCGAGGATGGGATGTCGGCACCGCCCACACCGGGTCTTGGTCGCCACCGTGCTGATCATGTGCCGATGTCTCACCCCTGCCTCCCGATCTTGGGTGGCAGAAGTGGCAGAAATGACCCTCCCCTACCCTCACGCGCATACATACACGCGCACGCGCGCATCCGTCTGGCGTAGGGTTATCCATTTCTGCCACTTCTGCCACCGAGTAGGTCACTGTGTGTATGCCCTCCGGTTACTCGGATATTGAGCCCCCGGGACTTGTCGACTGCATTTCGCACCTCGACCACACCATCGATGCTGGTCAGGCGGTCGAGGATCTTACGTTCACCCATGGGTGCGCTTCCCTGGTCTCTCGCCCAGTCGTTGAACGCCCTGGCGAGCCATCGCCGGGAGGCCACTTCGGTCGGTGGCAGAAGTGCGCCAGTGGGTGGCAGATTGCCGGTCAGCTCGCAGCAATCTGCCACCCACTGGCGCACCCGGTCGGAGCGCTCTTCGAACTCGTTTCGCACCTTTTGCGGAGTGTCCAGGGGACGTCCGCGGCCGAGCAGCCGGCGGTACGCGGCCACCCAGCGGGCCAGGATGCCGGGCAGCTCGGACATCATCGCCACCTCGACTTGGGGATCTTCCCGACCGGCGAAAGACGACTCAAAAGCAAACGGCTTGATACGCTCGACATAGGCACGCGATGATTCCCCGACGGTCGGCAACGTGTTGGCGCTGAATGCGAATAGCGCTCGATTGGTAAATGTGAACTGCCCGCCGTATTTGCGGTCCGCATGAATGGGATCCTCGCCGGTCATCATCTTGAATATGCCGATGTCCTCGACGTGCGCCGAGGATATGTCGGCAGCACTGTTGAGGATCTTCCCGTACACGTTGGCTGCCGCGAATCGGTTGTCGACGAGCTGATGCAGAGTGACGGCGGATGTGTTGGGTGCGCCGGCTATCGCGGCGAGCAGTCGCAGGAAGGTCGACTTTCCTGAGCGGGCCGGCCCGAAGGCGAACAGGGCGCGGGTGGGCGTGCGACTCGGATCCAGCATGGTCCCGGCAATCTCTTCCAGGTCGTCAACCTGGTCGGGGATGACCTCGGCCAGCCATGACTCGTACCGCGGGCAGGTGGCATCCGGTTGCCACTGGATGGGTAGCTGGACTGCGGACAGGTGGCTGGGGTCGTGTGATTCGAGCTGGCCGGTGAGCAGGTCGAGCATGCCGTTGCGTAGGTTGAGCAGTGGCGCCGCTACCCGTTCGGGTAGGAACCGGCGGTCGAGGTAGAGGCGCGCCGCGATGAACTCGGCGACGGTGCCACGGTGGCGGGGCGAGAACCGGTCGCCGAGCAGTTCGGCGACCGCGGCCGAGAGCGCGAGCGTGTCGAGCCGATAGACCCCGTCGGCGTAGACGGCCACCTTGTGCTCCCGGGTCAGGGCGCACGGATGGCGGGCCAGGATGGCGCTGGAGAGCGTCTCGACGAGCAGCGAACCATCCCTGAAGTACGCGGATGGTGGACCGCCTGCGGCCTTCCTGGGGGCCGTTGCAGGTGTGCCCGTGCTCATGCCGGCGGCGCCCGGCCCGAGCAGCGCGGCGAGGTTGTCGGCCTGCTCGGCGGCCAGGTCGGGTAGGGGCGCGCCGTAGCCCTGCTCTCCAAGCTGACGGGCCGCGGCCCGGTAGTCGCCCGCGTGGTCGAGCAGGGCATAGGCGGCGAAACGGTGGTACGACTGGCCGGCCTCGAACGGCGTGGCGTTCGTGCTGAACACGTGCAACCGGTCGGTGCCGAGCGCGTTCGTGCTGGCGCTCGTGCCGGTGGTCTTGCCGGGCCTGGTCCAGTAGGTGACGTCATCCTGCTGGTAGTGCACACGCCAGCCGTGGGGCTCCAGGATGGCCGGCCAGGCCGGGCCCCGCGCGTTGTAGTCGTCACCGGGGCCGTCGCCGGGCGCGGTAACGCGCTGTCCCGCCGGCGAATTTGTTGACGGCGCAACTATTCCGCCGGCGGGATTCACGATTCGCGAATCGGCCGGCGGGGCGATGCGCTCGACGGCGGCGGCCAGGGCCTGGTCGAGCTGCTCGACGCTGTACCGGGTGTCGGTGGCATCAATGATCCGGCAGGGGCGGGCAAGTCCGGCCTTGCGGTTGACGGTGCCGGGTAGGCGCAGCACCCGGGCCAGGTCGCCAACGCCGCGCCCGTACCGCCAGCCGAGGGACGCCGTGGCGTGCTCGATGACCCGCTGCCAGTCGGCGGCGAGCCGGCGCGCGTGGTCGAACTGGTCGTCAGCGATGACCCACGGCTGGTCGAGCAGCCAGATCGGGTACAGCCCCCCGCCGGAGTGGATCCACAAGGTGGGATCCGGCAGGCCGGACACGGTGATGACCTTGCGCCCGGCCTGCTCGTCGGGCGGTAGGTTGATCTCTTCGTGACCGGGGCCGGCCAGGTCGAGATCCGCCCACAGTGCGGGCAGGGCCTGCGTGTCAGCGGCCCCGCCGCGGCGCCCGGGTGGCAGGGCGGCGCGCAGGGTGGACACCCGCACGTAGATGCCCTCGCGGCCTTCGGTGTCGAGGTAGCGCACGTAGTTGATCGCGGCGCCCAGGTCGGCGAAGGCCCGCCCGGCCCAGTCGTCGGTCGAGCAGATGTGCGTGAGGCCGGGCGCGTCACCGTGCAGGATGGCCAGCCATTGACGGGCGTGCGCGAGATCGGCGACCGGTCCGGCATCACTGGCCATCTATGCTCCGCTCGGGTTGGCCCGGCCCCGTCGCAACCCCCTGGTATCGCGACGGGGCCGGGGGTTCTGGGTTGGGGTCCTAGAACGGCGGTGCGGACGCTGCCGGGTTGGCCATGGCGGCCAGGACGGCCTGTTTCTGCGTTTCGGGCAGCTGCGCCCACACGCCCGGGTCGACACCCGGCGGGCAGGTGGTGATCGGTGGCGGCGGTACGGCCCCGGGCGTACCGAACAGTCCGGGCGCCTGTGCTGCCTGTGCCGCTTGCTGCTGTGCTGCTTGCTGGCCGAGCCACACGCCACCACCGGGCGCCTGTGCAGCCGGGGCCGGCTGTGCGGGTGCGGTGGCGTTCAGCGGCGACTGTGCGGCCGGCTGACCGCCGTTGGCGCCGAGCAGGGATCCAGGGTCGACCACGGGCGGGGCGTAGTCTGCTGCGAATTCACGGGCGTTGCCTTCGCCGACCCCGGTTCCGGAGATCCACCGGAAGGCGATGCGTCCGCCGATGGCCAGGCCGGGCGCGCCCACCCGCTGCACTGCCTCGCGGAGCGGCTTCTGCATGCGGGGGGTGATGTGCAGCCGGCGACGGCCGTCGTCGCCGGTTTTGGCCGGGTCGCGCTCGTCGGTCTGAACCACGCAGATGATCTCCATCTTGGGATCGCCGGAAGGCCAGTAGTCCAGCTCGCTGGACTGGTATTTGGTCATCTGCACTGCCTTCGGTTGGTCCGTGATGGTGCCGATCACGGTGTGTCCGATGGCGCGGCCTTCCCACTTGACCGAGGGGGTGCCGCCGTTCATCAGCAGATCGTTGGCGTCTTGCGGTTGGCTCACTGTGCCTCCTTTGTGGACGGTAATGCTCTTGGCTGTGCCTATACGTCTTGCACTTCGATGAAATATTGAGTTCCGTCTTGGAACTCAACGCCTACGGCGTCCTCGCCGTCGACACGTCCAGCACTTTCGGACTGCTCGTGGTTCGTCAGGAATGCTTCAATCGTCATGATCAGGTCTTCCTTTGTCATTGAACAACTCCCCTACGTAAGTGGGTCTACTATGGACGGTTGACGGCGCGTGCGGTAGCCGCGCGCCCGTGACGGTTCTATGTAGGCGACCCACCACGGCTGCGGTGGTGGTGGGAAGGTGACACCGGCCCGGTTACATGCGGTGCGGGCGGTGTCGACCGGCAGACACAGCCGGGCGGCGATCACGTGCAATGGCAGGCCACGCTCGCTCATGGCATGGATGGCGGCGACGCGTTCGGGGCCACGCAGGGCGAGCCGGTGCCCGTCGAGGATGAGTCCGACGCTGATGTCGATGGTGTCGACGGCGGTGGTGGTCATGCGATCAGTCCCCGTACCTGTTTGTCAATCTTCTCATCGGTGTTGCCAGGGCAGCCAGTGGCATCGGCTGTGCCGCCCGGCCGACGGAACTCACACCACTGGCAGGCGTCGCCGGGCGTGGCCGGTACTGCGCCGAACAGGCCGGAATCCGGCAGGCCGAGCGCGGCCACCAAATCCTGTGTGGCGTAGTACCGGTCGAGCGCGGCGATGGCGATTTCGGGTCGGTACCGTTCGGTCCACTCTGCACTGTCGTCGTAGTCATGGGAGCGGGCGAGCAGCACGAGCCGCACCCACCGGACGGGTCGACCGGCTCGCTCGTGCCCGTAGCCGTACAGGTGCGCCTGCACCCGGTAGTCGGGGGTGACGAGCTGTTCAACGGGCACCGTCTTGCGTCTCACCTTGCGCAGGGTGGTGACACCGACGTACTTCCAGTCCACGACCAGGGCGTGATCAGCGTCGTAGGCGTCGCCCGCCCCGCCGATCTCGTCGTCTACGTCGACCCGTTGTTCGATTACCCACCGGGGCCGGCCGAGCTGTCCATTGTGGAATCCCAGCACGTCTTCCATGAGAGCGTGCATGGCGGTGCCTTGCATGGCCGCCCACTTGGGCGCGTTGATGACCTGTCTGGTGGCGCCGGACAGCTTGTAAGCCATCTGACGCTGGCACGGGGTGCCGAGCTCGGACGGGCCGAGGGTGGTTTGCATGCTGCGCGGACGGTTGTCGTCGTAGTCTTTCAGGGCGGTGCGCATTTCGGCCACTGTGGACGGTGGCGGGGTGTCGTCGACCGCGGCCGGAAGCGGCGGACGGACGTCGAGCTCGCACGTCGGGCACTGCCCGCCATCCCCACCACAGAGGGGGTTACGGCACTTCCCGTCGGCCTGGCCGGCGATGATGGCGCGGGCGCCATGGTGTTCCATGTGCGCGTTCGGCGTATGCCCGCATGGGTTGCGGGTGTTGCCGCACCACGGGTCGAGGCAGGGCGGGCCGGCCGGCTGGCGCGATTCCATCCTGCCAATCAGCTCGGCGAGTGCTTCATGGCTGGTCATGACAACTGCCCACAGTCGACACAAAGCCATCCGCCATCACCGTCAGCGCGAATCTGGTCCCCGACCGAAAATCCCCACCCACAGTTGATGCACTCACCACCGTCATATCGTGCTTCGAACCATGGGCCCAGCTTGGGCGCGAGCAGCAGCTCGACCGGGTCAGTGGCGGGCGCCGGCCGGCAGTGCGCGCACTGGTCGATGAGCAACTCGGTGATGGAGCAACGTTGCTCGCTCATCGTGACCGTCGCCGATCGATGGCTTCGACCCACGCGACTGCGACCGCGGCAACCTGGATCAGCTCGGTGCGAAGCATGTCGGCGCTTGGTTCGCCGAACCCCTCGTAGACCTCCTCGGCCAGAATGTGGCGCCAGGTGATCCCACCTCGATCGGCTGCGCGCTTGCAGGCACGGCGGGTCGCTTCGGAAGTGATCCGGTCAATCTCGCCGCCTGTGCCGTCGGGGTGATTTTGCTCGCCCCACTTGGCGTCTTGGCGGCATCGCTCACGGGCGACCTCGTAGAGGACGCAAGCGGTCGCCTCGGTTACCTGCAAGTCGGCATCGTGGTTATTCATCGACATCCCCTATATGCATAGCCACAGCGCCAGCACCACGAACACAACCATGATCGTGAGCGTGCCCAGTTTGCTGATCATGCGGTCACCAGCCCGTTGAGTCGTGGCGCGATCACGACCTGCTCGGACGCCCGGGTGATCGCGGTGTACAGCCAGCGACAGCCGTTGACATGGGCTGCTTCGGCCGCCGCGGTGGGTCCGAGCACCCGCACCGCTTGGCGGTAGGCGGCCGAATGGAAGACGCTGGACTCGTCGATGACCAGTACCCGCTGGTATTGCGAGCCTTGCGACTTGTGGACGGTGATGGCCTGAGCGAAGGTGGCCGCGGCCACGTTGCCACGTCCGTCCCGCTGGGCTTTCTGCTCGCCTTCGAAGTCGCGGAAGCCGGCCGCCCACACAGGTAGGTCACGTTCGACACCGTCCTCGTCGCGTACGACGAGCCGGTAGCGGTCGTCGCGCTCCGGGTGTGGCGCCGAGGCGAGGACGTCGAACTGCTGGCCGTTGAACACCTGTGCGGTGCTGGAGTTGGCCAGGGTGATGATGCGGTCGCCGGGCTGCGGCATGGTGCCGCCCAGGCCGCGCAGGGCGCGCAGCAGGTGCACGGCCTGCCAGCGGGTTGCGTTGCGCCCGACGAGCACCTGATCGAAGGCGAGCAGGTCGGCGATGGCGAGCTGGTCGATGCGCCCGCTGTCGCCGTCACGCCCGCGGATGCCGTACCACTGGTCACCCTGCTGGCTGTTGCGGGCCGCGGTGGCCAGCCGGGTGACCGGCGAGTCGAGCGCGCTACGGTGGATCTCGGTGAGTAGCTGATCGGCCGGCGCGTTGATGAAATACCCACCGCCGTCAACCGGCGGTAGCTGGGCAGGGTCGCCGAGACACAGCACCTTGCAGCCGTAGGAGAGCAGGTCCAGCGCCATCCGCTCGCCGACCATCGACACCTCGTCAAGCACGAGCAGGTCCGCGGTTTCCAGCTCGGTCTCGTCCCGCAGGATCCAATCCGGACTGTCCACTTTGGCCTGTTCGCGTTTGATCAACGCGTCAAGTTCGGTGCACCGTCGTAGCTGCTCGGTGGTGAGCACGTCCAGCGGCTGGTCACGCAGGTCGGCCAGCTCACGCTTGAGTCGCTCCAGCTCGGCACGGGCCTTTTCCACCGGCTGATAGATCAGGCTGTGTACTGTGGACGCTGCGTGGCATCCTTTGCCGCGCAGCACATACGCGGCCTTACCCGTGTACGCGGCGTAGAGCACACGCCCGGCGCCGAGGGTGTCGACGATGTGCCGCGCGAGGGTGGTTTTTCCGGTACCCGCATAGCCGAACAGTCGGAACGTCTGCTGCTCACCCCGATACCAGTCCGTGATGGCGGCAACCGCGTCTCGCTGTTGCGGGGCGAGTTCGATGGTGGTTACCACAGCGGTATCTCCTCTGCGCCGTCAGGTAGTGAGGGGCGTGGCACGGGCGCTCGTTGCTTGCGTCGCTTGGGTGGTCGCGGACGATGGCGCAACACGTTGCGCTCGTCGGTCTCGATCTCGGTTCCGTCGTCGAGTCGGACGGTCAGGCGGGGCCCGTTGCGTCCGATGACGGTGATTTTGGGCTGGCGGTAGGCAGCGCTGGGCGCGGTATCCCTGCGAGGCACCAGGTAGCCGGTTTCACCAAGGGTCAACGGTCGGATGTTCATGTGCTACTCCGTTTCGCCCGGTGCCCGATGTGCCAGGCGCCGCAGTGCTTGCACTGGTACGGCTCGTACCGAGCTGGGTTGGCGCCGCGGGTGCGCGCCAGGGAGTGAATCTGGTCGACCGCGCCCTGGCGGTTGCTGTGGCGCTGCTTGCCGTCGCACGCACGACCTTTTGTCGAGGGTCATGACGACCCCCGGTGGCTGCGGACGCGCGGCCCGTCAACCGTCCACAGTCGACCACCGGAGGTCGCCCGGTGCCGACCGGCGGGCGCCTGCCTCGGTGCGATCGCGAGGCAGAACAGCATGAACAGCGTGACGGCGATCAGGGCGACCGTGACGCCGTACGCCATGCCGAGCGCGAGGTAGCCGGCGCCTTCCGCGAGCGTCATGGTGTCACCTGCTCAAACCCACCATCGGCTAGCTCGTTGCGATAGTCCTCAAACGCAAGAGCCATCCAGTCTTGCCGTTGGTCGGGCGTCATGGCGTCCCACTCAGCATCCGGGCATTCCACCGTTTGTTCCTGGAATCGCTGGGTCGTGAAGATCTCCACCCAGACCCGTATCTCTGCCATCACGCACCCACCGGGCGTACGTACTGCGGGTAGAGCAGTGCCAGATTGGTCAGCCGGCGCCGGTCCACTTTGCTCAAGGGCGTCACGCCGCATTGTGGACAGCTGCGCGAGAGTCCACCCTGGCGCTTGATCTGGCGCTCACGCGCCCGGGTGCCCGGCCAGGTGCGCGCCAGGCTCCATCCGATACCGGCCGAGGCGACGACCGTGAGCAGTCGTGCGCCGTTGCCCGCGGCGTGCCTATCGAGCCGCAGCCCGAGCTTCCCGTTTGTCCACCCGAGGTAGTGCCGCGCGTGGGCGTACGGGCGGTCGAAGTGCAACAGGTAGATGATCCCCGCGCTCATCACGCACCCGCCGGGCGACGCGACATGACGCTTGCACGCGGGTGCCTGGTGAACCAGGCACCCTGCGGTACGCAGGGCTCGTGTCCGTCGACCGTGAAGCTACTGAGTGGCAACGGCGCCAGGATGTGTAGCGCGCTGGCCACGCGCACCCAGTGACTACCCTTGCACTGTCCACAGTCGACGAGAACCTCGTAACCCTCCTGGACGTTCATGGCCAGTCGGTAGGTCTCGCGCAGTTTCGTTTGCCCCATCACGCACCCGCCGACCGCGGCCCGGCACGGAACCACGCGATGGCCGCTTGCATGGCTGCCGCGTGTGCTGCGCTGTCACCCGCGAGGTACGCCGCGGTGATCGGCCGGCGCAACTTGGTGGGCAGTGCGAACCAGCAACTCCGGCAGGCGAACTTGTGATTGGGTACGCCCGGCGCGAGACACCCGGGGCAGCGGTGCGTGTCCGGGGTGATCGGGCCGGTGGTTGGTTGGGGCAGGCCGTGACTGCCGCTCATAACGACTCGCCCGGCCCGCCGAGCGCCCTGCGCAGGGCGTGGGAGAGGATGAGCTGCGTGACGTAGTTGTGCGTGTTGAGCGCATCGTTGAGCGAGACGGGGGCGCCACCGCCGATCGAGCAGGCCACTGCGAGCATGCGTCGCTCGTCGCGATCGGTGGGCACCGCGGACACGTCGCGCCGCAGGTCTTCGGCCAGGCGCGCCCAGAGGATCCGGGCGGCCGGCGCGCCGTCCTTGTCCCAGTGCACGATGTAACGCGCCATTGCCGGGCCGGCGTACAGCGCGCGTCGCTGGCAGAGCACCAGGCCCACTGCGACGTCCTCCATGTGACCGAGCACGCCATGGCGTAGCGCGTCCTCCAGCAGGCCGCGCGGGGACGGCTCACGGGCCGGGGGGCCAGTGGACGTCGATGGTAGGATCTCGGGCATTCGGGATCTCCTTTCGGGGCGGTCGGGTCACTCGTCGGTCGGGTGACCCGATTTCCGTTACCGGGTCCGTGGGTCGCGCGGGTCCACCGGGTGTGGCTCTGGGCGTGGCCGCGGCACGGGGTTCGGCCGGGGTTCCGGCCGGGGGTCCGGCGGTGTGCTCCCGAAGCGCGGACCGGTCATGAGGCGCGCGCCGGGGCGGGTACGAACTGCGCCACGGGCACGCCCAGTGCTACCGCGGCCATCTCCAGCTCGCTGATGCGGAACTCGACCTCGCCGCGGTAGCGGTCGCTGATCTGCGCCTGCGACAGGCCGAGCACTTCCGCCAGCCAGCGCTGGCTACGGTGTTGGCGACCCATCTCCGCGCGAATCTCCGCGGCCACGTGGTCCGCGAGAGGTTGTGTCATGAGCCTGAGTCTCTCAGGCTGAGCCTGAGAATGTCAAGGTCAGCCCATACAAATGGCGTGCACCTGCACCCACCGGGCGCCGTCGTCGCCCGGCTCGACCAGCACCACCGCGGCCAGGTTGTACCCCTGCTCGGCGCAGTACCTCCGACAGGCCTCGGTCCAGCGGTCCTGGTCCGGATCGGCTATCACGTAGATTGCGGCCAGCTCGTCCATACCCGAGGACATCGCCCGGGGCGCCCCGGGCGCAACCGCGCGATCACCCGATCGGGTGAGTCGGGTCCGCGACATACACACCGCGGCCACGCTCGCCGACGACCAGCCCCCGTCGATGCAGCTCGCGCACGGCGCGGTACGCGGTCGCCTCGGAGACCCCGTACTGCTCGGCGAGGCGGGACGTGGACGGCAGCTGCCGGCCCGGCCGCCATCGGCCGGACGTGATGAGGTCCGTGATCTCGTCGGCGATGCGACGCGACCACGGCGGGCGCGTGGTCAATGGTGCTCCCTGCTGGACGCCCAATTCGACCACGATGATCTCCTCCGCTGCAAGTGACGCACGTAGCGTACTTGCCGTAAGTGCCGTAAGTGACGTAGGTTGTCGCGTGTGGGGCTCCCTGCTGGACCAGGGACCTCACACCCCCGACGGGGGCCGCGGTGGCGGCGTGCCGCACACCCGACCCCGCGGCCCCCGTCCCGCTCCACAGGTCCCTATGGATGCGCGGGCGGTCGGCGCACGTGATGCCCGGCCGCTCGCTGCCGTTCAGGACCCTCCGATCCCGTGCGCCCGCTCGATCCGGCGGATCTGCTCGCGGCTGTACCCGGACAGCGCCACGACCACCCCCTGTGACACGCCAGCGCGGCGCGCGGCGATGATCTCGGCAATGATCTCCTTGCGGTTCGCGGCCAGGTCGCTCACGAGCTCGCGATGCCGGCCGCCGAGCGCGGCCAGCCGGTGGGTGGTGTATCTGCTCATGCCCACAGTGTGGCACACGTATGTGGCCTACGCCATGGCCACCCATGTTACTCCCCGTGGTGTCCGTTTCGTTCCTTGATCATGCCGTTATGTCCGATATCCCAGTGAGTCTCCGGCGCGTGTCTGAATTGACCCGGTATCGACATCAGCCGTTCGGTCATAGTTGGCCACACGATAGGCCACCCGTGTCCGGTTTGCCTACCTCCAATATGGACAGTGCACAGTGGAATTGACTACGCTCCGCGACACTGCCCTGATATGTCCGATTCCCGAGAGCGTCGACCGGCCGCCTGTCAGGCCTCACGCCGCCGCACAGTTGCATAACCGCAGGTCAGGCACGCCTTGTACGTGGCCACACGGTAGGCCACACTGCTCTTACGCGACATGCACAGCCACTCCGAACCGGAGAGCTGGCGAGGGAAGTCAATGGGATACGGGCACAAAACAAAGGACCCCGGAACACACGCGTAGCGCGGCACACCATCCTGAAGCCGCCCAAGAGACTGAGCACCCGGGCATAGGAAAACGACACCCAGCGACGAAGCCCCTCGACCACCGGAACCGAGACAACCAGGTCGCCGAGAACGACACCCGAAGGGGTGCGCACGAGCGCGCCCCTCGACTAAAGGAGATCACCATGATCGAGACAGCGACAATCGAAGACCAGCGCAATGAGGCCCGCCGGTGGGCGCAGCTGTTCCGTGAGGCCGGCTACGAGATCTGCTTCATGTACACGGGTGAGGTAGAGCCGTTCGACCGGGAGTGGCAGGTGTGGACGGCGGGCGGCGACGGCCAGCGGGTCGGCACGATCGACATCGACGGCACGGGCGCGAGCTGGCACGGCTCTGACGACCTGTGGCTGCGGGTAGTAGGCCGGCACGCGGATCTGGTTGACGAGGCTGGGCGGGAGCGTTCCTACGCCGAGCGCAACGCGGCGGGTATGTGCGAGTATCCGACCCGCTGAACCGGGCAACCGACAGTTACGACGAAGGGAACCGACCATGAACGTAGACGAGATCATCCACACCTACGACGAGGCCGAGCAGTACCACGTCGTCCCGTCGATTGCCGCCTGGGCGCGGGCCGAGGCACTGAAGGCGATCATGTCCAGTGAGCGCAGTACCCGAATGACCCCGCGGCAAATCGCGGACGAAGTCAACATGTATGCCCAGCTGATCGTGGAAGGTTCGCTGCCAGAGCCACGGCCCGGCACGTACTACTGAGCCCTCACGGTGGGGCTGGCCTACCGGCCGGTCCCCGCCGCGGGCGCTCAGCCCGAGCAACGTCCACAAAGGAGAGTCATGAGCGAGACCATCACCACCCAAGTCATCGCTGTGCAGTACCGCCAACCCGGCTGGTCGACAAACGCCTGGCAGCTATGGGAAGAGATCAGGGTCGACACCGAGGCCGTCAAACAGTCGATCAGGATGCTGTTGGACGATGATGAAGGCTGGGGCCCACAGGTCGAGTACCGGCTATTCAAGGTCACACGCGTGGTGACCACTGAGCGATTCGAGCTTGGCGACACGTACTGAACCCCCACGGTGAGGCTGGCCTACCGGCCGGTCCCCGCCGCGGGCGCTCAGCCCGACCGACATCCCCGCGTCGTAGCGCTCAGCGCTCCGCGACCACCGTCCAGAAAGGACATCCCGTGACCACCACCGCCAAGCTCCGCATCGCCCTCATCGTCGTCGTCACCCTCGGCGTGTTCTACACCAGCTTCCGGCACATCGTGGCCGTAGCCATGGCGCACGGCAACACTGCCGACGTGGCCCTGTTCTACCCGGTCAGCATCGACGCAGTAATCATGATCAGCGCGCTGACGCTGGTCGTCCGGAACGGCGTCCCAAAGGCCGCGCGCTTCTGGGCCCGGTTCGGCCGCGTCTTCGGTTTCGTCGCGACGATCTACGCCAACGTCGCGCACTCCGGCTACGCCAGCACGGACGCCGTACTGGTCAACCTGATTCCCGCGGTCGCGCTGATCTGCACGGTCGAGCTGCTGATCCACTCGGCCCGCGGCACCTCGGCCAGCCGGCGCCAGGCGACCGCCAAGCCAGCCAAGCCAGCCACCCGCAAGTCCCCGGCGCGCAAGCTGCGCGCCGTCTGATCGTCCACTCGGGAGGGTGCCCCCGGGCGCCCTCCCCCTTTCCCTTAACAGTCTTAACCATTTAGGAGGTCCACAATGGAGTATCTGGTTCAGGCATACGACACCCATCACAACTGGCTGGACGTCGACCCACGGAGCGAGGGCTACCCGACCCATGTCGTCGGCGCTCGCGAACTGCTGGAGTTCGTCAGCCGCACCAAGCACGGCATCCTGCACGACTTCGACGCCGAGATCCATCGGAGCGTGCCCGTTGCCTACTGGGTGATCTGCGACGACCGGGGCACCGCCCGCGAGGTCTACACCACGGCGACCGGCCGGCGGTACAACGTGCAACCGAAACCGCAGGGACCAGGCTGCCGCGAACCGCAACCCGTTCCGACTATCCGTTGACAGTCTTAACCACCTAACCCCGGGGGTGCCCACCGGGGGCACCCCTGACCATCCACCATCCACCATCCACAAAGGAGAAGTCATGATGACCAAGCGGCCCGCCTCTGGGGGAGAGGCGGGCCGCAACCCCGCGGATCGGCCAAGAACGCGGGAGTCTAAAAGTAGGCGCCCCCGGTCATCAGGTGCACGCCCAACCACAGTACCGCGGCGCCGAGCGCGACCCGCCGTAGGCGCGCCCACACGTTGCTGTCGCGCATCACGCCCGTACCGCCACGGTTCACACCGAACCAGTACCACAGATGCTCGGACAGCGTGTCCCGTGGGTCAGCCTCGCCGCGCCCGGTGGCCTTGCCGGACTGGTAGAGCGCGACACCCTCGACCACCGCGAAGTACGCCGCGAAGCCAACCCACGCCCAGGTGAACGCGCTCACAGCTTGAGCTGCCCGACCTCGGCGAGAGCCTGCTCCGCCCTGTACGCGGCATGGTCTACGGGTGCCGGCGTGGGCGCCTTTCTTGCCGCCTGAGCCAGTCCCCGGGCGCGCTCGGCCAGCCGGAGCTGGGCAGTGTCCCAGACGCGGACCCAGCTCGGCGTACCGCCCGGCCCGATCGCCAGCGACGCGAGCGACGTGATCACACTGACGCCCGCGGCAATGCCGGCTGTGATCACGACGTCCCGCCAGGCCGACCAGTCAATCTTGAGCAGATCGAGCTTTCCCGCCACGTACGCGGCGAACAGCACCTGAGCGAACGTCTTCACCGCCCGCTCGACGGCCTGTTTCCAGAACTCGGCTCTCCACATAGGATGATCCTCTCTCAGCGCTGAATCAGATTGATCACGCCGAGCGCGGTCGCGGCCAGCCCGACCCCTCCGGACAGGATGCTCGTCACGGCCCACCGGACGAGCTGGGACCGGCGGGTCTCCTCCCGCTCGTGCTCAACTTCGTGCGCGGTGAGCCGCTGGTCCCAACGGGAGTCGATCGCGCGCAGCTCGGCCATGATCTCCGCTTTGGTGGCCTGCACGAGCGTGTACACCTCGCGCAGCTGCACGGCACCCCCGTTGCCGGGGGGTTGGTGCTCCGCAGTCATGCCCGCGAGCTCAGTCCGCGTCGGCGCCCGAGCGGGACTGCTCGTCCAGCTCGGTGTCCACGATCTGCTCGACCTGCTCGGCGGTCACGCCCGTCTGGAGCAACGGCTGCAATGCCGTGGCCAGTGCGACCGTGTCCACTGGCGCGGGCACCGGCACGCTCAGCGCGTCCACCTTGGCGTTCAGTGTGCTGACCGCGGTGCCGATGCTCTTGAGCTGTTCGACCACCCAGGCCGGGCCACCAGGGTAGTTGCCGGCCGGCGGCACTGGGGTGCCATCCCGCAAGGCGACCGAGGTCGCCCATGCCTCGCCGAGCGCGTTGTCCTGTGGGTCTGTCAGACTCATGTCCGTTTCCTCTCCGGCCACCAGGGCCAGTACGAGCGACCGCGGGAACGTCGGCCCCGGATCGGTGTGCGTGGTGACATTGAATGCGATCCGGAGATCGTTGTGCGTCGTGTGTCCGCCGCGGCGCGCCGTGAGGTCCGCGATCGAGCACCAGCGGTTTGGGATCTTGTACTCGATCATGTCGCGCCTGGCGATGGCGCACGCGCGGCGGAGCATCGCCTGCGAGTAGACGTCCGCCCAGCCGGCGGCGCCCTGCGAGGCGAACCCCGCTAGCTCGATGTTGATCCCCCGGTTGTTACCGGGCCGGTTGCCGGCCGTCCAGGCCCGGTCGGCTAGGCGTACACACTGGACGGACGAGTTGTTGTCGTGCACGTAGTGCGAACTGACCGTTCGGCCATCGGGCAGCGTCCGGAAGTAATTGGCTACCCGCTCGGCGGTGCTATCGAGTTCGTGCTCCTCTGTCGTGTGCCACACGATCCAGATCGGCGGACCGTCCGGGCGCCCCTCGCCGAACTTGAGCGCCTGTACGAACGGCACGTCGGCGTGATCTCCGGCCATCGCGCTTCCCCTCTGTGTCTACTGTGGTCAGATGCTTCCGTCGACCGGGCGAGCGGTCAGCCACGACCCGGCCTTGAGTGTGGTGGCGTTGCCGTTGCTGGCGAGCTGCGCCCACGCGACCAACAGATTGCCTGCCGTGACCCCCATGACGATGCGGGCCTTGACGAGAATGCCGCTGAGCGCGGTCGACGCGCCGTAGGGCATCGCGCCCGTAGGAGAGGTCGCGTCCGGCGCGAGCGCGTTGGCTTCGAGGTCCGCGCTGGAGCCCGACGGCAGCGCGTTGTGCAGCCCGAGTCCGCCCGGGGTGCACGTGGCGTTAGCCGGATACTGCAACTCGTACGAGAAGTCCCCGGCCGCATTCGCGGCG
>Ga0075418_10000659_pt1 | contig 37193 bp, 35 predicted proteins | sample SoiMetdeltSBSDD2_FD_81776 | JGI IMG/M metagenome (GOLD analysis project Ga0075418, IMG submission 81776) | Bulk soil microbial communities from a Populus tree surrounding site in Tennessee, USA - Soil MetaG P. deltoides SBSDD2 | ecosystem: Environmental > Terrestrial > Soil > Tree plantation... | reverse complement strand
TTCGTCACGGTCAACCTTGACGATCGTCCCTTCGACGATGTCGCCATCGTTGAAGTATTTGATGGTTTTGTCGATGGCGGCGAGAAAGTCCTCGCTCGAGCCGATGTCGTTGACGGCTACTTGCGGCGAGGTGACGGAGGGACTTGGCATGTGGTGGGTTGCTCCGGACAGGTTGGGTCGTAGGGACATGGGACTCTTGTTATTGGTGTGAACCCGCGTGAAGCACAGACGGGTACCCGTCGAGGTTACTCGACTGTGTACATGCTGGACAAACTCGGTCTCCTCAGCTGGTGAATCATGATCACCGCCCGGTTACGCTGCTCTGGTGTCATACGCAGGCGCGCCGCAGCCAACGCAGGCGTACGCTCCGCCATTTCAGAGGAAAATCCGCAAGGTCGGCGCGCCGCTTGCCGTGCTGATTCTGCTCGGCACCATCGCCGGGCTGATCGTGATCGGGCTCACCGCGGTGAACCCGGTCGGGACCGCGATCGGGTTTGTCCTGTCCAGCGTGACGATGACGGTCGTCGTGCTGGCCTACGTGTGGCTGGACCGATGGGAACCGGAACCGCCACGGCTGCTCGTCCTCGCGTTCCTCTGGGGCGCATCGGTCGCCGTCGTCATCGCTTCGATACTCCAGATCTACGCCGAATCGGTGATCAACCCCGGCGAGATGGAAGAGGTCAGCTCGTTTTCGGTGGTGCTCGGCGCACCGCTGACCGAGGAGGCGGCCAAGGGCTTGTTCCTGCTGCTCATGATGACGGGTCGGCGCCGCAACGAACTCAACTCGCTCACCGACTGCCTGGTCTACGCGGGGCTCGTCGGGGCGGGTTTCGCCTGGCTGGAGGACATCCTCTACATCGCCAACGGAGAGTCGGTGTCCGAATCGCTACTCACCGCCGCGCTTCGGCTCATCATGGGCCCGTTCGCGCACTCGCTGTTCACGACGTTCTTCGGCATCGGCGTGTATTTCGCGATGCAACAACGAAATGCCGCCGCGAAGGCCGGCTGCATCCTGCTCGGCTACCTGGGCGCGGTGTTCATGCACGGGCTGTGGAACGGCTCGTCGCTGGTGGGCTTCGAGGCGTACCTCCTCATCTACGCGTTGTGGATGGTGCCCGTCTTCGTGCTGGTGATCGTGCTCGGCGTGCAGAGCCGCCGCAGGGAACAGCGCGTCGCCGCAGAGAAGCTGCCCGGCATGATCGCGGCGGGCCTGGTGACCCCGAATGAGGCGACGTGGCTGGGTTCGCTCCGCAGCCGAAAGCTCGCGATCAACGAGGCCACCCGGTTCGGGGGCCGCCCCGCAGGCAAGACGGTGAAGAAGTTCGCCGCCCAGGTGGTGGAACTGGCCTTCGTCCGCGACCGCATCGATCGCGGCTTCGGCGATCAGCGCGTCTTCGCCCTGCAGCAGGAAGAAGTGAACAGCGTCGCGGCTGCGCGGGCGGCAGCACCGGCGCTCCAGTCGATGGCCGGATACCGGTCGCCCGGTCCTTAGAGTGCTGACCGTTCCTGGGCGCACCGATCAGCCGCTTGCAAGGGACCGTGCGCGATCAGGTCGCCCAAGCCCCCCACACCGAGGCGGTCACGGAACGCCTGGACCCCGTAGCCGATGACGGTCGCGTCGGTGCCGGCGCGCACGGTTGCCGATCGCGGCAGGTGAAACAACACGCCGAACTCACCAAAGTAGTCTCCCGGTCGGGCGACCTTCACCAATTCCTCACCGCCACCGGACAATTCACGCACAATCTCAAACTCACCTTCGGCCACAACATAGATCAGATCACCCATCGTGCCCTGCTCGAACAGCACCTCGCCGGCGTTCAAATGCAGAGTTTCAGGCGCCTGACTTGTCGACGCGAGTGGCGGTACCAAATCGACGACGCGATCGGCCATCGGCAGTATCCGGCTGTCATGGGTTGCGACCGGCCTCCACCCGAAAACCGTTCGCAAGCCCGGTCAGAACCAGCGTCATGGCGAAGACCAGGCCGGTGCTGGCTATCGCGACGACGAAGCGCCGCCTGCGCCATTGCATGTCCCGCAACGCCGCGAACAGCATGCCCGCGACGTTACCGACGCCCAACTATCGCGCCGGGACTTTGGCGCAAACATTTGCGGCGGCGTCACAAACCGCAAGTGCCGCGATGACGAGCGGGCCGTCGATAGGTCAGTGATAAACGTGATCGGGGGAGATAAGGCTCGTTATCGCATGGGCAATCGCCGTGCCCACCTCGTGTGGCACGTCGGTATTGGTGTAAAACACCAACGTGGTCTGCGTCTGCGGGAGGAAGAAGACCCCGGTCTGGTACCCGAAGATGACGCCGGTGTGCCCGATCCAGCCGCCGTCGTTGAAGACGCCCAGACCGTACAACGCGGACTTCTCGGCGTTCATCGGAACCGTGGTGTCGAGGCGCTGTCGCTGAGTCTCCGGTCGCAGCAGTGTTCCGCTGGCGAGTGCGTGTGCCCAGATCCGCATATCAGCGAGCGTCGAGATCATGCTTCCGGCCGCCCAGGCCCACGATAGGTTCCAGTCGGTGGCGTTTTGCTCCGGTCCCGTGACGCTCGTGTATCCCTGCGCGTGGGGTTCAGGCCACGCAGCCGTGGTGGGAAAGCTGGTGTGGGTCATGTTCAACGGCGTAAGGATGTGTTCGCTGATGTAATCCGGCAGGCGTTGACCACTCTGCTTCTCCACCACTAGGCCTAGCAGGACGGTGTTGGTGTTGCAGTACTGGAATTGACTCCCGGGCGGGAATTGCAGCGGTTTGTCGAGCGCAAAGGCGACCAGTTGCGTAGGCGTGAAGGACTGATGCGGGTCGGCGAGGTATGACTCGGCGAACGCTGCCACGTCGTCGTACGTCGTCAGCCCGCTCTGCATCTGAGCCAGCTCACGCAGCGTGATCTGGTCGCCCGTCGGTACGCCGGGGACGTATTTGGAGATCGGATCGTCGAGGCTCAGTTTTCCCTGATCGACGAGCTGCAGCAATGCCGTGACGGTGAATGTCTTTGTCACACTGCCGATTCGGCTATAGAAGTCCGTCTGCATCGGCGCATCGGTCGTTTTGTCAGCGACACCGAACGCCCGGACATAATCGCCCGCCGGGCCCCAGATGCCGACAACGAGGCCGGGAATGGACATGTCCGACATGGTTTGAGTGATCGCGGCGTCGAGTCGAGTCGCCGGGATCGTCGGGCCAGGCTCTGCGCTGGACGTCGGTCCGCACGCACACAGCGTGACCATCGCGGTCGCCAATACTGCGACTACCAGCCGAACCTGCGAAGACGGTGACCGGCCGAGCACCAGCCGACTCTAGATCTCCGGTCGATACGGCGCACTGCTAATGCGCGGCAGAGTCCCAGCTGCGGCCGTACCCGACGCTGACCTCGAGCGGCACGTCCAGCGGGTAGGCGCCGCACATCTGGTCCTTGACCAGCTTCTCCAGGGCGTCGCGCTCCCCCGGCGCGATCTCGAACAGCAGCTCGTCGTGCACCTGCAGCAGCATGCGTGACTTCAGGCCGGCGTCCTTGAGCGCCTTGTCGACGTTGATCATCGCGACCTTGATGATGTCGGCGGCGCTGCCCTGGATCGGCGCGTTGAGCGCCGCGCGCTCGGCGGCTTCCCGGACGTTGCGGTTGCTGCTGTCGAGCTCGGGCAGGTAACGGCGCCTGCCGAACACGGTTGAGGTGTAGCCGTCTTTGCGGGCCTGGTCGACGACATCGCGCAGGTAGTCGCGCACTCCGCCGAACCGGTCGAAGTACTGCTCCATCTGCACCTTGGCTTCCTCGGTGGAGATCTTCAGCTGCGCGGCCAGGCCGTAGGCGGACAGTCCGTACGCCAGCCCGTAGGACATCGCTTTGACCCGGCGCCGCAGCTCACCCGTGACCTCCTCGATCGGCACTGAGAACGCGCGGGATGCGACGAACGAGTGCAGGTCCTCCCCGGTGCGGAACGCCTCGATGAGGCCCTCGTCGCGGGACAGGTGCGCCATGATGCGCATTTCGATTTGGCTGTAGTCGGCCGTCATCAGCTCGTCGTAACCCCTGCCGACGACGAACGCGTCGCGGATCCGGCGTCCCGCCTCGGTGCGGATCGGGATGTTCTGCAGGTTCGGTTCGGTCGACGACAGACGGCCGGTCGCGGCGATGGTCTGGTTGAACGTGGTGTGGATGCGGCCGTCGGAGGCCACCGAGGCGAGCAGCCCGTCGACGGTGACCTTGAGCCGGGTGGCGTCACGGTGGGCCAGTAGGTGCTGCAGGAACGGATGCCCGGTCTTGTCGAACAGCGACTGCAGCGCGTCGGCGTCGGTGGTGTAGCCGGTCTTGGTGCGCTTGGTCTTCGGCATCTCCAGCTCGTCGAACAGCACCACCTGCAGCTGTTTTGGCGAACCGAGATTGATCTGCTTGCCGATCACGGCATACGCCGCCTCGGCGGCGTCGCGGATCAGGTTGGCGAACTCGCTCTGCAGCTCGGAAAGCTGCTTGAGGTCGACGGCGATCCCGGCGGTCTCCATCTCGGCGAGCGCCCGCTGCACCGGCAGCTCCATGTCACCCAGCAGCGACGAGCACTCCATCCTGGCCAGCTCTTCGTCGAGCGCATCGGCCAGATCCATCACGGCGCTGGCCCGCAGGATCACGGTCTGCACGGCCTGATCGTCAACGCCGTCGCTGTCGTCGAGCAGCGAAAGTTGTTGCTGCTCAGGGTTATCCGCACGCAGTTCGCGTTTCAGGTAACGCAGCGACAGATCGTCGAGCGCGAAGCTGCGCTGTCCCGGCCGAACGAGATACGCGGCCAGCGCGGTGTCGGAGGTGACGCCTGCCAGCTTCCAGCCGCGACCTTCGAGGTCGTGCATGGCGAGCTTGGCCTCGTGCAGCGCCTTGGGTTGTTCGGTATCCGCCAGCCAGGAGGACAGCGCGGCCTCGTCGTCGGCGGTCAGCGTCGCGGTGTCGAGGTAGCGGCCGTCGCCGTCGGCGGCGACAATTGCCAGCGCGGTGGCATCGGCGTCGAACGCCAGATGCGTGCCGACGACCGCGAGCCCGAAGCGCCGGCCTTGGCTCTGTTCGGCCAGCCAGGCGGCCAACTCGCCTGCCTCGAGTGCCCCGCCCTTCACGTCGAAGCCCTGGTCCACCTCGGGGTCGGCCGACGCGAGCGTCTCGAACAGACGCTCCCGCAGCACCCGGAACTCCAGGTCGTCGAACAGCCGGTGGATCTGATCCCGGTCCCACGGCTGCATGCGCAGCGTGTCGGGCGTCTGCGCCAGCGGCACGTCCTTGACGAGGTCGGTGAGCTCGCGGTTGAGCACGACGTGCGACAGGTTGGCCCGCAGCGCGTCGCCGACCTTGCCTTTCACGGTGTCGACGTTGTCGACCAGCGCCTGCAACGACCCGTATTCGGCGATCCACTTCGTCGCGGTCTTCTCCCCGACTCCCGGGATGCCTGGCAGGTTGTCGCTCGGGTCCCCGCGCAGCGCCGCGAAGTCGGGGTATTGCCGCGGGGTCAACCCGTACTTCTCCAGAACTGCCTCGGGGGTGAACCGCGTCAGTTCGCTCACTCCCTTGCGCGGGTACAGCACGGTCACGTCGTCGCTGACCAGTTGCAGCGAGTCGCGGTCGCCCGTCACGACCAGCACGCGGTATCCGCCGTCCTCGGCCTGCGTGGCGAGGGTGGCGATCAGGTCGTCCGCCTCGAATCCCGGCTCGGCGAGCACGGTGATGCCGAGCGCGCCCAGCACCTCCTTGGTGATGTCGATCTGTCCCCGGAACTCATCGGGCGTGGAGGACCGGCCCGCCTTGTACTCGGGGTACTTGTCGGAGCGGAACGTCTGCCGGGATACGTCGAACGCCGCGGCGATGTGTGACGGCTGCTCATCGCGCAGCAGGTTGATGAGCATCGCGGTAAAGCCGTAGACCGCGTTGGTGGTCAGCCCGCCCTGGGTCTTGAAGTTCTCCGCGGGTAGCGCGTAGAAGGCCCGGTAAGCCAGCGAATTGCCGTCCAGCAGCATCAATGTGGGCTTCTCGGCGGTTGCGCTTGCGGTCACGGCCCTACTCTATGCACGGCCGCCGACACGCAGGAGCCGTGCCGCGGACTCAGCCGGGGAACCTGGGCACCTGCTGCGTGAACTCCGGCGGAGGTCCGGTCGGCGTCGGTATCGGCGCCGGAGCCGCGGGCGGGGCGAGACACACGAACGGAACCGTCGACTCCCAACTGGACCTGGACGCGGGGTTCGACTCGTCGACGGTCTTGCCGCCGTAAACGAAGTCGTCGTTGCCGATCTTGCCCGTGTAGTGCCCCTGGCCGGCAGCGCCGTCCCAGCGGATCGTGAAGTCGACGTTGCGGCCCGCGATGCTGCCGCTGATGTTTCCTCCCATCGTGGCGCCGTTTGCGCCCGTGGCAGTCGCCCGTCCGGTTGCGGCTGGTCCGGTGGAGCTGAACTCGAGCCGGTAGCCGTTGGACTGCCGGATCGCGACGTCCCCGATGAAGCCGTACTGGGTGCAGGGATCCGCCTGGGCCGGGGCTGGGACCGTGAGCAGTGTTGCGCTCAAAGCGGTTGTTGCGGCGGCCAATACAATTCTTGCGGACATGAGAGTCCTTTCCTCAGCGCCGGATCACCGACACCGCGAAGACGGGGTCGCCGTTGATCAGGACACGGTTGGTGACGTAGATGCGGCTGCCGTCGGGGCTGACCGCCACGCCGTTCGGGACGGCGCCGACTGGAATCGTGGCGACGACAGAGTTGGTGGCGGTGTCAACCACCGACACCGTGTCGTCGCCGCTGTTGGTGACATAGAGGCGGGATCCGTCCGGGCTGACGGCCATGGCACTGGGTTTGGCTCCGACGGTGATTGTGTCGATCACCGTGTTCGTAGCGGAGTCGATGACCGACACGGTGTTGCCGAGCTGCTGCCCCGAAAACTCATGGGACACATAGACCCTCGTTCCGTCCCGGCTTACCGCCACACCATTCGGCCGGTCGAGCGGAATCGTCTTGATGACGGTCCGGTAGCCGATGTGGAGGGGGTCGGTGTCGATCACAGACAACGTCCGCTCAAAATTGTTGGCGACATAGACCCGTTTGCCATCGGGACGAACCGCGAGGTCGGTCGGACCAGTCGTAGCCGCGATGTCGATCGTCGCCACCACCGTTCTGGTCTCGGTGTCGACGACCGCGACGTTGGTGGGTCCTTCGTTGAAGATGTAGGCGAATGAGCCGTCGGGACTGAATCCGATTTCGTCCGGAATCGAGCCGAACTGCATCGTGCCGGTGACGGTGTTCGTCGCGGTATCGATGACCGAAAGGGTGTTGGAGCCACTGCCACCGGTGACGTAGGCATAGGTGCCGCCAGGGCTCACCGCGACGTCGCCGAGCCTGCCCTGATTGATCGTGATGCTCTTCACGACGGTGTTGGTGGCGGTGTCGATCACCGAGATGGTGCCGTCGTCGTTCGCGATGTAGACATGGCTGCCGGTCACGGGCCGCACCGACGGATCGTGCGGGAACTTGCCGACGGGGATGTTGGTGGTGACGACCGAAGCGTGCACCGTTATCTCTCTTTGGATGGTGCTGGCGTCGGGCGGGTCGAACAGGCCGATGCTGATGATCCGCAGTAGTCGGTTGAAAAGGTCTGCGGGGCCGTGGAGATGGGATGCGCCGTTCGCTTCGCTGATGGTGACGACGAACGTGTCGGTTGCGCCGGACGCCGCGAAGTCATCGCCGGGCGTGTACGTGTATGTACCGTCGGCGCTCACCGCCACCGTGCCGTGCGCGGCGGGCCTCGTCACCTTGTAGGTCAGCGGGTCACCGTCGGCGTCGGCGGCGTTCACGTTGCCGGTGAGGACTCCGCTTGCCGCTTGGCTGGTTTGCACCGGCCGGGCGGTCGGCGTCTTGTTGAAGAAGGTGCTCTGCAGCCGGCGGAAAGCGGCAAACACCAACTCCGCCAGGGGCGGTGGACCCACCGGACGGACCGGTTTCGTGGACGTGGGCGAGTTCGCCTCGGCCGCCGACGCGAAGCTCAGCTGCGTCACCCGACTTGTTGGTGGCGCAGGTGCAATGACCGGGTCGGGCTCCGCAACCGATCGCCGTGCGCTAACAGTGTTGGTGCTCAACACAGTCGGCGGGGTCGTCGCATTCTCGTCTGGCTGGTCCTTGGCCACCTCCGACGCATCGGTTGGTGTCCGGCGTGGCGCCACCCCTGAAGCACGGGCGACGGATGCGTCCGCCAGTTGCGATACGCGACGCTTCTTGGCCGCGGGCTTCGCTCGGTTATCGGGCTCCGCCGCTTCGGGCTCAGTGACTTTGGGTGCCAGTTCCGTGGCGGCGTTGTCAGTTGACGAGTTCGACGGCGGTGCGGGCGATTCCGACGTCTTGTCCGATGACTCGCTCGTCGACTTGGCCGACGCGGAGGAATCCGATGAATCCGAATCGGACGGATCCGCCGCCGCCACGCCGTGTCCGGTGGCGACCGCCGCACCCAATCCCAGGGCCACCGCCAACCCGCCAACCCGCGTCACATTGCTTGCTGAGCTCATCATCCCTCTCCCGGCGGTCGCATCGATCACGTGCGGATTGACCGTAGGAGCTTGGGAATTGGAGATTCATCGGGTGTTTCCCTATGGCTGCGGTATGCGGGCGTCAATGGCGGCACTCAGCCGTTGGGCCGGGATGCCCGCCTGCACACAAGCTCGGGCAACGAGATCCGGTGACGTCGCGGCGAACACACCGAAGATCACCTCGTCGGCGGGTACGGCGAGCACCGTCAGCAGTTGAACATTTCCCCCACCGGCGGATATCACCGCGGCGCAGTTGTGGAGGACGGCCGTGAAGCGGTCCACGGTCTCGCCGACGAGGGCAGCGCGATACCACTCGACGAGGTAGCACCGCAAAGGCGACACAACGCTGGCCACCGATCCGACGCTAGCGATGTCAAACCCCGGATTTCGTCGGGTGTTTCCCTATGCGTCGGATGCGCCCATGCGCCTGCCGAGCTCGGCACGCGAGTGGATATCGAGTTTGCGATAGACGCGCGCGAGATTGGCCTCAACGGTTTTCGGGCTGATGAACAGCGCAGCGGCGACGGCCCGATTGGTCATGCCCGACGCGGCGAGCTCGGCGACGCGCTGTTCAGCAGGCGTGAGCGGGTCGGTTCCGCGTGGTCCGACGTTGGTGCGGCCGAGTTCAGCGCGCACCCGTTCGGCCCACAACGGAGTTCCCAGCTCTTCGAACTGGCGCAACGCTTCGTGAAACGTTTCGGCTGCGGCGGCTGGGTTGCCCTGCCTGCGCTGTAGCTGTCCCAACAGCAGTTGAGTACGTGCGCGTTCGAACGGCATCGGCAGCCGGTCGTGCTGAGCCATCGCCTGCTCGGCGGCCCGGCGGGCGGCCGCGACATCGCCCTGCACGGCCAGCAACATGCTGCGTGCGCGGGCCGCGACGGCCAGCATCCATGCGCGGTCCAGCCTGCGGCCGTTGCGGTCGATCCTCGCTATCAGCGCATCGGCGTCGTCGCCACGCCCGACCGAGATCAAGGCTTCCAGCGCATCGGGCAGGCACCACGCAAGCACAATCTCCGTCGCATCGGGCATCGCGTCGAAGATTGCCAGCAGTGGCGCCAGCGTCGTCAGCGCCGCGTGGTGGTCCCCCGTCGACACCTCGACAAAACCTAGTGTGGTCAGCGGCCACGCCATCAGGATCGGCGAGCCGCACCGCACCGCGATCGAGAGTGCTTCGGAGGCGTCGCGTCGCGCCTCGTCGACGCGGCCCGCGTAGGCGTCGAGTGCCGCTCGCATCGACAGCGCCTGGCAATGCGGGACCTCGGTGTTGAGCTGCAGCGCCCGCTCCATCGTGTCCTCGGCCACCAGTCCGGCGTCGGTGAAGTTTCCCCGCCACATCTCGATCAGAACGCTATGGAACGCGACGAACATCAGTTCGCTTTCGTCGCCGGATTCGATGCACCGCCGGCGGATCGCCTGTATTTCCCGGTGGGCCTCCTCGAGCCGACCGGTCCACGCCTGCAGCATCGCGCTGTGCACGTGCGAACGGACGGTCAACGGGGTGTCGGCCCGCCGGTCCTCCAACGCCAGGGCGCGTCGCAGGTCTGCCTCGTCGAGTCCCTCGCCGAGCATGAATCGCAGGATCACCCGCACACTGAGCGCCTGGCTGCGCAGGTGTGAATTCTGCTGCCGCTCAGCGTCTTTGACCGCGCCCTCGATGACGCCCAGCGCTTTGGCCAGCCGACCGAGGTTCAAGAGCGAGAACGACAGCGATATCAGCATCTGTACGCGCAACCCGAATTCGTCACCTGCCTCGTCGAGAGAGTGTTCCAGCAGGCCGGCGGCATCGGCGAAACTGTCGTCGGAAAGCCGGATTACAGCGAGTAGGTTCAGCGCTTCGGCCCGCAGTGGCCCGGGTTCCATGTCCTTGATGACCTCGTCGAGCACCGATCGTGCCCGCCCGGTTTCGCCGGCCTTGAAATGGTGGCCGGCCGAGCCGATCCGACGCTGCGAGGTGTCCCCGCCGAGGGCCACTGCGAGATCGATCAATTCGGCCGCGGCGGCAGGTGCGCCCCGGATTCGTGCCGACTCTGCGGCGTCGTCGAGTGCCTTCAGGGTGCGCTGGTCCGCTCCGACTGCGGCACGTGCGAGGTGCCTGGCCTGCAGCTCGGGTTCGGTGACGATGTCGGCGAGCCGCCCGTGCATCGCCCGGCGCACCGCTGGATCCGCGTCCGTGTAGACGCCGCGGGCCAGCAGCGGATGTGCGAAATGCACCCTGTGCCCGTCGATCATGATGATTCCCTTACGCTCGGCGTCGTCGAGCAGACGAACCACCTGTGCGGGCGTGCCGCCGGTCGCGCTGGTGAGGAGCGCCACGGTCGGAGCGGCGGCACAGGCTGCGGCCAATAGGAGTTCTTTCGCGTCGGGGTCAAGGTGTCCGATCCTCGTCCGCACCAGATCGGCGAGTGTGCCGGGTAACTGCGCCTCGCTACTCGATGAAGATGCGGTATCCACCTTCCGCGCCAATTCCAGGGCGTAGAACGGGTTTCCACCCGATACCTCGTGAATCCAGACCATGGCAGGTCGCGGGAACGACCGGCCGAGTCGCTCGGAGATCACCGCGTGCAGGCCACCCAAACTCATTGGCGAAACCCCGATTCGACGGATCGCGTCGGGACGCGGCATCTGCAACCATGACGCATCGGACGCGTCGGGTTCAATGCGAACCGTGCCGAACACCCCCACCGGACCAGAGAGCCGTCGCACCGCGAACGCCAACACGCCGGCGCTCGACGGATCCAGCCATTGCAGATCGTCGACGGAAAGCAGGACCGGCGATTCCTCCGCCTGCCACTCGACGGCCGAGAGAAACCCCGCGGCCACCGCGCGATGATCGATGGCAGCACCGTCGGTATCAGCGCGGAACATGATCCCGTCCATGGCGAATCGCTGGGGGGTCGGCAGGTTGTCCCACACCGCGGCGTCGAGGCCGCCGACCAGATCGGCCAGCGACGCGTAGGCCAGCACCGACTCCGCCGCGACGGGTCGCGTCGACAACACGGTGAAGCCACGGTCACGCGCCTGGGTCAGCCCGGCAAGCCACAGCGTGGTCTTGCCGATCCCAGCCTCGCCCTCGATCACCAAAGCCGAAGGTTCGTCAGCGACCAACGATAGGAAGTCGCCGACTGCGCGAGCCTCGATCTCACGGCTCACGACGCGAGCGGGCATGGTTGAACAATCTCACGAACGCAACAACCGGCGAGCCTTATTGACGAGCACGTTCGCCGCTGGGCTCATTGGGCCGCCCGACCGCCAAGCCAGCGCCAGTCGGCCCCGTAATTCAGGCACTATCGCCACGGCATGCAATCCGTCACGGCCACGCGGGACGGAGGCGGGCACGATCGCGACTCCCAGGCCTCGCTCGGCGAGGTCGGCGAGCGCCAGCGGTGTGCTGGCCTCGAATGCGATACGCGGAGTCACTCCGGCCTTGGCGCACGCGTCGTCGAACTGATGCCGGATGCCCGCCCCGACGGGCAGCGCGATGAGCTGACGGTCCGCCAGGTCCCTCAGTCGGATGGTCTTGCGAGACGCCAGCGCGTCGGTGGGACCTACCACCGCCACGATGGCTTCGTCGGTGGCGACTTCGATGTCCAGGCCCTCGGGGTGCTCGTCGGGTGGGACGGAGACGATCGCCGCGTCCAGCTGCCCGGTGCGCACCTTCTCGATAAGTGCATCGGAATTGTCTGTGCTGAGCGTGATTTCGACGTTCGGGTGTTCGTCGTGGAAAGCGGCCAGCAGCGACGGAATGTCGACGCTGTGTGACGTCACCGTGCCGATGGTGACGCTGCCACGCACCAATTGCGTCAACTCCTCGACCGCGACGTGGATGTCGGCGACAGCCGCGAGCGCCGCCCTGGCGTACGGCAGCACGGCCTCGCCCGCGGCGGTCAACCGCACGGTGCGACGCGACCGGTCCAGCAGTGGCTGGCCGACCTCCCGTTCCAGCCGCTGGATCTGGGCGCTGACCGCCGGCTGCGCGACGTGGATGCGCTCAGCGGCGCGCGTGAAGTTGGCCTCTTCGGCGACGGCGACGAAATACTCGAGCTGCCGAAGTTCCATAACTGATGATTATAGTTTGTGGCCCATCTCGGTATTGGACTTATAGCTTGTTGCGGACGAGCCTGGAGGCATGACTGATGTACTGATTGCCGGCGGCGGGATCGGCGGGCTGACCGCCGCATTGACATTGCACGCCCGCGGCATCGAACCGACCGTCCTAGAAAGGGCATCTCGGCTGCGGCCCCTGGGCGTCGGCATCAACCTGTTGCCACATGCGGTCAGCGAGCTCTATGCGCTCGGACTGGGCGACGAGCTGTCGTCGGTCGCCGTCGCGCCCACCTCGATCTCCTACTACGACACCAACGGCAAGCTGCTGTTCCGCGAACCGCGCGGAATCGACGGCGGATACGGCTATCCACAGTATTCGGTGCATCGCGGCGAGCTGCAGATGCTGTTGCTGTCCGCGCTGCGAGAACGGCTGGGCCCCAATGCTGTTCGCACAGGCGCCGAGCTGCACAGCTTCACCGAAACCGGACGACGGGTAACGGCGCATACGGCGGCAGGCGACTTCACTGCAGACGCGCTCGTCGGCGCCGACGGCATCCATTCGGCGGTGCGCGCGCAACTGCATAGCGATCATGACCCGCTGCTGTGGTCGGGCGTGCGGATGTTCAGGGGCGCGGCGCCCGGCGACTTCCTAGACGGCCGCACGATGGTGATCGTCAAGGGTCCCGACGGTGTCGACCTCGTCACGTACCCGATCGGCGGCGGCCTTGTCAACTGGGTGGTCATGATGCCCGAAGCAGACCCAGGGCCGCTGCCGGGCGACGCGAAGTGGAATCAACCGGGCGACCGCTCACAGGTGCTAAAGCATTTGGAGCGTTGGCGTTTGGGCTTCCTGGATGCCGCCGATCTGGTGCGCCGCACCGAACCGGCGTTGGAGTATCCGATGGTCGACCGTGACGTCCTTGAATGGTGGGGACGCGGGCGGGTAACCCTGCTCGGCGATGCCGCCCATCCGATGTATCCCGTTGGCGCCAACGGCGGTTCGCAGGCGATCGTCGACGCGCGGGTGCTCGCCGACGAGCTGGCCCGGGACATCGACGGCGGCTTGCGGTCCTACGAGGACATCCGTCGCGCAGAAACCGCGGACGTGGTGAAGGCGAACCGCGAGATGCACACCACCGGCGATACCCAACGGCCGGAGGACCTGGCGCGAGTGACCGGCAAGTACCGCCAGGACACCCACGCGGACACGGTGCGCTGATGACGACCTATGTTCTTGTGCCCGGCGCCTGCCACGGGCCGTGGTGCTTCGACGACCTGGCCGAGGCCCTGCGGTCGCGTGGGCACCGGGTGCTTCCTGTCGCGTTGACAGGTATCGCTGAGCGGGCGCACCTGCTCCACGCGGGCGTCAACCTCGAGACGCATGTCGCCGACGTGCTGGCCGAGTTGGCCGTGCACGATGTCAGCGACGCCGTGCTCGTCGGACACAGCTACGGCGGCATGGTCATCACTGCGGTCGCGGATCGTGTTCCGCAGCAAGTGGATTCGCTGATCTATCTGGATGCGTTCGTGCCGCGCGACGGCGACTCGTGCTGGACGCTGACCACCGACGACCAGCGCGCGTGGTACGCCGGAGTCGACGACACCGGCTACGGCGTGCCGCCGCTGCCGTTCTTCGATGCTCGCGCCACCGCGCACCCGTTGGCGTCGCTGATGCAACCTGTCCGGTTGACCGGCGACTTGTCCCGGTTTCGCCGCCGAATCTATGTGTATGCGACGAAATGGGACGACGAGTCGCCGTTCGCGGCGACGTTGGAGCGGGTGCGGCGCGATCCGTCGTGGACCACGCACGTGCTCGACGGCGCCCACAACCTGATGCGCGATTGTCCCGATGAGCTGCTGCGAATCCTGGTCGACGCCGCTTAGACCTGTCGCGCGCCCGGTTCGCCCGGACCCGGTATGAAACCGGGCGGCGGCGGACCGAGCTGACCGGTGCGGATCCAGTCGATCGCCATGTCCACTGGGTTCTGCGGGTCGACGAACACCGCGAGCGTCGCGCCCGGCTGGGCCCGCGCGACATGCATCTGCGCCACGACTTCGTCGAAGACGGCACCGTACGGCGCGGTGCCGTCTTCGCGCTCAACCCTCCCCTGGATCCGCAACACCGGGGACATGTTCAGGTACGAGCCGACCGGCCAGACGCCCTCGACGGTGACGGTGGCCGGCAGGCCTGCGCCGTTCGTCAGCTGCGAATGCCGCATCATCTTCACCCCGATCTCGCTGGCGTCGGCCGCCTCGTGGATCCGGTTCGGGATGTCTGCGATCTGGCCGAAGAACGATGACGGGCGTCCATGCGACTCGAGGTACTGCTTGTTGGCGCCGTACATCCGCGCCCAGTCCTTGAACGGGTTGGGCATGTCGATCAGTCCCGGTCAATAGCCGAGGAACTTGCGGAACTGTTGTCCGACGGCCATCGACTGACCCATGCGCTGCACCCAGCCGTCGAGCGCCGCCTTTGTATCCGTCGGGCTCCAGCCCTTCTCCTGTGCGATGGCGATCATGCCGGCCTCGTCAGTGACACCGCGGGCCTGCGCATCCCGAGCAAGGTCGGCGTAGTCCTGCAGCGAAATCCCGTTGATGGGCTGCCAGATCGGATCATCCGCCGCCACTGACTTGGTCGACGGGCCGCCGAACATGGCCGTGTCGATCGGGCCGGCGCGCTTGACATGCACCATCCCGTCACCCTGCTGCGGCTGGGCGAACGCCTGCTGTGCCTGCTGCGCTGCCTTCTTTGCCTTGTCGAACAGTCCCATGGTGTCTCCGTATCTTCGGGGCCCAGACGGTAATGTCCGGGACGCTACTACCGCACAAGTGCACACGGGCCCGTTCGCTACCGATCCCAACTACCGTCCGATGAAACTGGAACACGTTTCAGTTTTGCGGCCAGAATCGGTACGCTGACCGGGTGTCAGCCGCATCTACCCAACCCGCCATTGACGGTTGGTTCGCCACAGATGGATCTGGTGAGCCGTATTTGATCGGCGGTAAATGTCATCAGTGCGGGACGTATGTGTTCCCGCCGCGCGCCAACAACTGTCCCAACCCTGCCTGTGACGGCGATGAGTTGGCGCAGGTGCCGTTGTCGCGGCGCGGAACGCTGTGGAGCTACACCGAAAACCGCTACGCCCCGCCGCCGCCGTATCCGTCCCCGGATCCGTTCGAGCCGTTCGCCGTTGCCGCCGTGCAACTGGCCGACGAGGGCTTGATCGTGTTGGGCAAGGTGGTCGAGGGCACGTTGGCCGCGGATTTGAAGGTCGGCATGGAGATGGAGCTGACCACCATGCCGCTCTTCGTCGACGATGACGGCGTCGAGCGGATCGTCTACGCGTGGAGGATCGCGTCATGAGTCCCGAACCGCTGTACATCCTCGGTGCGGGCATGCACCCATGGGGCAAGTGGGGCAACGACTTCACCGAGTACGGGGTGGCGGCGGCGCGGGCCGCCCTCGCCGAGGCGGGTATGGACTGGCGCCAGGTTCAACTCGTTGCCGGCGCGGACACGATCCGCAACGGCTATCCCGGGTTCGTGGCCGGGTCCACGTTTGCACAGAAGCTGGGTTGGAACGGCGTGCCCGTGTCGTCCTCGTATGCGGCATGCGCCAGCGGGTCTCAGGCGCTGCAGAGCGCGCGCGCCCAGATCCTCGCCGGGTTCTGCGACGTCGCGCTGGTGATCGGCGCCGACACCACCCCCAAGGGGTTCTTCGCACCGGTCGGCGGGGAACGCCGCAACGATCCGGACTGGCAGCGCTTCCATCTGATCGGCGCGACCAACACGGTGTACTTCGCGCTGCTGGCGCGCCGCCGGATGGACCTTTACGGCGCCACGCTCGAGGACTTCGCCACGGTGAAGGTGAAGAACTCCCGTCACGGCCTGAACAACCCCAATGCGCGCTATCGCAAGGAAGCCTCGGTCGAGGATGTGTTGGCCAGCCCAGTGGTGTCGGATCCCCTTCGGCTGCTGGACATTTGCGCGACCTCCGACGGCGCGGCGGCGCTGATCGTCGCCAGCGCTGAGTTCACGAAGAAGCATCTGGGGTCGGTCGAGGGCGTGCCGTCGGTGCGGGCGGTGTCCACGGTGACGCCACGCTACCCGCAGCACCTGCCCGAATTGCCGGATATCGCAACGGATTCCACCGCGGTCGTGCCCGCACCGGATCGGGTGTTCAAGGACCAGATCCTCGATGCCGCTTACGCCGAGGCGGGCATCGGTCCCGAGGACCTGAGCCTGGCTGAGGTCTACGACCTGTCCACTGCGCTGGAGCTGGACTGGTACGAGCACCTCGGGCTGTGCGCGAAGGGTGAGGCCGAGCAGCTGCTGCGCAGCGGCGCGACGACGATCGGGGGCCGGATCCCGGTCAACGCGTCCGGCGGGCTGGCCTGTTTCGGCGAGGCGATACCCGCCCAGGCCATCGCTCAGGTCTGCGAACTCACCTGGCAGCTGAAGGGCCAGGCCACCGGCCGCCAGGTCGAGGGCGCCACCGTTGGCGTCACCGCCAACCAGGGCCTGTTCGGCCACGGTTCGTCGGTCATTGTCGCTCGCTAGGGAGTTCTCGGCCTACGGCCCGTCGCATTGGGCCGTCATCGCGGTGTTCGTGATCGGCGCAGGCCTCCTGGTGTGGGTCGGGCGCAGGCAGAGCGAACGGCAGGCCCGACGGCTCGGCCGCATTCTCGGGGCGGTGACCGCTCTGATCTACGCCGCAATCCTGGTTTACGTGCTTACCCCGCCGACGCTCGACTCGGTGCCGCTGCAGCTGACCGACCTCGCGACGGTCGTGGCTGCGTACGCCTTGTGGTCGCAGAAGCACTGGGCGTACGCACTCACCTACTACTGGGGGCTGGTGCTGAGTACACAGGCGTTGATATCGCCGGCACTGCAAAGCCCCGATTTCCCGCACTACCAATTCCTCGCGTTCTGGGCGATTCACCTGCTGGTCGTCTGGGCGGCTATCTACCTGACCTGGGGTCGCGGCATGCGGCCGGACTGGCACAGCTATCGCATTGCGGTCGCGGTCTCGGCGGTGTGGGCGGTGGTTACGTTCACGTTCAACAGTTTCGCCGGGACGAACTACGGTTTCATCAACCGGAAGCCGTCGACCGCGTCGCTGCTGGATGTGATGGGCCCGTGGCCGTGGTACGTCTTCATCGGAACGGCGCTGATAGTCACCGTGTGGGCCCTGATGACGTGGCCGTGGGAGCGGATGCGGTCGTCGCGCTAGCCTCGATCTATGGCGATTCCCGATGATTGGGCGCCGGACGCGTGCACGCTACCGACGGCGGAACGACCTCTGCGTGTCGCGGAATTCAACGACTTGTTCACCTTCGTGGTACGGGCTCAGCGCCAGGACCCGCAACGACTGGACCTCATCCTGCGACGCATCGTCGAGGCTCCCGCCCGCGATCTGGCCCGACGCGAAAGCGAGTGCTGCTCGTTCTTCACGTTCGAGTTCGAATCGGCTGGCGACGATTTGGTGATGCACATCGCGGTTCCACCGGAGCATGTCGAGGTACTCGACGCGCTTGAAGCGCGGGCAACCGCGAGCTGACCAATCCTCGCGAGCGTGCGCGTCTGCACGTCGACACGCCGCGAATCGGCGGCAGTTTGCGCACGCTCGTCGTTGAATGAGCCATGGCCGACATCATCTCGGTGCGGGTCAAACCGGGCAGCAGGAAAGGTCCGCTCGTCGACATCGGCGCGGATGGTGAGTTGACGATCTACGTCCGAGAGCCGGCGATCGAGGGTAAGGCGAACGATGCCGTCGTCAAGCTGCTTGCCGCACATCTAGGCGTGCCGCGCCGGCGGCTGGAGTTGATATCTGGTGCGACATCGCGCGTCAAGCGGTTTCGAATTGTGCATTGACCGCACGGTCGCGGCTCACGAGCGCGCGCAAAATGTACGCAACTACCGGCGTGTTGGTGTGCAAACACGCACACCCGCGGTAGTAGGAGTCGGAGTCTAGGCGACGCCGAGGTAGGCCGCGCGAATGCTGTCGTCGGCCAACAACTCTCGCGCGTTGCCCTCCCTGGTGATTTCACCAGTTTCCAGGATGTAGGCCCGATCGGACCGCGTCAGCGCCTGCTGTGCGTTCTGCTCGACCAGCAGCACGGTGGTGCCTTGCGAATTGATCTCGGCGATGATCTTGAAGATCTGCGATATCACCATCGGCGCGAGGCCCATCGACGGCTCGTCGAGCAGCAGTACTTTCGGACGGGCCATCAACGCGCGGCCGATGGCCAGCATCTGTTGCTCACCACCGGACAGTGTGCCGCCCACTTGATTCTTGCGTTCGGCCAGCCGCGGGAACGTCTCGAGCACCCAGTCCAGGCGCTCGTTGTGCTCGGCCTTGGATGCGAATTTGCGTCCGTAGCAACCCATTTCCAGGTTCTCGGTGACCGTCATGCCGGGGAACACGCCGCGTCCCTCGGGCGCCTGGATCAGGCCGTCGGTCACCCGCTTATGTGCTTTGACGCCGGTGATCTCTTGACCGTCGAACCACACTGAGCCCGACGTCAACGGGCGCAGGCCCGAAATCGCGCGCATCATCGTGGTTTTGCCGGCTCCGTTGGCGCCGAGCATTGTCACCAGCTCGCCTTCGTGCACCACCAGCGACACTCCGTGCAGCGCCTTGATGCGGCCGTAATGCACGACCACATCGCGAGCCTCGAGCAGGATCGGCCGGTCGTCACTTGACGTCATCGTCGGGCACCCCCAGGTAGGCGGCGATGACCTTCGGGTCCTCGCGGATCTCGGCTGGCAGACCGTCGGCGATCTTGCGGCCGAACTCCAGCACCACGATACGATCGGTGACCCCCATCACCACCCGCATGTCGTGCTCAATGAGCAACACGGTATAGCCGTCTTCGCGGATCTTGCGGATCAGGTCCATCAGCGCGGCCTTTTCGCGGGGGTTGAACCCGGCCGCCGGCTCGTCCAGACACAGCAGCTTCGGCTCGGTGGCCAGCGCACGGGCGATCTCCAGACGCCGCTGGTCACCGTAGGGCAGGTTCTTGGCCTTTTCCTCGCCGCGGTGCGCGATGCCGACGAAATGCAGCAGCGCCGCGGCCCGCTCGATCGCCGTCTTCTCCTCCCGGCGATGGCGTGGCGTGCGCACCAGCGCACCCGGCACGGACGTGTGGTGCCGCGCGTCGGTGGCGACGACGACGTTCTCCAGGGCCGTCATCTCGCCCCACAGCCGGATGTTCTGGAAGGTTCGGGCGATGCCCTTGCGGGTGATCTGGTGGCGTTTGATCCGGCCCAGCGGCGCCCCGTCGAAGATCACCGTGCCCGAACTCGGCCGGTAGACGCCCGTGATCGCGTTGAAGCAGGTGGTCTTGCCCGCGCCGTTGGGTCCGATCAGGCCGAGGATCTCGCCGCGGCGGATGCTGAACGTAACCGAATCCAGCGCCACGAGCCCGCCGAACTTGACGGTCAAATCCTTTGTCTCCAAAAGCGTTTCGCCCTCGGCGGCGTGGATCTCCCGGTGTACGCCTGCCAGGTCCTCGATCGTCATCTGGCCGGCTCCTTCTCCACTGGCGGAGTTCGCAACCAGTCGCGCGCAGCTTTGCTGTACGCCAACAGTTGCGCGCGAGCGGGGAACAGACCCTCGGGACGGAAGATCATCATGACCACTAGGGCGAGGCCGAAGAACAGGTACTTCAGGTCGCCCATGTTGATACCCAGGAAGTGCACACCGAGCAGTCGGTTGGGCAGGTAGACGATGACGAACGCGCCGAAGATCACGCCCAGCTTGTTGCCCTGCCCGCCGAGCACCACCGCGCACAGGAACAACATCGAGTTGATGATGTTGAAGCTCGGTGGCGCGACGTACTGCACCTGGCCCGCGTACAGCGCGCCGGACAACCCACCGATGGCCGCCCCGATCACGAACGCCCACAGCTTGAACCGGAAGGTGTTCACGCCCATCACTTCCGCGGCGTCCTCGTCCTCGCGGATGGCGACCCACGCGCGGCCCACCCGACTTCGTTCAAGGTTGCCGACCAGCAGCAGGATGGCGACAATCAGCACGAGGCCGAGCCAGAACCACCAAGTGCCGTAATTGGCGTGCCCCGACGAATTCCCGTTGGAGAACACACCTTCTGGAAGTTTCTCGCTCTCCCCCAACCGCGGGAACGCCACCTGGCTCAGCCCCCGCGGACCGTTCGTGATGTCGGAGAGATTGTCGGCCATCAGTCGGATGATCTCGCCGAATCCCAGCGTGACGATCGCCAGATAGTCACCGCGCAGACGTAATGTCGGGATGCCGAGGATCAGGCCCGCCAGTGCGGTCATGGCCATCGCCAGCGGCACACACGACAACCACGCCCATGGCGCACTGAACATCCCGGTGGGGCTGAGCCGGTTCCACGGGCTGTTGGGGCTGGTGAGCAGCGCGACGGTGTATGCGCCGACGGCGTAGAAGCCGACGTAACCCAGGTCCAGCAAGCCGGCCTGGCCGACCACCACGTTCAGCCCGATCGCGATGATCGCGACCATGGCGAACTGGGCCATGGTGCCGCCGAAGCTGATCCCGGGGGTGTCCAGGAACGGCGGCGTGTACAGCGGCAGCAGCGCGAGCGCCCCGAACAGCAGGATGCCAAAGGCCCACTTCTGCACCCGCGATAGGCCGTCCCACCACTCCCGCAGACGGTCGCCCGGCGCGAGAACCTTGTCCGTCACGCTCATGCCCGTGCCTTCCCGAGGCTTTCACCGAGTATCCCGGTCGGCCGGAACAGCAGCACGAGAACGAGCAGTACGAATGCCACCACGTCGCGCCATTGGGTGCCGAACACGGCCTGCCCGTAGTTCTCCATGATGCCCAGCAGCAGCCCACCGAGCAGGGCGCCGCGCAGATTGCCGATGCCGCCGAGCACCGCAGCGGAGAATGCCTTGATACCCAACAAGAATCCGCCCGAATAGATGATGCCCTGCGGCACCTTCAGGGTGTAGAGCAGCGCCGCGGCGCCGGCGAGCAGCCCGCCGATGAGAAACGTCGTCATGATGATGCGTTCGCGCGACACCCCCATCAGCGTCGCGGTGGTCGAATCCTGCGCAACCGCCCGGATGCCGCGGCCGAACTTTGTCCGGTTGATCGCGTAATCCGTAAGCAACGCTAAGATTAGCGCCGCCACGAGGATGACGATGGTGACGTTGGAGACCGTCGCACCGAAGATGGTGAACTGCGTCTTGGGCTGCACCAGGATGATCGGTTGTTGGGCGTTGCTGCCGCCATAGCCCTTGATGATGTGCGGCAGGATGAAGTGCACGAACTCCTGCATCACGAACGACGCACCGATCGCGGTGATCAGGAATGTCAGCGAGCGGGCGTTGCGTCTTCGCAGCGGCCGGTATGCGACGAACTCCAGCCCGACCGCCGCCGAACCAGACACCAGCATCGCGAACAGCATCGCGATGCCCAGGTACAGCACCGTCAGCGCGATGCCCTTGTTATACGCGTTGCCACTCGGTGTGAAGCCCATGATGACGTCGAGCGCGAAGTAGGCGCCGAACATGCCCAGCATGAAGATCTCGGAGTGGGCGAAGTTGATCAGCCGCAGCACACCGAACACCAGCGTGTAGCCGACGGCCACCAGCGCGTAGATCGCTCCCCACGAGAGGCCGTCGATCGTCAACTGCCAGAAGCCGATTCGCAGGCCCTCGAGGTTGAAGTTGATGTTGGCGGCCAGGCAGGCGTACTGGTCGACGCACTCGTGGATCATCCGGTGAGCGGCTCCTTGCGATTGTGCTTTTGCAAAGACGTGTCTTTAGCGAAAACGCGTCCGAGCCTTTCGGTCTCGGACGCGCCTCGCTTCAGCGGTTACTGAACCTTGAAGATCCAGATCAGGTTGGTGGTGAGCTCACCGGTGGGGGTCCACTGGTACTTACGCGCCACACCCTGACCGTCGTAGTTCTTCACGAAGTCAAGCAACGCGGGCCGGGTGATGGCGCCCGAATCGATGCCCTTGACCAGGATGGTGCCCAGGTCATATCCCTCTGCGCTGTAGGTGCCCGCATCGGTGTTGAACTTCTTCTTGTACTCATCGGCGAACGTCCCGGTGGCCGGACCGCACGGGCAGGACAAGATCGCGTCCTTAGATGCTTCACCGGCCTGGCTGACGAACTGCGGATCCTTCGTGCCGTCGGCGGACACGAACGTTGCCGTCACGCCACCGTCCTTGAGCTGCTGGACGAGCGGCGCGGCTTCGGCGTAGTACCCGCCGAAGAAGACGGCGTCCGGGCTGGCGCCCTTGACCTGGGTCACCGCAGCGGAGAAGTCCTTGTCACCCTTCTTCACCGAGATGTTGCACCCCGAATCGGCCACCGGGCCCAGCGTCGTGCGCACCGCAGAGGCGAGGCCAAGCCCGTAGTCGGTGCTGTCGTCGATCACGCAGATCTTCTTGTAGCCCAGGGTGTTCTTCATGTAGTTGGCGACCGCCGGGCCCTGAACGGCATCGTTGGCCAGGCCGCGGAAGAACGTCTTCCAGCCGTTCTCGCTGAGTGTGGGGTTCGTCGCCGACGCGGTGGTGGCGACAAGACCGGCCTGATCGAATACGGTGCCGGTGGCCTTGGTCTCGCCGGAGAACGCCGGGCCGACGAGGCCGATCGTGTACTGATCGTCGACGATCTGCGGGGCGATCGCGGTGGCCTTCTGCGGATCACCCTCGGTGTCGAACGGCTTCAGCTGCACCTGGCAGCCCTGGTTGGCGGCGTTGTGCTTGTCGATGGCCATTTGGACGCCGTTTTTGATGTTGATGCCAAGCGCGGCGTCGGGCCCGTTGAGCGCGCCCGCCATCGCGATCGACACCGGCGGGCAGGTGGCCTTGCCGTCCCCGGCGGGATCGGCGGCAGCGGCACTCTGGTCGGCCTTGATCTCCTTGCCCTGCTCGTCGATCTGCACCTGCTCGACGATCTTCAGATCGGTCGGCGCCGTGCCCCCTTCTTCCGGCTTGGACTGGTTGCAGCCGGCAATGCCGAGCACAACCAAACCCGCACTACCGAGAGCAAATACATTCCGTGCCACGCGACCGCGCACGCTTCACCTCCGGGTCAATGTTTTCATCGGCATCGACGCACCAGCCCAGGTTGAGTGGGGCGGCGATGCTTCGGGACGACCATAGCCAACGCATCGCCGTGTCGCGTGATGTTGGAAAACGCGCACCGCCGACCGGCTGCTAAATCGTTACCAACGGCGCGTCGGAAACGCAGTATTTACGCTTTTTCCGGCGCATCGAGGGTTTCCAGCACCACCTCGGCGACTCGTTTCATCGTGGTCCGGCGGTCCATCGCTGCGCGCTGAATCCACTTGAACGCCTCGGGCTCGCTCATCCCCTGCTTGGTCTGCAGCAAACCCTTGGCGCGCTCGACCAACTTGCGCGTCTCCAATCGGTCCGACAGTGTCGCGACTTCGTTTTCCAGGGCGGCGATCTCGCTGAACCGGCTCACCGCCACCTCGATCGCGGGGATGAGGTCGGTGATGTTGAACGGCTTGACGAGATACGCCATCGCGCCCGCGTCACGGGCGCGCTCCACCAGGTCGCGCTGGCTGAACGCGGTCAGGATGACGATCGGCGCGATCCGCTTGCCGGCAATTTCCGACGCGGCGTCGATGCCATCGCGACGCGGCATCTTGACGTCCATGATCACCAGATCCGGTCGTAGGCTCTCGGCCAGATCGACCGCCTCCTGCCCATCGCCGGCCTCGCCGACGATCTCGTAACCTTCTTCGCGCAGCATCTCGGCCAAGTCCAGCCGGATGAGCGCCTCGTCTTCGGCGACGAGAACACGGCGCGGCTTGTCGGCGTCGGTCGGTGACCCGGTCATGGGTCACATTGTGGCGGTCGCACGCCCGATCAGCGACCGCGGGGCATCCTCTATGGTGGGAAGCCGCGAGAAACACCACGCCCTCGTATCCCAATTGGCAGAGGAACTGGATTCAAAACCCAGACAGTGTGAGTTCGAGTCTCACCGAGGGCACAAGCGATTGAGCCGAGCGACACGGGAGCTCGCTCACGCGTCCGAGGCGATTGAGCTTGCTGACGAGCTGGTTCGCAGAACCAGCGAGGAACACAAGCGAGCGGGTTCGAAGAGCGCGCGACGAACACCAACGTCATTGCAGGAATCGCGCAACATTCGCGATATTCGCGGGCGGCAGCGCCTGCGCTGCGCGAGCCTGCCGGAACCCCACCAGGCCTCCCAGCGTGGTTATCACCAATATGCCCGCTGTACCCGGCACGGCCACGGCCGCAATTTCGCCTACCGTCGCGGCTCTTAGGTAGTCGGCGTACCCGGCGCGGAATGTTGCCGGTATCCCTTTGGGGCCGAACTCACCAACTGGCGCCGGACGGTCGGTTCGCGGGGACGGGGTCAGCGAGGGCGGGTGCACCTCCGGCGGCGGCGGGGTCACCACCGGACCGATGACGGGTGCGGGCGGCACCATCGGCGAAAGGATCACCGGCGGAACGACGATCGGCGGAACGACCACCGGCGCCGCGGGAGCCGGGGCCGCGGGAGCCGGACCCGCGGGAGCCGGACCCGCGGGTGCCGGAGCGGCGGGAGCCGGCGCAGCGGGCCCCGCCCGGATTACGATTTCGCGCGAACCTGGCGCGGTCGGCACCGGCGGCAGGTTCGACGGCCTGTTCGTGCCGCCGCTGCGGGGGACGCCGCCGCCACCTCCAGTCGCACCTGGAAGACCGCGCTTTGGTACTTCGGTACCAGGTATCCCGTTGATGCGGACCTCGGGCACGTTGCTACCAACCCCGGGAACGCCACGGCGATCGTTGTCGTGGTCGCACTTCTTATCGTTGTGGCAGAAGATATCGAAGATGTCGAGGTCGATGCCAAGCAGGTCGGCCGATGCCACCGCACCACCAGCGATACCGGGACCCGCGACCATCGCTCCGCAGGTCACCAGGCAGCTGATCGCCGCTGTGCGCATCCACGACAGTCTCATCTCAATGGCATTCTTGCACGCCCGCAGAGTTTGCTCACACCGGAACAGGTGCTTCTTCCTGTCCGCGGCTGCGTCGATCCCATTCGGCCAGCACCTCGGGATCGGTCGGCTTGCTGAGCAGGCTTCCCGCCACGAACACCAGCAGGCCCGACGCGAGCCCGACGTAGATCGGCTCGTTGGCGTAGATGTCGCCCACGAAGAACATCGTGGCCAGGGTGGCGACGGTGCCGACGGCCATCGCCGCCACCGCCCCGACATTGGTGCCGCGCCGCCAGACCAGACCGCCCAGGATCGGCACCAGCAGGCCGCCGACCAGGATGTCGTAGGCCACGGTCAGCGCGGCGACCACATCCTGCAAGACGCACGCGATGACCACCATGACGACACCGAATCCGAAGACATAGAGCCGGTTGTTGCGGATGTGGTCGTGCTCGCTACCCGCCTCGATGTCTTGGTGACGCAGCCGGGCGACGATGTCCTGACTGAACACGGTCGCGGTGGCGATTAGCGCGCCGCTCGACGTCGACATCACCGCGGCGAGCGCAGCAGCCAGCACGAGGCCAGCCAGCACAGGTGGCAGCTGCTGCTCGACGAACTGCGCAAAGGCGTCGTCTCGGGACTCCAGCGCGGGTAGCAGTACCTTGGCCGCCATCCCGATCACCGCACCGGCCACCGCGTAGGCCAGGCAGTACACACCGGACGCCGCGCCGGCCCAGCGGGCCACTCCCGGACTGCGCGCGGTGAACACGCGCTGCCAGATGTCCTGGCCGATCAGCAGGCCGAACGTGTAGATGACGAAGTAGGTCAGGATCGTCTCGCCGCCGATCGCGGTGAACGACGTGGCGTCAGCTGGAAGCTTCTCGGCCAGACCGGAAACGCCACCGGTCTTGTACAGCGCGATCGGCAGCAGGATGAAGAAGATGCCGATGGTTTTGACGAGGAACTGCACGAAATCGGTGAGCGTGATCGACCACATGCCCCCCAGCGTGGAGTAGATGATTACCACGCCGCCGCCGAGGATGATCGCCGGCACCTTGCCGATGTCGAACAGCGCGCCGAAGATCGTCGAATAGGCAATCGTCGAAGTGACCGACAGCATCAGCGTGTAGCCCCACATCACCACGCCCGACAGCACGGAAGAGCCAGGGCCGTAACGCAATTCGAGCATCTGGCTGACGGTGTAGACGCGGAGCCGCTGGATCCGGCCCGCGAACAGCAGGCTCAGCAGCAGGATGCCCGCGCCGATCGCGAACACCAGCCACATGCCCGAGATGCCGAATTTATAGCCAAGGCCGACCCCGCCGATTGTCGAGGCGCCACCGAGCACGATTGCGGCCATGGTGCCTGAATACAGCATCGGGCCGAGTCGGCGGCCAGCCACCAGAAAGTCGGATTGCGTTGTGGCTCTGCGCTTTCCCCAGAAGCCAAACGCGATCATTCCAAACAGATAGATGGCGACAATCGCTATGTCCATGAGTCTGGTGTCCTTTCAGCGGATGTCGAAATGGATGAGGGTCGGGCCGTCGGCGCCGAGAGCGTCGCCGACCAGTTCGGTTAGTTCGGCCGTCGAGGTGGTACGCACCCCGCGCGCGCCCATAGCGACCGCCAGGGCGGCCAGATCCGGGGTGCGTAGTTCGACCCCGATCGGTGGGATGCCGCGTGCGGCTTCCTGATCTTTGATTTCCTGATAGCCGCCGTTGTCGACGACGATCACCGGTACCGGAAGCCGTTGCTCCACAAGCGTTATCAGCTCCTGAACGGAGAACATCAGTGCGCCGTCACCGAGCAGCACGGCTACCGGGGTCCCAGGCCGGCCGATTGCGGCGCCGAGTCCGGCGGGCAGCCCGTAACCCAGGGTGGCGTAGCCGGGTGAGTAGCAGAACCGGCGCGGTGCGGGCATGTCGAAGAAATGCACCGAGCCGAAATAGGTGACCTGCGAACTGTCCCCGGTGAGCACGCCGTCGGCGGGCAGCGCCGCGCGGACCGCGGCGTTGATCTCGGCGTAGGCCCCCGCGTCGACCATCGCCTCCTGGACGCATGCTGCCCGCAGCGTCGCGGCCCGCTCAGGCGAGGCCTGCGAGACAGCGGGCAGCGTGGCGCGAAGTGCGGCAACGGTGGCGGCGGCGTCGCCCAGCAGAGAATGGTCGGCCGGGCAGTTCTTGTTCAGTTGGGCAGCATCGATGTCGCAGCGGATCACGTTCCGGCCGCGAATCTGGCCGTCCCACAAGTCGGAGTCGCCAAGCTCGGTGCCCACCACCAGCAGCGCGTCGCTGTCGGCGGCGGCCTTCTGCACGGCGCGCAGCCGGATCGACGCCCCGACCGACAGCGGATGCGCCTCGTCGACGACGCCCTTGCCGTTGACGGTGGTGGCGACGGGCGCGCCGAGCGCCTCCGCGAGTGCCGTCAGCTCGCTCTGAGCGTCGACGGCGCCGCCGCCGGCAATGATCATCGGCTGGCCGGCGGCCGACAGCACCTCGGCCGCCCGTCGTATCGCGTCCGGATCGGCTTGGGGAGGAGCGGCTTTCGAGGCGATCCGTGGTTGGCCCGACCATTGCTGCTCGAGCACGTCGAAGGGAACCTCGATGTGAACGGGCCGAGGACGGCCGCCAATGAAGCTGCCGAACGCCTCGGTCACCGCGGCGGCCGCCTCGTCGGCGCTGTGCACCCGTCGGCTCCAGCGCACCAGCTGATCCATTGCGCCCAAGGGGTTCTTGGCCTCGTGCAGCTGGCCGAGGTCACGGTCCTCGGCGCCGGTGGGCAGGCCCGACGACAGCACCAGCATCGGCTGTGATTCCGCGTAGGCCGTCGACGCCGCAGTCATTACGTTGGTCAGCCCTGGGCCGCTGGTGGTCACCACGACACCCGGCCGTCCGGTGACTCGTGCATACGCCTCGGCGGCGTAACCGGCACCCTGCTCGTGGCGCGGGGTGACCGCCCGGATCCCGGTCGTCGGCAGGTGGCGATAAATCTCCAGGTTGTGTGTGCCCGGGATGCCGAAGATGGTGTCGACGCCATGTGCGGCAAGGGTTTCCACGACGGCCGCACCGCCGTTGCGATGCTCGGTCATGACTTCGCCAGCACGGAGATCAGCTCGTACGCCACGTGCGCGGCGGCGATGCCGGTGATCTCGGCGTGGTCGTACGCCGGGGCGACCTCCACGATGTCCGCGCCGACGACGTTGACGCCCACCAGGTTTCGCAAGCAGTGCAACAACTCGCGGCTGGTCATCCCGCCGGCTTCGGGGGTACCGGTGCCGGGGGCGTGTGCCGGGTCGAGCACGTCGATGTCGACGGAGACGTAGACCGGGGCGTCGCCGATGCGGGCCAGCATCCGCTCGATCACCGCAGGCAGTCCGTCGATTTGGAAATCGTCTGTGCCGATCACCTGAAAACCCAGCACGCGGTCATCGGACAGGTCGGTCGGTGCGTACAGCGGGCCGCGGATCCCGACGTGCAGGCAGTGCTCCGGGTCGAGCAGGGCTTCCTCGCTGGCCCGCCGGAACGGGGTGCCATGCGTGAACGGCGCGCCGAAGTAGGTGTCCCAGGTGTCGAGGTGAGCGTCGAAATGCAGCACTGCGATCGGGCCGTGGTCGCGGTGCAGCGAGCGCAGCAGCGGCAATGCGATGGTGTGGTCACCGCCCAGTGTGACAAGCTTCGTGCCGCCGTCGCGCAATTCGTCGGACGCTCGCTCGATGGTGGTGATCGCCTCGGCGATGTCGAACGGGTTGACCGCGATGTCACCGGCGTCCGCGACCTGCTGGACCGCGAACGGCTCGACGTCCAGCCGCGGGTGATAGGTCCGTAGCAGCTTGGATGCGGCTCGGATGTGCCCCGGGCCAAATCGGGCTCCCGGTCGGTAGGAGACGCCGGAGTCGAACGGGACGCCGACGACCGCGACGTCGGTGTGGGCGACCTCGTCGGTGCGGGGTAGGCGGGCGAAGGTGGGCGGACCCGCGTAGCGCGGCACGCGGGTGGCATCGACCGGTCCGATCGGTTGCTGAGACGTCATGCCGAGAAGGTTTCCGGAAATCCGGGCCTGCGGATATAGCCATTTTGTAGAGATTGCATGCAGCTTGTTCGACGATGTGTCCATGCTGACGGTGGCGGAGCTGGTCGCCGACCCCGAGTTGGGGTTGGAGTTGGTGGCCGGACGCGGCGGTGCCGACCGGGAGATCGAGGCCGCCGCGGTGTCCGAACTCGCCAACCCCGGCCCATGGTTGCAGGGCGGCGAACTGCTCCTGACCATCGGGCTACTGCTTCCGCAGACCACCGACGGTTGTCGGACCTATCTGACCGAGCTCGACGCCGCTGGCGTCCAGGCCGTCGGGCTGGGCCTGGGCGCCGAACTCCCCCATCAACGGGCGCCCGCGCGCCTCATCACCGCCGCCGACGAGATAGGCATGCCGCTGCTGACCGTGCCCGACCCGGTCCCGTTCATCGCGGTGACGAAGGCGGTATTCGCATACCGTGCCCGCGCCGAGCGCCACGAGCTGGAGTGGGCCCTGGAAACCCAGCGCGCGTTGACCGCCGCGGCCGTCACGCCCGGTGGGCTGCTCGGCATCCTCGCCGCCCATCGCGATGCGACTGGCCGATCCGGTGTGGTAATCGACCTCCTCGGACGGGTACTAGCCGAGTCCGATCACGGCGGTGAGGGGTTGGTCAGCCGGCTGTCCGGGCTGCTCGAGTCGATTCGCGATCAGGGTCTGAGCGCCGCGGCTGTCGATATCAGCGACGGCCGCCGCCGCGAATTGCATGCCCTCGGCGCCCGCCGGCTGCGTGCCTGGCTGCTGATCGACGGCCCCGCCGAACTGCCTGCGGCCCATCAGATTTCGGGCGATCTGGTGTCGCTGCTGTCGCTGGAGTTGGAGCGACGGCACGGGCTCAACACCGCGCAGCGCCGAGGTCGTGCCCAGGTGTTGGACCGGCTGGCCAGGGCCACCGTCGACGACGTGGTCGCGGCCCGGTGGCTGACGTCGGTGGGGCTGCCCGACGCCGACCTTCGCGCTGCCGCCGTCGCCGCACCCGACGACGCCGACGACCTGGCCGCCGATCTGTTGATCACCGTGCCGGACGCTTTGGTTCGCGTCGTTGGAGAAGTGGTGGAGTTGGCCGTGCCGCTCGACACCGATCTGCCGGGCGTGCTCGGCACGCTAGCCCGCAGTCGACCGGCAGGCATCGGCATCGCCGTCCGGCCGGGCGCGCTGGTGGTTTCGCTGCGGCAGGCCCGCTCGGCGCTGCCTGCCAGCCGGGTGCAAGGCAGACACATGCACGCCGAAGAGATCGCCAGCAGCAGGCTGTTGCTCAATACAGTTGGGGCACAACCACTTCAGGCCTTCGCCGACGCGGTGCTCGGCCCTCTCGACGCGACGGACCGTTCGGGTGAACTGCTGCGCGGGCTCACCGCGTTTCTCGAGCACAACGGACATTGGGGATCCGCCGCCAACGCTCTGCGCGTCCACCGACACACCATGCGAAACCGAATCGACGCGGTTGAACGATTGACCGGCCGGCGCATGGATTCCGCGCAGGACCGCCACGAGTTGTGGCTGGCACTGCGGGCCCGCGACGCCGCCCGGATGTCGTCCGACTAGCAGACGGCGAAAGCGCAGGTCGACGCATCATGCGGCGTTACGCTTACTCCGTGGTGGTCAAGGGCCGGCCCGTCTGCGTGCCGGAGGCGGCGCTCGAGAGCCGAGTCCCAGCCCGGACGCGGCTCCATGCCGAAACCGTGGCGCGCCACCTCAGGGTCCTGACCGTGACCACCCGGATCGGCGCGGCCGTCAGCATCTTCTTCGGCGTCCAAGGCCTGATCGTCGGCCAGGACGTGGTGTGGATCGGGATGGTGAACCTGGCCAGCGGGGTGATCTTCCTGCTGATGCCGCTGTTGTATCGGTTCGGCGAACTGGTTGCGCCACTGGTGTTCTACTTCATCGCCTATGCCTCCATCACGGTGGTGTGTTGGCACTTGGGAACGGGCTCGGGTCTCCCCTTCTATTACTTGGTCGCCGCGACGCTGATGGTGATGATCCTCGGAATCGATCACATGGTGCTCGCATCGGTGCTGGCCGCCCTCGGCGCCGCAACGGTGATCACGCTCGAGATCGTCGTGCCCTATAACACTGGCGTGCAACCTGATTGGGCATTCCGATCGGGGTTCATCCTCTCCGTCATATCGGCCTGGCTGATGGTCATCGCAGTGGTGTGGTACGCGCTCCGCGAAACCCGTCGTGCCCGGCTAGCGATGGAGGCCGAATACGAACGGTCGGAACGACTGCTCACCAATATTCTGCCTGCCACCATCGCCCAACGGCTGAAAGACCCGTCGCGCAACATCATCGCCGACAAGTACGACGACGCCTCGATCCTGTTCGCCGACATCGCCGGCTACACCAAGCGTGCCAGCGACACCACGCCAAGCGATTTGGTGCGCTTCCTCGACCGGCTCTACACCGACCTGGACGGGCTCGTCGACCGTCACGGCCTGGAGAAGGTCAAGACCAGTGGTGATTCCTACATGGTGGTCAGCGGTGTGCCGGAACCCCGCGACGATCACATCGAGGCGCTGGCCTGCCTGGCACTGGACATGGCCGACGCCGTGTCTGACCTGAAGGATCCGCAGGGTCGGGAGGTGCCGCTGCGGATCGGCCTTGCCGCCGGGCCGGTGGTGGCCGGAGTGGTCGGCGCACGCAAGTTCTTCTACGACGTGTGGGGCGACGCGGTCAACGTCGCGGCGCGGATGGAAACGACCGACGTCGAGGGGCGGATTCAGGTGCCACAGGACGTCTACGAGCGGCTCAACCACGCGTTTCTGCTCGAGGAGCGCGGCAACGTCGACGTCAAGGGCAAGGGCGTCATGCACACCTGGTATCTGGTCGGACGCCGGAACGACGAAGCGGTGCGCGGCGCGGTCGAGCGCGATGTCGCCAATACGGGCAGTTCCTAGCCGACCACGCTGGGCTTTCGCGCCAACAGTTCCAGCAGCGCAGCGGTCACCTCGTCCGGGCGCTCCTCCATGATGTAGTGGTCCCCGCCGGTTAGCTGGGTCAGGGTCGCACCCGGGATGCGTTCGGCCAGTTCGCGCGCGGTGGAAAACGGGATATAGCGGTCGCGGTCGCCCCAAATGATCGCCGTCGGGCAGTCGATCTGCCCTAGTCCCGCGGCCAGGCCGGGCACGGCGGGCACGTGGTAGTTGGTGAAGAAGTCGACGAAGGTCTGCCTGCCGGGCGGGGTGTCCATCCAGCCGAGATACTCGTCTTCCAGTCGCTCGTCGAAACAGCCCATCGCGCGGTACGGGCGCAACGCATCGTGATGCAGCCGCCGCAGCGGTAGTCGCCACAGTAGAGCGGGAGCGTGGCGCGCGAGCCATCGCTGGCCCTGTGAGAAGTGGTAGAACCAGGGCCGAAAGATGTTGTGCGCGCGGGTATTCAGCAATGCCAACCGCAGCACGCGCTCCGGGTGGCGCTGTACATAGCCGAGGCCGAGGAAGCCACCGTAGTCGTGTGCGACGAGATTGAAGCGGTTTAGGCCGAACGAATCGGCCAGCGTGCCGATCCGCTCGACCTCGGCGTCGTAGGTAGCCGGTGTGTCGGGCGGGTCCGCGCGTCCGAAGCCCGGCCAGTCGGCGGCGATGACGCGGTGGTGTGTGGCGAGCGCGGGAATCTGGTGTCGCCAGCACGATGCGCTCTGCGGATAGCCGTGCAGCAGCAGCACCGGTTCGCCCTCACCCGCCTCGATGTGCACCAGATTCATTTTGTTCAAACTAGTATAAAATTTGCCCCGTGACTAGACGCCGCGGCAGGCCCCGGGCCTACGACCCGGATGTCGCAATGCGGCAGGCGCGGGACATCTTCTGGCGCGGCGGGTTCGCGGCGACCTCGCTGGATGACCTGGCGACGGGCATGGGCATGAACCGGCCCAGCATTTATGCCGCGTTCGGCGACAAACGCGCGCTTTACCTGCGGGCCGTCACCGAGTACGCGGAGATGAGCAGCGGCTGGCTGGCGACGGCGCTGGCCAGGCCGCGATCGTTACGCGACGGGCTGCACGCGGTCTACAGGTACGCGCGCGACTTCTATCAGGCGGGCGATGACGCGCCACGCGGGTGCTTCCTGCTCGGCACCGCGGTCACCGAGGCGAACGGCGATCCGCACGTGCGGGCGATCGTCGAGCAGACGATGTCGGCGTTCACCGCGACGTTCGCCGAACGGTTCGAGCGCGCCGAACGCGAGGGCGAGCTGTCCCCGCACGCGCCCGACGCGCTCGCACAAATCGCCACGGCGGCGCTGAACACGCTCGCGGTGCGCGCCCGCACGGGTGCATCCGCAGCGGTCCTCGATGCACTGATCGACGCCACAGTGGACGTGATCTGCGCTAGACCTTCCGGTTCTCCGACTTGATCAGCCAGGCCAGCTTCTCCAGGCCGTCGATCAGCTGGTGGAGGATGTCGGCAGTGCTGGGGTCCTCGGCATCCACCGCATCATGCACGGTGCGGAGCGTGTCGACCGCCGCGTAGGTGCGGCCGGCGATCAGGTCGACGACCTCGGTGGTGTTGTGCTCGTAGGCCGGGAACTGCGGAAGCGTGGTGTTGGCCGCGACGGTGTCGGACCGGCCGTCCGGCACGGCGTCCAGCGCGCGCATCCGCTCGGCGATGGTGTCGCTGGCCTCACGGGCGAAGTCGACGAGCTCGTCGAGCTGCAGGTGAAGGTCGCGGAAGTTGGTGCCGACGACGTTCCAGTGCGCCTGCTTACCCTGCAGGTGCAGTTCGATCAGATCGATCAGCACCTTTTGCAGGTTGGCGCTGAGCTCCGGTGATGCCTGAAATCCCTGTACTTCTGTTTCTGTGCGACGTGTTGTAGTGCCCATGCGTAACTCAACGCCAAGCGTTTCTGGAATCATTCCAAATTAGCGAGATCTTGTTTCTCCAGCAGCCGGGCATAACCGGCACCCATGCCGAGCAAGACCAGGCCGACGACGATGAACACCACGACGCGGAAGATGCCGTCGAGCGTGCCGAGGTCGAACAGGAACAGCTTGGCCATCGCCGCGGCCACCAGCGCCAGCCCGCCGCCGATCGGCAGCGATCGCTCCGCTTTGGCCAGTCGTGCGGCGTAGATGAACAGCGCGGCCGCCATCGCGATCCAGCAGATCGTCGCGGCCATGTGACCGGCAAAGAAACCACCGTTGGGGCCGCCGATCAGCACGCCGGCGGTCACGGTGAACGCGGTGACCACGTAGGCGATCACTGCGGCCGAACCGGCCCAGATAGCCGCTCGGTCCTGCTCCCGGACGGTCTTCCACGACCACGCGATCGTGATCGCGCATACCACCAGCAGAACGCTCGAGACGAGGGTGGAAACGGCGACGGGAGTGTCGAGTTCGGTGGCGCTCATCAGCGAGCTCGGCGGCGCGTAGCTCAGGTAGATGCCGCCCCCGACGACGGCGAAGCCGATCGCGGCCCACCGCGCGATGTCGTCGCGCCGGCCCGCGATCGCGACCATGACCGCCATCGCCAGTAGCACCGGGCCCGCGACGTAGCCATCGAATGCCACGGTCACCGCGATCAGCGCCGCGATCGCTGAGAGCGCCGACCAGATCTGCCGAACCACGCCGGTCACGTTTGGCGGGCCGAGAAGCACGATTGCCAACAGCGCGGCGGCGAGCGCGGCCGCCATCAATGCGGCCACCACCCGGTCGACGGCGAGCGAGACGCATAGCACCGGCACTACGCCCGCCGCGGTCAACAGGGCCATCACGGCCCGATTTGCCGTGCGCGGCAACAGGATTAGCGCTGCCCCGATGGCGAGCACGGCAGCGATGCCGCACGCGCCCGCCAGCCACAGGTCGTGATGGTCGTCGAAGTACACCGCGGCCAGCGCCACCAGTATCGGGAACGTCGGGGCTGCGATCCGCGCGGCGTGCAGCCAAATCCAGTCCTTGCCCAGCTGGACCGGCAGCGACGCCGCCGACAGCGCCAGCATGAAGCCGACGAGCAACAGGGTGATGCCGTCGGTGACCACCGGCGCGAGCAAGATCAGCGGCACCAGCACGAGAACGCCGAGATGCTGGGAGTCCCAGCGCCGGGCCAGGGTCAACCCGCCGCCCCCGACGACAGCGGCGATACCGAGCCCGACGGGTGCGGGCACCCAGTGATAGATCGTCGTGACGGCGATGACGTCCATGTAGGCGGCCGCGATGGCGGTGGCGGCCAGGGCGATTGCGCCGACCCGTCCGCCGGGTCGGTCGTACAGCCACCACGCGGCGGCTATCAGTGCCGCGGCGAGCACGACCCCGCCTGCGACGCGGAACTCCGGGCGCAGAATCCCCGCCTGGGCCGCTAGCACGAGCAGCAATACGACGCCGACCAGCGTGACCGCGACGCCAGCGACGGCGAGCACCTTGCCGATCCAGCCCTCGGACCGTTCCTGCCGAGGCTGCTTCGCCGGCGCAGGTGGTGGGGGAACCTGTGGCGGCGGCGACGGATAGTGCGCGTACTGCGGCGGATACTGCGGCCAGTACGGCACCGCCGGCGGGACGTACGGCGCGGGCTGCGGGGGCGCGACAGGCGCGGGCTGCGCCGACAGCAGTCGGTCGAGTTCTATCAGATCCGCGGACATGCGGGCCAGCTGCTGGGACATCGCAGCGAAGTCCGCGGACAACCGGGAGATCACGGCGCGATGCGGCGGTTCGGTCATGGCAACATGCTCGCAGCAGCACCGGCATGTCCGGATGAGTAGGACTACTCCTTATCCAACCCGTGTTCGATCGCGTAGCGGGCCAGCTCGACCCGGTTGGCGACTTGAAGCTTGCGGAACGTGGCCTGCACGTGGTTCTCGACGGTGCGGTGGCTCAGCGAGAGCCGGGCGGCGATCTGCTTGGCCGTCAAACCCTTGGCGACGTGGCGAAGTATCTCGGTTTCGCGTTCGGTCAGGCTCGGCATGTCCGGCCCGCCACCGGGGCGCTGCGCGATGCGCCGGTACTCCCCCAGCACCAGTCCGGCCAACCCCGGGGTGAACACCGCGCGTCCTTCAGCGGTCGCGCGCACGGCATCGCCGAGTTCTTGCTTCGACGCGCTCTTCACGAGATACCCTGTGGCGCCTGCCTTTACCGCCTCGAGGACGTCGTCGCGCTCGTCGGATGCCGAGAGCACCAGGATTCGCGACGACGGCGACACCGCGAGCACCTCGGCGGTGGCCTGAGCGCCGTCACCGTCGGACAGCCGCATATCCATCACCACCACATCGGGGTGCACCACGGCCGCGCGGCGACGCGCCGCCGCCACCCCGTCGGCTGTCGCCACAACGGAGAAGCCGTCCTCGGCGAGATCGCGAGCTACCGCGTCGCGCCAGATCGGATGGTCGTCGACGACCATCACCGTCGGGGTACCGTCAGCTCCCATTCCGTCCCGCATTCCGGCCCGGTGTTCAGGTTTGCGCTGCCGCCCAGCCAATTCATCCGTCCCACAATCGATTTAGCGATTCCAACGCGGCCTTCTGCGACCGCTTCCTCGAGCCTGCCCTCGGCGATGCCGACGCCGTCGTCGCGGATGCTCACGGTGACCGAGTCGCCGAGGTCCTCAAGCAATACATAGGCGCGCGCGGCCGGCCCAGCGTGTGACGCGACGTTATCCAGCGCGTTGGCGGCCGCAGCGCACAAC
>Ga0075418_10000657_pt1 | contig 37241 bp, 32 predicted proteins | sample SoiMetdeltSBSDD2_FD_81776 | JGI IMG/M metagenome (GOLD analysis project Ga0075418, IMG submission 81776) | Bulk soil microbial communities from a Populus tree surrounding site in Tennessee, USA - Soil MetaG P. deltoides SBSDD2 | ecosystem: Environmental > Terrestrial > Soil > Tree plantation... | reverse complement strand
GAGGGTCCTCGTGCGCTCGCGTCCTTGTTCACGTTTCCCTGCCACACGACCTTGTCAAAGCCTCTGACGCCGCCGTGCAGATGGTTCGGACCATTGTTTTTGGCGAGCGTGTAGGTCCGGCCGTCGAGCGTGAATTGCGCGCCTCCAATCCGGTTGCCGTAGCGGCCGACCAGCGCGCCGAAGAAGCGCGAGCGCGTGAGATAGCCCTCGAGCGAGTCGTGCCCCACGACCACGTCGGCGCCTTCAGTCGCGCCCGGGGCCCTGATCGACGTCAGGATCGCTCCGTACGAGATGGCGCGCACCTGCATCCGGCTGGCGTTCACCAGCGTGAATTCTTTGACGGGCGTGCCGTCGGGCATCGTTCCGTACTGTGCTTCGGTCACCATAGTCGAATTGGGCGGGCGCACATCTTGCCGTTCTGAACCGGCAAACGCCAGCGACGCGGCGATGGACGCCGCCAGCAATCTCACCATGTCAGCTTCACCAACGACACCCCCTGTCGCGGGAGCGTAAACGCGACGTTGACAGTACCGTTCTTGACTTGGACCTCACGTCGAGGCTCCAGTTCCTCCAGCCGGCTGACCTTTTCGAGCTGGGCGTATTGCTGCGCGCTTGGCGGCTGCGGCGAACCCAGTTTCTTCCACGCGTCGTAAGCGTTGCTGTGGTCGCGATCGATTCGATAATGAGTCAACTGCACGCGACCATTCGCCGCGCCGGCAATCTTCAGATCCACCGCCGCGTCGGGCGCCGGCCGATCGTCATCGTGATAATTCCACATCAACACCGTGACGGATCGCGCCTGCCGGCTGGCGAGCGCGCCGACGTCTGGACGCTCGCGCACGCCGGTGTCGCGGACAGCTGCGAGCGGCAGTGCGCCGCTGCTCGTCACCTGAATGCGGTCCCCACCCATCTGTCCTAGCATCCGAAAGACGTTCAACACCGGCTTCGCCAGGCCGTTCGTCGACAGGTCGCGAAAACCATAGAAGTACGGCTGATCCTCGAACTCGAAGGCCCACGTCACGGCGCCCATCAGATTCACGCCATGGAGATCGGCGAGCTCGTAGGTACGGGCGATCTGCTCCGCGGTGTAGCTCGAGTACATCGTGCCGTTGCGGTAGGCATTGTGTGGATCGGTCTTCATCGGACAGGCTGCGCAGCCTTCCGGATCCGACTCGCCGATGACGATCGGGATGTTCTTCAGCTCCGGAAAGGACGCGACGATCGAGAAGCCGTTGGCAATCGCCCGCAGCTGGTTGCTGACGCCCATGCGGACATACGGAGGGTCAGCCTCCTTCATCACGCGCGGCGCGCCCTTGGCGTGGAAGCCGACGTATTCGAGCGGCGTGCCGATCTTGCCGGTGGCGTAGTTCGTCCCGCGGAGACAGTGCTCGATGAAGTCGCGCAGGAACTTCTGCGTCCGCTCGCCGTTGGGGCCGGTGACGTGCGGTCCGCCGATGCGCGCGGTCGGCAGCGCCCGCTTGAGTCCGTCCGCCGCGTAGTCGTACAGCTTCATGTACTCCTCCGGCGTGCCCTGCCAGTAGGCGATGTCCGGCTCGTTCCACACCTCCCACCACCAGCTCTCGACTTCGGCCCGGCCATATTTCTCGACGGAGTGTTTGACCCACTGGTAGATCAACTCGCGCCACTTGTCGTAGTCGCGCGGCGGATGCGCCCAGCCGGTGTAGATGCGGCTGTACGGCACACCCGGCTGCCAGTCGTGCTTGTAGGGTTGCGGCTTGACGGAAAGTGCCTCGGGCATGAAGCCGATCTGCATCAACGGTTTCATGCCGCGGGCGCGGTAGGTATCGACGATCCGGTCGACGATGGTCCAGTCGTAGATCGGCTTGCCGTTCGCGTCCTCGGTGTAGGCGTTCGTCGATCCCCACTTCAACGCCGGCGTGCCGTCGCCGGTGGTCAGCAGGTTGTGCGTGCGCACGAACACCGGGACCGGGCTCAACTTCGACAACTCGGTCAGCAGTTTCTGACCGTCCTTCATGTAGGTGTAGTTGGGCTCGTCGTAGCCGAACCACGCCCAGATCGGCTTCATGGGCCCGAGTCGTGTGTTGGCGTCGACTTCGATGCTGACTCGATCGGGCGCAGGCGGCTGAGCACCACCGCCGGATACGACAAACCCGGCGCTCGCGAGCGCCGCCACCAGGCCCAGCAATGCACGCATCATGATGCGAATCATAGTCGTTTGTAGCTTCCAGCTTCCAGCTTCCAGCTTCCCGCGGACCGCGAGCCGCGAGCCGCGAGCCGCGAGAATGTTGCGCGACCTGTGCCCCTCAAAGTAACCTCACGCACCAGATGAAAATCCGATGGGGTGTGTTGGGTGTCGCCAGGATCGCCACGGAGAAAGTAATCCCGGCGATGCAGCGGGGCGAATGGACGGAAGTGACGGCCATCGCTTCGCGGAATCTCGAGAAGGCGCGAGCCGCGGCGGCGAGGCTCGGGCTGGCCAAAGCGTACGGCTCGTACGAGGAGCTCCTCGCGGATCCGGAAATCGACGCCATCTACAATCCGCTGCCGAACGATCTCCACGTGCCCTGGACGCGCAAGGCCGCGGAGCGCGGCAAGCACGTCCTGTGTGAGAAGCCGATCGCGCTGAACGCCGCCGAAGCGCAAGAGCTCCTCGACGTCCGGCGCCGCACCGGGGTGAAGCTTCAAGAAGCGTTCATGGTCCGCACCAACCCGCAGTGGCTCAAGGTGCGAGACCTGATCGCTGCCGGCCGTATCGGAGAGCTGCGATCGATGATCGGGGTCTTCAGCTACTTCAATCGTGACGCATCGAACATCCGGAACTCGACGACGTCCGGCGGCGGCGCGCTTCTCGATATTGGCTGCTATCTCGTCAACACCTCACGATTCGTGTTCGAACGCGAGCCGCGCCGAGTCATGAGCCTGATCGAACGCGATCCCGACATGCTGGTCGATCGCCTGACCTCGATCATGCTGGACTTCGGTTCCGGCCACTCCGTCGGCACATGCAGCACCCAGATGGTGTACTACCAGCGGATGCAAATCCTCGGGACGAAAGGCCGCATCGAGCTGCCGATTCCGTTCAACGCTCCGCCAGACCGTCCCTGCCGGATCATGGTCGACACCGGCGCCGATCTTTTCGGAAGCGGGACGACGACCATCGAGATCGATACCTGCAATCAGTACACGATTCAGGGCGACCTCTTTGCGAAGGCCATTCTGAACGGCGAGGAGGCGCCCTACCCCCTCGAGGACACGCTGAAGAACATGGCCTGCATCGACGCGCTCTTCAAGTCGGCCGAATCCGGCCAGTGGGAGGTTCCGCAGTAGCCGTGGCGATCTATCTCGGTCTCGACTCCAGCACGCAGAGCGTTACGGCAACAGCCATCGAAGTCGACCGGGGCGGACGCCGCGCGGTGCTGTTCGAACGATCCTTCCGCTATGACGAGGCCCTCCCCACTTACGGGACGCGCTACGGCGTGCTTCCGTCAAGCGACCCGCGAATCGCGCATGCTCCGCCGCTGATGTGGTCGGAGGCACTGGATCGGATGATTGCGGAGCTGGTGCGAGATGCGGACGTGGACTGGACCCAGCTGCGCGCCGTCTCCGGCTCCGCGCAACAGCACGGCAGCGTGTACGTCAACGCGCTCGCGCGCACGCGTCTGGACAGCCTCGAACCAGCCCTTCCCCTCGCCGAACAAATCGGCGATCTGTTCTCGCGACGCAGCTCGCCGATTTGGATGGATTCGAGCACGACGTCCCAATGCGCGGCGATTGAAGCGGCCGTGGGTGGACCGCGGGCGTTGGCGCTGCTCACCGGCTCGCGAGCCTTCGAGCGTTTCACCGGACCGCAAATCCGCAAGTTCGCCGAAGAAGATCCGGATGGCTACGCGTCGACCGACCGAATCCATCTGGTCAGCTCGTGGCTCGCATCGCTTCTGGCGGGAGGGCACGCCGTGATCGACCCGGGCGACGGCTCCGGCATGAACCTCATGGATCTCGCCGCCAAACGGTGGGCTGCTGACGCCGTCCGCGCCACCGCCGCCGGACTCGAATCCAAGCTCCCGCCGGTCGCCGACTCGTGGACGATTGCCGGCACGCTGTCGCCGTACTGGACCAAGCGCTACGCGCTGCCGGCGGCGCGGGTCGTCGCCTGGTCGGGCGACAACCCGTGCAGCCTGATCGGCACCGGCCTCGTCACCGAGGGCATCGTCGCCATCTCGCTGGGCACGAGCGACACGATCTTCGGCATCATGCCCTCGCCGCGCCCGAGCGAGGATGGCACCGGGCACGTGTTCGCGTCGCCGACCGGCGCGTACATGGGGATGACCGTGTTCAAGAACGGCTCCCTCGCGCGCGAACGAATCCGCGACGCGTACCGCTTGGGATGGCCGGAGTTCTCTGCCGCGCTCGCGCGCACTGTTCCAGGCAACGGCGGCCGGACGCTGCTGCCCTGGTTCGATCCGGAAATCACGCCGCTTGTGCTCACGCCTGGCGTCCGCCGCTTCGGACTGGACGCGAGCGATGCCCACGCCAACGTCCGCGCCATCGTCGAAGCACAGATGATGGCGCTGGCGCTGCACAGCCGGTGGATGGGAGTCAGGATTGGGACGATTTATGCCACCGGTGGCGCGTCGGCGAACCGGGATGTCCTGCAGGTGATGGCAGACGTCTTCGATGCCGACGTGCTGCAACTCGAGACCGGAAACTCTGCGGCGCTTGGCGCAGCGCTGCGGGCGTTTCACGCCGATCGGCTGGCCGACGGCCACCCGCTGTCCTGGGAAGACGTGGTGTCGGGCTTCGTCACGCCGAAGCGCGACACCCGCCTGCAGCCAATTCCCGCGAATGTGGCCAGTTATCGAACGTTGATAGAGACCTACGCGGCGCGCGAGCGCGCCGCGCTGACGTCGGGCTAGAGCTACCGTGCACCCATCAACAGATCCACGAGAAACTGATCGAGCCGCTCGTACTTGAGCCCGCGCGTCCCGAGAGCACCGCGGTCGAACGTGCGGGCTTTGAGCGCGTCGGCAGTAGCACGGCTGTACGCCCCGACTGCAGACTCACCGTAGCTCTGACGAATCTCTGACAGCAGCGCCTGAATGTCCTTGTCCTCGCGGAAGCGCCGCGCCTTGTCTTTCAGAATGAGGTACGTGCGCATGCAACCCGCGGCAAAGTCCCACACGCCTTCCTGATCTTCCGAGCGGTATGCGTGCGCGTCGAAATGCCGCGGGCCGTCGTAGCCTGACTCCTCGAGGAGCTTGACCACGAAGAACAGCGTCTTGATTGATTCCGATCCGAACCGCAGATCCTGATCGAACCGGCCTGGTTTCTGATCGTTCAAGTCGATGTGAAACAGCTTCCCCGCTTCGATCGCCTGCGCCACGGCGTGATAGAAATTCAGGCCCGCCATCTGCTCGTGGGCAAACTCCGGATTCACGCCGACCATCTCCGGATAGGCGAGCGTGGTGATGAAACCCAGATACGCGCCGGTTGTCGGAAAGTAAATATCACCGCGAGGCTCGTTGGGCTTCGCTTCGAGCGCGAACTTGAGGGTGTACTTCTGGTCGCGCGCGTAGTCGCACAAAAAGTTCAGCGCTTCGCGAAACCACTTGATGCCTTCGACTGGATCCTTCGCCGCGTCCACTTCGGCGCCCTCTCGCCCGCCCCAGAACACGTAGGTGGTTGCGCCAAGCTCGACACCCAAATCCATGGCTCGCATCGTCTTCTGCAACGCGTAGGCGCGGACGCGAGGATCGTTGGACGTGAATGCACCGTCTTTGAACGCGGGATCGGTGAAGAGATTGGTGGTCGCCATCGGCACTTTCATGCCGGTATCCGCGAGTGCCTTCTTGAAGTCCCGGACGATTCGATCGCGCTCGGCTGGCGTGGCGTCGATCGGGACGAGATCGTTGTCGTGAAAATTGACCCCATACGCGCCGAGCTTGCTCAGGCGCTGGACGGCGACCACGGGATCGACCGCCGGCCGCACGACGTCTCCAAACGGATCGCGGCCGCGATTGCCAACGGTCCACAACCCAAACGTGAACTTATCTGAAGGCTTCGGCGTGAAAGATTCTGTCTGCATCTAGTTCCCTTCTATTTACCTTCCTCAAGCTTCTTGAAGTTCGCGACGTAGGCGTCGACGTTGTCGGCGCGGACGATGTCGACGCCGGAGTCGATGATCTGGGAGGCCGGCATCTTGCCCGCCTTGATTCCCGCCAGCATCCTGACCGGCTCTTCGCCCCATCCGAAGTACTTCTGACCGATCAGGATCTGCACCTTGCCTTCCTTGAGCAGTTCGGGAGCCGGCTGAATCGTGTCGAACGCAATGACATGCGTGCCCTTCGGGACCGGCGTCAGAGCGTTGCGCGTGAAGACCGGCCACCCGCCAACCGAAATCCAGGCGCCAAGGCCCGGATAACGATTGGTGCCGGTGGCGATGAGCTCCGCCGCTTTGACGGTGTCTTCCTTCACGTCGAACGTCTCGATGATGCGAATGTCAGGATGCTTCGCGAGCACCTCGGTCACGCCGTCGAGCCGCCGCTGCAGGTTCGTTGCGCCGATGCTCGTCATGAGCGCGACGGTGCCTTTGCCGTTCAGCAGCTTGACCGCCTCCTCGCCCAGAATTCGTCCCGCGGCCTTGTCGTCGACGCCGTAGAATGCGATGCGCTTCGAGCTCGGCGCGTCTGCGTCCCAGGTGACCACCGGAATCCCCGCATCCATCGCGCGATTGATGGCATCGGTGAGGAAGTCGCCGTTCAGGCACGAGATGGCAATGCCGTCGACGCGTTGCGTGATGAACGCCTCGAGGATTTCCTTCTGCTTCAACTGATCGCCGGTTTCGGGACCGCGCCAGATCACCTCGACGTTGCCAAGCTGCTCCGCGGCGCGCTCGGCCCCCTTCTTGGCGTAATCGAACACCGGAATATCAAGCGCCTTGGGAATCACTGCGAAGCGATACTTGCGCGGCGCATCGGCCGGCGAGTTTCCCCTGCACGCGAACGTCGCTCCAACCAGCAGAACCGCCAGTGCGACGGAAAGTTTCCTCATCTCAAGCACCTCGTTTCACCAATATCTGGTCCATCACGACGATTACTATCACAACCACGCCAACAATCAGGCGGTCGTAGAACGTCGCGCCCGGAATCTGGGCGAGCGCGTTGCGAAGCACGCCGAAGATCAGCGCGCCGAGCACCGCGCCGATGACGGATCCCCGTCCGCCGGACAGGCTTGCGCCGCCCACGACGGCGGACGCAATGATGTCCAGCTCGTAACCCATCGCCAAATCGGCTTTGCCCTGACCCTGCACGAGCGCGAGAACCACGCCCGAGACCGACGCCAGGATCGCTGAAATCAGATACACCGAGGTCTTGATGCGACCGAGCGAGATGCCGGAAAAAAACGCGGCGGTCTCGTTGCCGCCGACCGCGTACACGGCGCGGCCCCACTGCAACCGATGTGTGATCAGCTGAAAGGCGAACGCGAGCGCGATCATCACCACTGGCGGCCACCAATCGAGGGGGATGCCGAGTGGATGCCATCCGCGCGGCAGCAGCCGCGACAGATCGTAATAGCGGCCCTCGGTGATAATGAAGCCGGCGCCACGAATGATGCCCATCGCGCCAAGGGTCGCGATGAACGGCGGCAACTGCACGACGATCACCAAAAGGGAAATCACGAGCCCCGAGATCACGCCAACGAGCAACCCCGCGAGAATGCTTGGCGTGAGCCCCCAGCCTGCTTCGACGAAAAGACCGCCGGTCACGACGCTCGCGAGCGCGATCACGGCGCCGGGCGAGAGGTCAATGCCGCCCGAGATGATGACAATCGCCGCGCCAATCGCCGCGATGCCGTAGATCGATGAGTACTTCAACACCAGCAGGGCATTGGAGCTGTTGAGAAACGGATGGTAGGTGCCGCTGTCCGGCCAGAGATACCAGCCGAAGAACAGGATCTCGAGCAGAAGGATGGCCAGCGTGCTGGCCTCACGGATTCGCCACACGCGTCCAAGCGGCCTCACGACGCGCGCCTCACGGGCGCGGTGGCCAACTGCATCACCGTATGCTCGTTGGCCTGTGCCGCGGTCAGCTCTCCCTGAATGCGTCCCTCGCGCATCACGACGATGCGATGCGCCACCGCCAGCACTTCGGGAAGATCGCTCGACACGACAACGCACGCGGCGCCGGCGACCGCCTGTTGGCGAACGATGGTGTGGATCTCGTCCTTGGCGCCGACATCGACGCCTTTCGTTGGCTCGTCGAGCAGGAAAACGCGCGGCTGGATGCTGAGCCACCGCGCCAGCACGACTTTCTGCTGATTGCCACCGCTCAACTTGTCGGGCGTCACGTCGACGCTTGGCGCCTTGATGCGCCAGGTTTCGAGCAACCTCGTGCTGAACCCCCGCTCCTCGGTGGGGCGCACCACGATCGACCGCCCAAGCGCGGCGCGAGCGAGGACGAGGTTGTGACGAAGCACGAGGTTGAAGAACAACGCCTGGCGCTGGCGATCCTCGGGAACGAGCGCAACTCCCGCGCGGGTCGCGGCACGAACGCTCCCTCGAGCGAGGCGGACGTCGTCCACAAAAATCTCGCCCGAGTCGGCAGCATGCAGACCAAAGATGGTTTCGAGCAGCTCGGAGCGGCCCGAGCCAACCAGGCCAAAAATGCCGACTACCTCACCTCCGGCAACGTCAAGATCGACGTTGTGCACGAGCGGAGCGCGGGACAGCCCGCGAACCCGCAGCACGCATTTCGCTCCAGCCGGCGGAGTTGTCGCCTCGCGTGCCGGCAGATCGCGGCCGACCATCGCTCGAACGATATCGTCCGGCGTGACCGCCGATCGGTCGTACGTCCCAACGTGCTGCCCATCGCGCAGAACCGACATGCGTTGACACAGACGGAATACTTCTGGCAAACGGTGCGACACGTAGAGGATGGTCACGCCGCGATCGCGGAGATCCTCGAGGACGCGAAACAAATGGTCGGCGTCCGCAGCCGTGAGCGACGTCGTGGGCTCGTCGAGCACCAGAACGCGACAGTCGAAGGCGAGCGCCCGCGCGACCTGCACCAGTTGACTGTGCGCGGCTGAGAGGTGCTCGAGCCGTGCTTCCGGTGGGAGTGCCAGATGCAGGCGCGCGAGCAGATCCCGCGTGCGTTGCCGCATCTCGCGCTCGAGGAGCACGCCGCCACGACCGGTCAGTTCACGCCCGGCAAAGATATTGCCGGCCACCGTCAGGTTGGGAAACATGACGGTTTCCTGGTAGACCATCCCGATGCCGTGCGCGAGCGCATCGCGCGGACCGGAGAGCGACAACCGGCGATCGTCCAACTGGATTTCTCCGGCGTCGGGCGAGACGATCCCGGCGAGAATCTTGAGCAGCGTTGATTTGCCGGCGCCGTTCTCGCCGATGAGCGCGTGCGTTTCTCCTTCCCGAACGGCAAGGCTCACGCCGCGCAGCGCGCGCACGGCACCGAACGACTTCCGGATGTCGATGAACTCGAGACCTGGCACGCGTCGTTACCCTGCGAACGCGTGCGCCGGACGGCCTCTAGAACCTGGCCGGTGACAAATCACTGCGCCAGCAAGAGGCTGCGCGAGGCGCTCAGCGTCCGTCAATCGAATCGTGGCGCTGGTCATGTAAAGAGTATCCAGAGCGGTGCCACCAAACGCGCACGTCGTGGGGTGGCTGACCGGAACGCGGAGCACGCGATCGAGCGAGCCGTCCGGCGCGTAGCGCCGCACGGCCCATCCTCCCCACAGCGCGAGCCAGATGCCGCCCTCGGTATCGACGGTCAGCCCGTCTGGACAGCCGTCCGCGGGATCGATCGTGACGAAGGGCCGCCGGTTGGCAATCGTGCCGGATGCGAGATCGAAATCGAACCGATCGATGCGCTGCGTCAGACTGTCGACGTAATACATCGTCGATCCGTCCAGGCTCCAATCGATGCCGTTGGAGATGCCGACGCCGGTGACCATCGTGTGCACGCTCCCGTCGGCATCCAGCCGATACAGCGCGCCACGCCCAGGACGCTCCTGCATGCACATCGTGCCGGCCCAGAACCTCCCTGCCGCATCGCACGTCCCATCGTTCATGCGCTGCCCAGGCTGATCGAACTCCACGTATGCGACGAAGGCCAGCGCGCCTGAGTCCGTATCGAGCCGCGCAAACCCATCGCGAAGGGCGAGCATCAAGCCACCGCTTCGACACGGAACAGCCGCGCCAACTGGTTGATCGACGGTGAGCGTACGAACGGATCCCGAGTCCGGGTCGAAGATGTGGATCCGCCCGCGCATGATGTCCACTGAGATGAGCTGCCGCCTCGCATGATCCCAGGTCACACCCTCACCCAGCTCGTCGTGGGCGTCAAACACCAGGTCGACGTCGGAAGGCTCGCTCATCGCATTGGACGTCATACCCGAATTACCGCAGGTGAGGCCACCGCGTCCGGGGCGTAGCGGCGCAGTATGCCGAGGCCGATGGCCGCGCGGCGCACGCGTTCACGGCAGAGCGCGATTACTGCCGCTTCGAGGTGCTGCCCCGCCGGGTACAGCGGCGGATGATTACGGAGTCCGAACTTCAGATACACGGGAGCGGCAACACGAACAATCTCGGGGATCTCGTAATGCCGGACCGCTCCGCCAAAGTCGTCCGGGCTCTCGATGTAGTAATCGATCGGAATGTCGACTGCTTGTCGAATTGCCGCAATCTGCGGCAGCGTTAAATCGACCGGCAAGTTCAGTGACGTTGCTCCCAGATCCTCGAACAGCCGGCCGGCAGCCGGGTTCGCCGCAGCCAGGGTGACCGACGTCTTCAACACGAAATCAGGCGGAAGCTCGCCGGACTTCTTCATCTGGCCGAGCAGCATCAAGTGGCCGATGTCGCCAACCAGAATGGACTTCACACCGAGCGCGAGACCATGCAGGACATCTTCGATCCCGTATGCGAGTTGATCGGCACCTCGCAGCGACGCGCCGAGCACGCGACCCGCAGCGCTGGCTGCCTGCACGCCGACGTCCCAGCTCGCGCGCGGGCCAACGAAAAGACAGACCTCTACGCCGTGCGTGCGGCCGAGCGCGACCATCTCGCGGATCTCGTCGTCAGTCTGCAGCATGATGCCGCTGCCCTGACTAATCCGGTGGATCACCACTTGATGGGCGGCGGCGCTCTGCATGACCGCGTCCATCGCGCGCGGCCCCTCTGTCGACGGAATCTCGACGCGATACTGGCCGCCGTCGTCGAAGCGCTTGCGCGACGTCGGCAGATCGTACGCATCGCGGGTGGGCAACTTCGAACGTGACAACACCAATTCGGATCGTTTCATTGAGCACCCATTTACTCACGGCTCGCGCTTTACATGGCAAACCTGACGCTCAGCCCGCAGTCGACCGCGATCGACGCACCGGTCATCGCCGACGCATCGTCCGACGCCACGAACGCCACGACGTTTGCAATTTCGGCCGGGGCGGCAATGCGCCCCATCGGATGCACATCGGCGATGTGCTGTTCGACGCCGGCCGGATCGGGCTGCATCTGGAACCACTCCTCCACCAGCCGGGTGCGCGTCCAGCCGGGCAGGACGGCGTTGACGCGGATGTTGTCGCGAGCGCAATCGAGTGCCAGGCTGCGGGTCAGTCCCACGAGGCCGGCCTTTGCCGCCGCATACGGAAACATCCCGGCCATCGTCAACTGCGCATGAATCGAGGCGATGTTGACGATCGAGCCACGGCGGCTGCGGCGCATGGGCACCAGCACGTGTTTCGCGCAGAGCCATGCCCCTTTCAAGTCGACCGCAAACACTGAATCCCACTCCGCCTGTGTCATCGTGGCGGCATCGAAATATGCATTGATACCAGCGTTGTTGATGAGGACGTCTACCGTGCCGTGCTCGCGAACGACGCCGGCGACGAGCGCCTCGATCTGCTCTTCTCGTGTAATGTCGGCAGCGGCAAACGTTACCGCTCGACCGCTGCCGAGCTCATGCGCGGTGCGTTCGCCGATTGCCGCGTCGACGTCGCAAAACGTTACCCGCGCTCCCTCCGCCGCGAGCCGTTCGACTATCGCCCGGCCGATGCCGCGCGCTCCGCCCGTCACGATTGCGATCCTGCCGTCCAGTCGTCCCATTCAGATCTCCGGCGGCGAGCCGGCTGATCTCACGAGCAGTTCCGGAGATGAGGCTCTCCATGGCGGTCTGTGCCCGATCCGGTTGTCGCGCCACGATCGCGCGGAGAATCGCGCGGTGTTTGGGCAGCGATCGCCGTGCGCTGCCGGGCAGCCGCGTGGTCGTGTGGAAGCTGACGACGAGCGCCGAGTACACGACGCGGGTCATCTGCTCGAGCAGATCGTTGCCGGATGCGCGAAGAATCGACAGGTGGAAGCGCATGTCGGCTTCGACGAAGGCGTCGACGTCAACCTTCGGACCTGTTAGCGCGGCACCCATATCCTGAAAGGCTGCCTCGAGGGCAGCGAGGGCAGCTGCGTCAGCTCGCCGCGCGGCAAACGCCGCGGCGCGCGGCTCGATCACGGCGCGGACCTCGGTCAGCTTGGCCAAAAACATCGGGCGCGGCAGGCCATCGTGCTGCCATGCCATCACGTCGGGGTCGAGCAGATTCCACGCCTCACGCGGGGTCACTCGCGTGCCAATCTTTGGCTTCGCCTCAACCAGCCCCTTCGCCGCCAGCACCCGAATGGCTTCTCTCAGCGCGGTGCGGCTGGCCGGCAAGGCCGAGCCGGCATGAACGGCATCACCGGGGCGAATATCACCGTTGAGGATGCGGCGCCCAAGGGTGTGGACGATCTGCCCGTGCAGGTTGGCGTGGGGATAGCGGCGAGAGACTGAAGTCATGCGGGACGAGCCGTCCGAGCGGCGCCGGATATGATAATACTTTGGCGGCGATGCGCATTGCTCTGTCGTCCGCTCTTGCCGTGCTCCTGCTCTCCACGGCGCAAACTCCCGAACGCGGCCGTACGCCAGCCGCAACGAAATCACCTACTCAGGCAATGGTCGACGGACACCCTATCGAGCTCGTCACGCTGACGAACGCCGCCGGCGTCGAGATCACCGCGATTACCTACGGCGCAATCATCACATCGTGGAAGGTGCCCGACCGGGCCGGTCAGATGGCCGACATCGTGCTCGGCTTCGATGATCCCGCAGCGTACGTCAAGGCCAATGCTCCGTATCTGGGCGCGGTCGTCGGGCGCTACGGCAACCGCATTGGCAACGCGCAATTCGCCCTCGACGGCCGCACGTACAAGCTCGCCGCCAACAACGGGGTCAATCACCTGCACGGCGGCACTCGCGGCTTCGACAAGGTGTTGTGGAATGCAGAAACGCAGAAGACTGTCGACGGCGTGGCGGTTGCCTTTACTCGCACGAGCGCGGATGGCGAGGAAGGTTACCCCGGCACGCTGAAGGTACGCGTCACGTACACGCTGACCAACAAGAACGAGCTCATCGTCAGCTACGAGGCAACAACCGACAAGCCGACGGTTGTCAATCTCACGCAGCACACCTACTTCAACCTCGCAGGACAGGGCACCGGCGACATCCTCGGCCACGAGCTCAGGCTCAACGCGGATCGGTACACGCCGGTCGACAAGACGCTGATTCCAACCGGCGAGCTTGCTCCCGTGGAAGGGACACCGTTCGACTTTCGCAAGCCCACGCGCATTGGCGCGCGCATCAACAGCGAGCACCCGCAGATTCAGTTCGGGCTGGGATACGATCACAACTGGGTCCTCGCCCGATCAAGCGAGGATCTGTCGCTGGCGGCCGACGTGTACGAACCCACCAGCGGCCGCACGCTGCAGGTGTCCACCACGGAGCCAGGCGTCCAGTTCTACGCGGGGAATTTCCTCGACGGCAGCGTCACCGGCAAGTCAGGCCACGTCTATAAGCATCGATACGGGTTCTGCCTCGAGACGCAACATTTCCCAGACTCACCCAACAAGCCGCAATTCCCCAGCACTACGCTTCGGCCAGGCGAAACGTATCGCAGCAGGACGGTGTTCAGGACGGGGGTGAAGTAGGCCGCTGGCCGCTTGGCACTCCGTTCGCAGTGACGTCGACCGTCATGATCAAGCTGGAGCAAGTGCGAGGTGAGATGCTCGAGCGGTTCGAGCGCGTAGATCGACGTTTTGCTCAGAATGAACAACGGTTGGGGCGAGTCGATCAACGGCTCGCCGAGCTCGTCGATCGCGTCGAAGGGCTCCGCCAGGAGCTGCTCGAGCAACTTGGGTTGCAAGGGGAGGACCGCCTCGCGCAGATTCGCGAAGCGGATCTCACGGAAAGCGCCGAGCCGTCGTAGCCGGGCCGGCTAGCCGTGCCGTCCGCCGGGATCGTCCACGCTCAGGCGCCACGTCTGCCCGTGCGCTTCGAGATCCCAGTTGAAGAAGTCGGCCGCGAGCTTCAGCGCAGCCACCGGCTCCCAGGCCAGCCCGAGGAGCTGCCCGTTGCAGGGCGGCACCGTGTCGTCCGGCGTCGCGAACTTGCACACGACGGACAGACCGGCCCACTTTTCCTTGCCTAGCCGGTAGACACGGTATTCGCACCCCGGTTCCCACAACGAACCGATTTTGAAGATCAAGCACTCCGGAGCGACGTCGCAGGCGCGCTGCACGGCTTCTTGCTGTTCGGTGCTGAGCGGTGCCCAGCCACCAGGAAGAACGGGCGTCCGATGCGGTTCGGGATAAGCAACCACGACGCCCCGGTGCTCGATCAGCCGCACGCGTCTCGCAGGACGCACGCCAACTGACTGATTTGATGTATCCATAGTGCCTCGAGGTCCTCCGCCCTCGACGCGCTTGCGGACTCATGGTCCGCGCCGTCTCTGTTTCATTCAGCCTACGTGATTCAGACGATCCTCAACCTCCATCGATCCGTACGCAAGCGGTTAGTTCATCAGCGCTGACGGTTGCGCCGGTATCGAGTCGAGAGCAGGGCCACCGTTCGCGCGTTCGAGCGCCGCTTCATACAGCCGAATCCAGATGTCGGTCGAGGCCGAAAGATCCTGGTACTGCTGGAGCAGCCGGTGGTTCTCCTCGGCGAGCCGGGCGTTCTCCCGCGTCAGGGTCAGGATTCGTGCCTGATCGTCCTGCCGCACCCGGGCGTTCGTCATTCTCCGCATCTCGAGCCAGTTCAACGTCATTGCTGTGTCCATTTTCCCGATACTCCCCGTTTGAAGTAAGTCCCCGTATGTCTGATGTAACGGCGTTTAGTGGCGAACCGAACAACAGGTGAACCGGCGGGTCCGGGACGGAAGGTCTGAGGCGGGGCTAAACTCAACCGAGACGCTTGTTTAGGCGGGTTTTGAGCTTTCCTTTGACGTTGGGCGCGAGCGGGGCCCAGGTCGTTCCTCTCGGGGGCAGGCCCAAACCCGCAGCATATATGACGGATTCGCGGACGCCGTCCAACCCGAGGTCCCCTTCGATGAGCGAATCCGCCAGCCCCATCAGGCAAAAGGGAGCGAGGCCAAGCCAGGTCGCAACCAGGCAGAACGTCTGGCAGACGTGTCCCGCTTCGGCTAACGCCGCTCGATAGGCCCGCGCGTACGGATAACGCCAGACCTGGCGCTCGAAAACCGCGGTAAAGAACACCTGCACGGGGGCCCGCGCGAAGTAGCGGCTACTTGGATAGTAGCTGGCGACGCGATTGGGGCTCACCGGCCCGCGCAGCCGCTCGAGGGCGTGGCGATCGGCGGCGTAGTGGTAGACGCCGGGGCGCAGCCCTGAGACCCGGGTTGCGATCACATAGCACTCGATGGGATGCCTGGCGCCTCCTGAAGGAGACGTCTTGAGGGGAACCTCTCCGGCCGGCGTTTGCACCCAGCGCAGGACACCGGCCGAAAGGCCCAGCACCGTGGCAAGGTCATCAATCGCGATCGGGGCGGTCGAGAATCGGCGCCACGTGCGGCGGCCGCGGAGCACGTTGCCGAACTCACCGGCCCGCGGCTTGGGAAGATCGACGGTCGTCGCGCCACGGTAGCGCTTGATTGGCGCAGGCATCGGCCAGGTGGCGGACTGAATCCGCGACTGGCGCGCTGCGTCCAGCGGCGACCAGAACTGGACGTTCTTCGTTGCGGTGTGAAAGAAGCCGGCCTCGGGATTCCACCGATCCAGCGCAGCCATCGCCGCGGCTTGTGCGGATTCGGGTCGATCGGATCGCTCGAGCAAGCCCCGCAACAGGAGCCTGGACAGCAGCGTCCGCACGGCAGGCGCGCTGTCCAGTCCCAGTCGCTGGCGAATGTCGTCCGCCGTGCGCCAGTCGCTGCAGTAGTCCAATAGGCGACAGAGCAGCGGGTCGCCCTGCACTCTGACGCCAGTGGCGTAGTTGTAAACGATCAGACGTTCGCGACGCCAATAAAGCACGAGATGCCGCGACCGCCGTACACGCCGTTCGGTTTTTACGTGGCGGGCCGCCGGCACCGAAACGCTCTATGGATTCGGGATGGGGAACGCCATGTCCGGACCGCAGATCTCCTGGAGCTCCGGCGAGCAAATGTCGTCGATGTCGGTCATCCACTGGCTGATGCGACGTCTCGTGTCATCGAGCTTCGCCGACACGTCAGGGGAATCGCTGGTCTTCGCGGCCAACAGGGTGACGATGTAGCCGAAGTTTTTCCGCAGCTTCTTCAATTCGATCTTCTCAGGTCGCGCCGCTGCGGGTCTGCTCGGTTTGGCCGCTTTCTTTGCGGGTTTGCGGCGCGGGGCCGACTTCTTGGCGGCCTTCGCAGACTTCTTCTTGGCGGACCGGCGGGTCTTTGCCACAGTCACACTCCTCTCGTGGAAGGGTTGAGCGAGTCTACAAAGCGTTCGGAGAAACGGTCAAGAGCAGGTCAGCGAGGAACGCCTATACGAACCAGCAACTGCGCGAACCGGGAATGCGATCGCAACGAGTCGACTCGCGGGTCGACCGCCAGCCACAGCACGTCAGGATCGCGTTCACCAGCCGCTTTTTCGAGCAGTCCTATCGCGGTCGCGGTATCACCCAGCGCCATATGCACGTAAGCCAGATGCGCGCTGCCGAGGCGACCCTGATCCTGACTCACTTCCGCCGGTAGTTTCGCCAACCCTGCGCGTGCCTCGTCGGCTCGGCCCGATCTCACCAGCAGCATCAAGCGGTGGGCTCGCCAGCTGGCCGCGGCGCGCGAGCCGGCCAGCGCGAGCGCCCGATCGTTCGAGGCGAGCGCTTCCTCCTGCTGGCCCAGCTCCGACTGGATCCGCGCGAGGACGATGTGCGCGCTCGAGGAGTCGGACTCGAGTTGCAGCGCGTGATCGATAGCACGGTGCGCGGCCGCGTAGTCCCGCGCGTAATAGAGGGCCATCGCCCGTGTCGATGCCGCGCTGGCGGACATTGGCTCGAGCTCTGCGGCGCGAGCCGCTTCGGCAATGGCTTCGTCTTGCTGACGCGCCGCGGCAAGGAAACGCGCGAACTGCGAGCGCGCCCGCGCGAAGCTCGGATTCAAGTCAATTGCCCGGCGATATGAACGATTGGCCCCGGCCCAATCCCAGTCGTAATAGAACTTCAAATCCGCCTGGACCGCGTGCGCTTCGCTGGAGTCTGGATCGAGCTGCAGCGCCTGATTGACTTCAGCCGACGCCAGCGCTCTCGCCTCCGCGTGCGACATCGTGCCGAAGAATCCGAGCGATATCAGGCACCGAGCCAACCCCGCGTGCGCGCCAACGTGGTTCGGATCGAGCGTCGTCGCCCGCCGGAACGCCTCGAGCGCACGCTGACCGTCTGCTGAGGATCGGCTCAGGTAGTGCAATCCCTGGAAGTACGCATCGTTGGCTTCGGGCGTCGTCGGTTGCGAGCGTTCGAGGCGCTGTCGCTCTGACGGCGTCAGCACCGCCTGAATGCCCTCAGCGATTTGCTGCGCGATCTTGGACTGAAGGCCCAGCGTATCGCCGAGCGATCGATCGAAATCGCCCGACCAGATCTGCGCCGCGGTGCCGGCAGTCAACAACCTCGCGTTGACGCGAACGCGATCCGGCTTTCCGTCCGCGCTGTTTGCAATCGAAACCGTCGCCTCGACGATGTTGTCGACGCCAAGCCGCCTGGCGATCTCCGGGATTGGCGTGGTCCCGTCGGTGAACGGCAATACCGAACTCAACGACTTGACCTCGATCGATCGAATCTGCCCGAGGGTAGAGATCAACTGATCGGTCAGCTCGCCAGCCAGGTACGGCGACGATCCCGCTTCGGACACGCTCTTGAATGGCAGGACGGCCAGCTTGGCCGCCGGGCGTCCACCGAACGGCGCGTCGCCAGCACCTCTCGTCCAGACGATGAGCGCCGCAACGAGCGCGATCAAGCCTGCGGTTGCCAGTACGAACGGCATCCGCAGCCTGGGTTTGCGTACTGCGGGTGCCGGAGCGGGTGCAACAAGCGGACGCGGCTGGGTGATGGGCGCAGGGACCAGCGCCTCGCGCAGCGCGCTCTCGAGCTCGCCGACGCTGCGGTGCCGGCGTAGCGGATCGCTGTCGAGCGCGCGCTCGACAACCGAGATGAATGCCTGCGACATGTCCGGCCGCAGATCTCGGACTGAGAGACGCGAACGTTTGGCGTGCTCTCGCGCGAGTTGCTCCATCGACCCTGCATTGACCGGGAACTTCCCTGTCACCAGGTAGAACAACAGGACGCCGATGCTGTAGACCTCGCTCTGCACCGACGCTTTTTGGCCACGAAAGATTTCCGGCGCGAGATAGAGCGGCGTGCCGACGATGCGATTGGTCCCGGCGAGCTCTTCACCAGTACCAAAGTCCATGAGGACAACGCGCCCACCTTCCTCCCGCATCACGTTCTGCGCTTTCACATCGCGATGCAGCAAGCCGGCAGCGTGAACGGCAGCGAGGGCCGAACAGACGTCCAGCCCGAGCAGCGCCGCTTCGCGGCCGCCGAACGGCCCGCGATCCGCGACCTGCCGCTCAAGCGACGTCCCGCGCACGAGCTCCATCCAGTACCCGACGCGACCATCGTGCTGCTCCGCGCCATAGACCTGGACGACGTGCTCGTGCCGGATGCGCGCGAGACGGCGGGCCTCGTCGAGCATTCGGTCGTGTGCGTTGTCGGTATGAGAATCGTGAAGGAGCTTGAGTGCGACGTGTCGGTGGAGCTCGGTGTCCCAGGCTCTGAACACCTCGCAGGAGGTGCCTTCGCCAATCCGGTCGAGGATGATCAGCCGGCCCCAGCGGCGTCCGTCGGGTACGGCCTCAGCGGCCGGAGTTTCGTCCGGCTCCGACGCCGGAATGCTGCGATGCAGCGCGGCGATGTTTTCGACCAGACGCAGATGGCGGACGAGCCGGCGCGACGGGCCGGCACTCGTTTCCGCCGCGTCCCAGTCGACCACTGTTCCGTCCGCCACCGAGGCAGCGAGGTCCGCGAGTGCCGGATCGTCAGCTCTCACACTAACTCCCGTCGGAACACGTGAACGACGCCGCCGCGTCGGCCGCGCGCACTTAGATCGGAATGGCCATGTCGGGCCCGCAGATCTCCTGGATGTCGTCGAGCCATCGACTCAAGCGCTTGAGTGCCTCTTCCAGCTCGGGTTGTGATTCGCGTTTCGTGGCGACGGCTGTGCCGAGCCGCGAGACGTGCGACTGCAATGCCAAACGAATCGGGCGTAGCTCGATGACGTTTCCTTCCGTCGTCGTCGGTATGGCGTACCCGCCCGCCTCGGCTTTCGTCTTTTTGCGTGTCGTCTTCTTTGCCGCTTTGCGCGCTGGACGTGCGCTCCGCTTGGCTTTGGTCTTCTTTGCGCCCCGGGATCGACTCGACTTCGCCACTTATGCGCTCCTGGAAAAAGGGACTCCGCGGCAGTCTAGGGTAGTTCGTCAATTCAGTCTAAGCCTTTTCTCGATCTGCTGGTACCTCGGAAGCGATCGAAGCGGATCGAGTCGCGGGTCGACGGTCATCCACAGCACCGTCGGCAGCCGATCGGCCACCGCGCGTTCGAGCGACATCAAGGCCCGATCGATATCACCGCAAGCCAGGAAGAAGTAGGCCAGCTGCTCGGGATCGATGCGAACGTTCCGCGAGCCAAGCTCGAGCGTCAGCGCATCGAATCCGGAACGCGCCTGCGCGACGCGGCCAGCCAACGCTTCGAGGCGCAGTTCCTGCGCGCGCCACGAGGCGCCGGCCTCGTCCGCCATGCTGATGGCCGTCTTCGTCGCGGCAATCGCGTCATCCAACCGCCCCTCAGCCTCACGTACACGACCGAGGATGAAGTACGCACGCGCGTAGTTGGGATCGAGCGTCAGCGCGTGTGAGAGTTCCTCCGCGGCGGCCCCATAGTCGCGCCGGTAGTAGGAAATCAGCCCTTGCGTCGCGGCCGCCTCGACCGATCGCGGATCGAGTAACGCCGCTGCGGCAATCTCGCTTCGCGCTTCGTCGCCGCGCCGGGCCGCAGCCAGATAGCGGGCGTATTGAGTGCGCGCGTACGTGAAGCTGGGATTCAGCGCAATAGCTTGCCGGTACTCGCGCTCGGCGGGTTCCCAGCCCCAGTCGTAATAGAAGTGGAGATCGGCGAGCGCCGCGTGAGCATCCGCCTGATCCGGGTCCAGCTCGAGCGCGCGCTGCACGTCGGCCAGCGCAAGCGCCCGCGTTTCGTTGTGGGACGTTCTGCCCCCGAACCCCAGGGCAAACCGCGCCCGCGCGGCGCCCGCGAATGCGGCCGCGTGTGACGGGTCCAGCCTCGTCGCCTCGTTGAATGCGGCGAGCGCCTCCTCCGCGCTGGACAGACCGTAGCGTCCCAGGTGATAGCGTCCCGCAAGAAATGCTTCGTCCGCGGCCGGATTCACACGCCTCGGATGCTGGAGCCTCGCCGACTCCTCGCGCGTCAGCGCGGCACGAATACCGTCCGCAACCGCGCGCGCAATGTCGGATTGGAGGGCGAGCGTATCGCCAAACTCGCGCTCGAAGCTCCGCGTCCAGACCACGGTGTCAGCACCCGCGAGCACGAGCCGCGCGTTGACTCGGATGCGATCCGGGGCACCCGCGCCACGCACGCGGAGCATGGACGACTCGAGCAATGCGTCGACGTTCAACGCTCGACCGATCTCGCGTGCTGATTGGCCGCCGGTAAACGACATGACGGAGGCACGCGAGGTGACGCGAATCGAGCCGATTTGCCCGACCGTCTGAATCAACTGATCGGTCAGCGCCTCAGCCAGGTTGGGTGTCGGCGATTCCGATTGATCCCGCAGTGGCAGGACGGCCACGCTCGCGATCGAACTGATAGCGGGCGCAGAACCCCGATTCGCCGGACGAAAGACGCCGGTCTGATAGAGCGCACTCGCACCGCCAATGAGCAACGCGGCACCAATCGCCGCCGCAATCGCGCCGTTGACGCGGCGCCGCGGCACGGCCGGAGCGATCGGGGCAGCAGCCGCGGCTGGTACTGCGGCGTCGAGCGACTCGCGGAGCGCGGCCTCCATGTCGCCGGCGCTGCGGTAGCGACGCGTCGGATCGCTGTCGAGCGCGTGCTCGACGACGCGCACGATCGCTTCAGGCAAATCCGGACGTAGATCGCGCAGCGGCTTCCGCTCGCGTCGCTCGTGTGCGCGGCCAAGCTCGATCATCGAGCCGGCAACCACCGGAAACTTACCAGTGAGCAAGTAGAAGAGCAGAACGCCGAGGCTGTAAAGGTCGCTTTGGACGGATGCCGTCTGGCCGCGGAAGATTTCGGGAGCGAGGTAGAGGGGCGTTCCGACGAGTCGATTCGTGCCTGCCAATTCCTCACCGGTCCCGAAGTCCATCAGGACGATGCGGCCGCCGCTCTCGCGCATGACGTTCTGGGCTTTGATGTCGCGATGCAGCAGGTTGGCGCCGTGGACGGCCGCCAGCGCGGCACACAGATCGAGGCCTATGAGTGCGGCCTCACGCGCGCCGAAGGATCCGCGCGACCCGACGATCCGCTCCAGCGATTCGCCTCGAACGAGCTCCATCCACAGCCCGACGCGATCGCCATGTTGCTCGGCCCCGTAAACCTGGACGACATTGACGTGGCGGATGCGCGCGAGGCGCCGCGCCTCTTCCAGCATCTGCGTCCGGGCTCCCTGCGCGCTCGCATCGTCGCGCAGCAGCTTGAGCGCCACTTCGCGATGGAGCGCCGTGTCCCATGCCCGAAACACCTCGCACGACATGCCCTCGCCGATGCGCTCGAGCAAGGTGAGCCGGCCCCAATGCGGGCTGTCCACTTGCGCAGGCACGGCTGATTCGGCGTCTTCCAGGACGGGAATGCTTCGGTGGAGGCTGGCGATGCTTTCAACCAAGCGCAGATGGCTGGCGAGGCGCCGTTCAGAGGCCTTGACCCGCTGATCGAGGTCCACGGCGGCCCAGTCGACGGGAACGCCGTCGGCGACCGACGCGGCCAAATCCGCGAGATCTCTTTGCTCAGCCCTCAACGTCCATCTCCTCAGCGAGGCGAACCAACGCCCGGGTCACTGCCATCCGTGCCGCGTCCGGACTTGCCTTCCCATGTGCGGCGGCGATTTGCGCGTAGCTCTGCTGCAACTCGACGCGGGCAATAATCATTTCCCGCTCTTCCGGTCGCAGGCGCTGCAGCGCACCTTCGTACCGCTCAACCGCCTCGCGTCCGATCGCTTCGTCGAGGGGGGACGCCGATCGGTCCGCATGCTCGTCGTCTTCTTCAATCGCTGCCGGAGTCGGGTACCGGCCGACCCGGCGAACCTCGTCTCGTACCTTGTTGATAAGTGCCTGACGGAGATACGCCTGAAGCGCGCCCTCGTGCCGTGGCTCGAAGTCGTTCAGGTGGCGGAGAGTCTGCGCGAGCGTTTCCTGAACGAGATCCTCCGTGTCACGCAGGTCTCGCGTCCATCGAGGCAGGCGTCCACGAGCCCACCGCCGCAAGGGCGTGACATGCCGGCGAATCAGATCGTCCAACGCTTGCGCGTCGCCCTCCCGGGCGCGACGCAACAGGTCCGTCGTTGAGGCCAGATCGGAGGAGGATGGCTTGGAATCACCCATGTGGGACATGACAGGGGGCGAACGCAGCCGTCATGGCCCAGATAATAAACCGATCCCCCGTGCGGAAATGACTCTCAGCTTAATGTAACGATGGATATACGGGGACCGAACACGTTTGTCCCAAACTCCGCCTCATGCATAAGGCGGACGGGCCCCTAAATCACTGAAACGACTGGGTTGGGTGAGAAAAATTTGGGGGAATCGTCCTAATCGAGCGCGACCTTCCGGAGGAGCGCCAGATCCGTCAGCATGCGCCCGGCACCGAGGACGACCGACGTTAACGGGTTCTCGGCGACGAGTACTGGCAGGCCGGTCTCGTCGCGCAGTCGCTTATCGAGATTGCGCAGCAATGCCCCACCGCCCGTCAGCACCACGCCACGATCGAAAATGTCAGCGGACAACTCGGGTGGCACGCGCTCGAGCGCATCACGCACGGCCTGAACGATGAGGCGAACGGGTTCTGCGAGCGCTTCACGTACGTCGCCGTCGGAAACCGTCAACGTGCGCGGCACGCCCTCGACGAGGTGCCGCCCTTTCACCTCCATCGTCAACGGATTGTCGAGCGGCGACGCTGACCCGACTTCGAATTTGATGTGCTCCGCCGTCCGTTCGCCGATCAGCAGGTTATGAGCGCGGCGCATGTACTGGATGATGGCTTCGTCGAGCGCGTTGCCGGCAACTCGCAGGGATCGGCCGTAGACGGTTCCCGCCAGCGAAATCACCGCGATGTCCGTCGTGCCCCCGCCGATGTCGATAATCATGTTCCCGGCGGCCTCGGTGACCGGAAGGCCGGAACCAACCGCAGCCGCCATCGGCTCGTCGACGAGGTGGACTTCGCTGGCTTTCACGCGGAAGCCGCTATCTTTCACCGCGCGCCGCTCCACCTGGGTGATCTCCGGCGGCACGCCAATCACCAGGCGCGGCCGGCGCAGCGGGCTCTTGCCCTGCACCTTCCGCACGAAGTGCATCAGCATCTTCTCGGCGGCGTCGAAGTCCGCGATGACGCCGTCCTTCATCGGCCGCACCGGCTTGATGTTGGCCGGCGTGCGGCCAAGCATCTCATGAGCCTCTGCTCCGACAGCTTCAATGGCACCCTTGGCGATATTGAAAGCGACGATGGAAGGTTCGTTGAGGACAATACCGCGACCACGCGCGAAGACGCATGTATTCGCTGTGCCGAGATCAATCGCGACGTCTGTCGCGAATGCCGAAAGCAGACCCATGTGCTGTGACTCCGGAAAAAACGAGACGGCAGGGCGGTGCTTTCGCAGCCGCCCTGCCCTCGTCAGGAGGAGAGGTGCCGTTGCTGTTGACCTCGCAACGCATAAGTCGTTCCGCACACGTGCGGTGACAAAAACGCGTATTGGCCGGAAGAACGGGCAAATCTCGGTGAGACGCGCGCGCGCGCGCCGCCCGATTCACTTACGAAGCTGCAATGAAATTACGGTTTTGCAAAGTCCGTCCATCTCACCGTGAACTCGTGCAGTTTCGTCCGCGGTTACTTCAACGCGACCTTGCGAACTTCGACTTCGTCCGATCCCGGACGCTTGATGAGGTAGAAGAGCGTGGTCCCGGCAACGCCCGCGGTCGTGGGTCCGGCAGCCACCGCTCCCTCGTCGACGAACTCGACGGCACGTGCGGATCGACCCGAGTCGTCGAGCCGGATCCGCACAGCTCGGATCGCTCCGCTGCTGTCTTTCTGAAGTCCCACCAACGATCCGCGATGCCAACGAATCCACGAGACACCGCTCAAATCGGCTTTCGGCCCGGGCTCCACGACGCTCAGGGTCCGCGATGCAAGATCGATCCGCATCAGCCCGGCGTCGAAGGCAGCGTATGCGACCCCGTCGGACGCCGGTGCGAGGCTCGTCACGGTTGGCGTCGGAAGGCGAACAGCCACGTCGAGGGTCTTGCCCTTTTTCGCGGCACGAAGGACGCGGCGGCCTGTCGCGTCGAGCACGAGGACGCTCTGCGGGGTCACCGCAACGTCGGCAAAACGGGCGGCGCCAAGCTCCGTGGACAGCGGAATCGACGACAAGACCCGCCCGGAGATCAGCTGCAGCTTATGCACTGTGGCGCGCGAGTCCGTACTCGTGCTGACGACCCACAAGTCTCCTTCCACCGTGTCGATCTCGAACGCGCCAATTTCGTTGAACCCGGCATCCACGCCGGCAAGGCTCGACATGCGACCCGAGCGCTCGCCAAGTACGAGCAACCGGCGATCGCGCGCGTCGCCGACGATGTAGCGTCCAGAGACGGCGTCGTAGGCCAGGCCCACGGCGGTCAGCCCGTTCGTCGAAAACGATAGCGGCGCCGGCGTTTCGGTCGGTTTGGATGCAGATGGCTTCGCATTCCTCGCAGGTTTTCCTGTCGGAGGCGGAGCGGGCACCGGATCTGCGGGTTTGTCGATCCTTGCTTCGGTCTTCGTTTCGCCTTTCGCGTCTTTGGTTTCAGGCTTCGCTTCAGTTGGGGTCGCCGGCGTGGTCGATTTCTCGGTTGTGGCTGCCGGCGTCGTCACGATGGGCTTGCCGGTCAGCTTTGCCTCGAGCTCGGGCCAACCTGGTAGCGCCCGAACATTCACGAAATCGTCGTTGGTCGCCGCATCGGTCGCCACCCCTAAGGCTGCGATCCGCTGAAGCATGACCAGGGCATCCCCGGGGCGACCGCTGAGGCTCTGCGCGCGCGCGAGCATCGCCATCAACTCCGGATTGTTTCGCGGCCCCGAATTGAACGCACGCCACGACAGATCGAGAAACGTCTCGTAGTCTTTGCGCTCCGCCGCTTCCAGGGCCATCTGCCGGCACACTTGCCACTCCTTGCACGGCGGCGCTGGCGTCTGTGGTGAAGCTGAAACCAGGATGGACGCAGTGAAGGTTATGCAGAGGATCTGGAATCTCATCGACAACGACCGCAGGTTTAGAAGAGCCGGCTCAGGAGGTCCAGAATGTCGAACGCGTTCCGGCCATCATCGCCCCGGCCAAGGACGGGGATCGGCGTGTTCGACGTGTCACGCGGCACAACCTCGCGGCTGCCGCGATCCCTCCCTGGCGCTGCAACAATCTGCTTCAACTCACCGAAGTCCAGCCAGACGACTTCGCAGGGTTCACACGTATCGATCACGACGTTGCCGGGACCGTAGTAAGGATGCGTCGCCATTGCCTTCTGACACGACGGGCACAACATCCTTCGACGAAGTTCCGCCTGGTTCAGGGGAACCGGAGGTCCCGGCTGCCCGGTCGCCCACGCGCGGCGCCTCTCTACCACCCTCGCGAAATCCCGCCGGGCTAACAAAACACCTCTGCAGTTCTCGCAGTACTGAATCGGATACGTCTCGTCCAGAAGCGCCGTGACGAACGGCTTACGGCAACCGGCACACGACAGCTTTTCGGTCGACGCGCCAAGCACCTTCACGCCATCGTCGCCAGCCGATTCGGGGAAGTGGAATGACCCGCAATAACGGCAGAAGAAATAGCCGCGCGACGCGAACAGTTCCATCGCTCCGCCGCAGTTCTTGCAGTTCATGGCGCCATGATCGCACGAATCGGTACTGTCACCGCTCTAGCTTAAACTTACCTCATGGGACGGCTCCTCCTCATTGGGGCGGACCCTGTGCTCTCAGGAGCGCTCAGGGCGAGTCACTACCTTCAGCATCACGAGGTCGAGGCCTGCGGCGGGCCGTTCGAATGTGCTCGCGTCGTGCGGCATCGCGGCGTCGACCTCGTCATCACCGATCCGACGACGCCGGCGGCGGAGAACCTCACGCTCATCAAGGAACTCCGTTCGATTCGTCCGGGCTTGCGCGCGATCGTGCTCGCGCCTGTGCTCTCGAACGCGGACGTCATCGCCGCGCTGCGCGAGCAGGTGTATGCGTGCTTCACTCGGCCGGTCGACTACGAAGAAGTCGCGGAGATGGCACGCGCGGCAATCGAGGATCCCGAATGGCGCGAGGCGATCGAGGTCGTCTCAGGTCTGCCCTATTGGATTACGCTTCGCGTGTCCTGCCGCGTGATCACCGCAGATCGCCTCACACGATTCATGACCGAATACCGTTCGGACCTGCCATCGGGTGACCACGATCTGCTGATGACGGCGTTTCGGGAGATGCTCCTCAATGCGATGGAACACGGCGCCGGATTCGATCCCGAAAAGGTCATTGAAGTGACCGCCGCGAAAACCAAGCGCACCGTTGTGTTCCACTTCCGTGACCCGGGTGACGGATTCGATCGCGACGACCTGCGTCACGCCGCCACATCACCACAGCCAGACGACGTCATGGCCAGCGTGATGGAAAGGGTCGAGGCCGGAAAACGGCCCGGGGGGTTCGGCATGCTGATTGTGAGGCAAATCGTCGACGAGCTCGTGTACAACGAGCGCGGCAACGAAGTGCTCATGATTAAGTACTTGTCGTGAGCGGTTAGCGCGGGCTGATTCGGTAGATTGCGCCCGCGGTGCCGAGATAAATCGCACCGTCCGGCCCAACGTTGACGAGCGTGGCCGGTTCCTGCAGGTTCTCGAAGAGGCGCTCGGTGGCGACCAGACGTGTCGAATCGCGTCGATCGAACCGCAGACGAAGCAGGTGCCCCGTCTCGGCGGCGACGAGCACATCACCCTGCATCCCGGGAAGCAAGCGCCCACGATAGAACGTGAACGCTGACGCGTTCGTGAGTGCGGGCAAGGCCACGCTTCGCTCGCGCATTGACGCCGCCGACCACACTTTCAGCTGCTCGGTCTGCGCGTCCATAACATCGGCGACCCAGAGCGCGCCGCTGGTCGGATGCCACTCGAATCCGCGCGGCGAGCGGAGTCCACTCACGTGCACCGGGCTCGCAGCTCCCTGATCCGCTGGCGTCGCGCCGCCTGACTCGAGCCGCAGCACCTTGCCGTTGTACGACGCGGCCTGTTCGCTTTGCGTGAGATCGTCCCCGGCGTCCAACGCAACGTAGAGTTTGCGATCCATCCCGATGCCGATCGCGCCGGCGGGACGAACGGCAGATGCCTGAACATCGTCGAGGATCACGATGCGTTCACCAAGGCGGCCACCGGCTTCACGATAACGCGCGACTTTGAACACAGGAGAACCATCCGCCGACGCTGTCGTGTACAGCACGTAGGCCAGCTTCGTTCGCGCAAAGTCAGCATCGAGCGCGACGTCGAGCAATCCGCCCGCAAGCGGACCCGGCACGAGCACATCGTCCAACTCGAGCGCCGGTGCGATGTCGTCGACGTCAGTTCCACCGCCGAGCTCCTCAGGATCGACAATGCGAACATGGCCGCGCCGCTCCGCAACGAACACGCGGCCGTCGGGCGAGAACGCCAGCGCCGTTGGAGATTCGACACGGTCCGCGACAACGGTCAGAGACAAGCGAATACCGTCCGCGGTGGTCCCCGTCGCGCCTCGGGTTGCGCCTGAGAGGTCGGCAGGGGCGACGACGCCCGAGAGCGTCACGCGCAACGGCGCCGAGCGTGCGCTTTCGACATCATTGAGGAAAGAGACGAGTTCGATGGTGTGAGTGCCCGGCGTCATCGACGGCATCCGGCTGCTGCATTCGAAACGGCCGCCGGACGCACCGCAGTTCACTTCGCTGAGGGCGACGCGATTGTTGTCGACGTAGGCAGCAAATCGCAGTGCTGCCAGTTCCGCGGCGCTCGAGGCAGACTGCGTCCAGCCCAGCCGTTCGGTCCCCCTGATGGGCTCACCACTGCCTCCGCCGTCGGGATTGTTGGGTGGGTTAGGGCTGCTGCCGCACGCGTCGGCGCCGATTGCCAGAAGGAGTACACCAGCTCGGCACCACCGCGTCATGGGGTCGATCATAGCGCGGCGGTCAAACCGAGTCGCCTCACAGCCTACAATGCGGGACGTGCGTCTGCGTTTCATCACGCTTGGGGCCGCGCTCGCCGCGCTCGTCGGCGCGCTGGTCGTAATGGTTGCGCAGGGTTCGCTTCGGTCGAGAGTCTACGCATCAGGCTTCAACTCACCTGTCGCATTCGTTCAGGATCCCCTCGACCGGTCCATTCAGTTCGTGGTCGAGCAGGCCGGACGGATTCGGGTCGTGCAGAACGGCACGGTACTGCCGACGGATTTCCTCGATCTCCGTAACGTCGTCTTGGCCGGCGGCGAACGTGGCCTGCTCGGCTTGGTCTGCACGTCCGACGGCCGCGTGTTCGTGAACTTCACGGATCGATCCGGCGACACGGTCGTCGCGCGCTTCAGACGATCGACCGATCGGCTCGTCGTCGATCCCGCGTCGCGATTCGATCTCCGGTGGGGTGGGCCGAACGGGTCGACGGTGATCTCGCAGCCGTTCTCGAATCACAATGGCGGCCATCTCGCATTCGGACCGGATGGGTTCTTGTACGTGGGCCTCGGCGACGGCGGCTCGGGAGACGATCCGCAACATCGAGCGCAGAATCCAGATGAACTGCTCGGCAAGATGCTGCGCATCGACATCAACGTTCCAGACACTCACCCGATCGGTTACCAGGTGCCCGCGGACAACCCGTTCGTTGCAGGCCGTCCGATCTCGGCGCGGCCGGAGATCTGGGCCTTCGGTTTGCGCAACCCGTGGCGATACACCTTCGATGATCCCGCGCGCGGCGGAAGCGGCGCACTGTTGATTGGTGACGTCGGTCAGAACCAATGGGAGGAGATCGACTATCAGCCGCCAAACCGCGGCGGACGGAATTACGGGTGGCGCAACCGTGAAGGAGCGCACGACAACGTCACGTCGCGGGCTCCTGCGTTTCTGCCGCTGATCGAACCGATTCACGAGTACGGCCGATCGGTTGGACAGTCAGTGACCGGCGGCTACGTATACCGTGGACGTGCTCTCGGCCCGGCGTTCACGGGCCGGTACTTCTTTGCCGATTTCGCTCAGGGACGCGTCTGGTCGGCAGGGCTTGTCATCGACAGTCAAGACGAAGCGCGGGTGTCGTCGCTCATCGAGCACACAGCGGAACTGGGCGGATCGAATCAGCTCGGCAACATCAGTTCGTTCGGCCTCGATGCCGACGGCGAGCTCTACATCGTGAGCCACAGCCGCGGGACCATCGTCGCGGTGATCGGACCGCTCACCGCGCCGTCGAGCCCGACGAATCTCCGCGTCTTGCGTTAACGCCGCTCGACTTTCTGAATCACCGCCGCGTCCAGCTTCCGACCGATTTCGGCAAACGCTGGCGTCGGCCCCGACCATTTGAGTTCGTCCACCGACTCGAACAGCGGAATGTCCGAGCGAAGCGTCGCGAGATCACGGAACAGGAACGCCAACCGCTGCTCCCGCTGAAGCGTGGCGGCAAGCGTCGAGGAGTTCGCGGCATTGACACTCCACTGGCGCGCGTCGGCCGGAATGTTCTCGAGGTGCTCGAACTTCGCCAGCACGGCGGCTGTGGACTTCGCGCCCCATCCCTGAAGCCCGGGATATCCGTCGGACGCATCGCCGACGAGCGCGAGATAGTCAGGAATCGACGGCGGCTTCACCCCGAACTTCTCCACGATGCCCGCTTCGTCCCTGATGATGTTGCGTCGGCGATCGAGCTGCACGACGCGCGTGCCGCGAACGGACTGGCCGAGATCCTTGTCGGGCGTGCAGATGAAAACGCGCTCGACCCTGGGATCGAGCGCCGCCCGCGCGGCGCCGGCCGCCAGCGCGTCGTCCGCCTCGTATTCGATCATCGGCCACACGGTAACGCCGAGCGCTTTCAACGTGTCTTCGAGCGGATGAAACTGCGCGAGCAGCGCCGGATCGACACCTGCGCTGGTTTTGTACCCGTGCCACAGCCGGTTGCGAAACGATTCGATCACGTGATCGGTCGCAACAGCGACATGTGTCGCGTCACGGTTCAGCATCCCGAGAATGGAGCCGACGACGCCGCGAATGGCGCCGACCTCGCGCCCATCGGCGTCGCGTGCCGATGGCACGGCATAGAAATACCGGAATAGCTCGTAAGTACCGTCGATCAGGTGAACGTTCACGGCGTGTGTTGTCTCGAGGAGATTCTATGCGACCGGCGAAATGCTAGGATCGACCAAGAAGACCCGAATCGCCATTTCGAGGAGGACAGATGACGGAGCACGAATTCCTGGACGATCGCCGGCGCGGACTGGAAGACGACTACTTCCGCAAGAAGGATCGCGAGCTCATCGAAAAGATGCGTCGAGCGGCCGCCGACGAGCGCACCAGGAACGAGATGAGCGCCAAAACCGGATTGACCGATCCGGCGCTGGTCGCCGAGCTCCAGGAACTCGGCTTCACGCCCGAGACGTTGAGCGTTCTGCCGCTCGTGCCGATCGTCCAGGTCGCGTGGGCCGAGGGCGGCATCACGTCCGCAGAACGCAACCTGCTCGTCAAGCTCGCGCGCGAGCGGGGGATCGTCGAAGGCAGCACGGCCGATCGCCTGCTGCACGACTGGATGGCGCGGCAACCGTCACCCGAAGTCTTCGCGCGCGCCACGCGCCTGATTCGCGCAATGCTCGACGCGGGCACGCCCGACACGACGGCGCTCAGCGCAGATGATTTGATCAAGTACTCCGAGAACATCGCCGCGGCATCCGGCGGCATCCTCGGCATCGGAAAGATCTCCCCCGAGGAGCGCGACACGCTCGCCCAGATCGCTCAGGCGCTGAAGCAACGGTAATCCATTGCGGATTGCAGATTGCAGATTGCAGATTGGGGATTGCAGATTGGGGATTGCAGATTGACAATCCGCAATCTGCAATCCGCAATCCGCAATCCGCAATCCGCAATCCGCAATCCCCAATCTGCAATCTGCAATCTGCAATCTGCAATCAGTAGCGCCCTCCCGCAACCCGCGTCGGCGTTCTCCCCGCCGCAAAGACTGGCGCCAGCAACAGGCCGGCGATAAAGCCGCCGATGTGCGCGAGGTAGGCGACACCGCCAGTTTCGGGTGTGTCCGCGACGGTGCCCACACCATTGATGAACTGGAGCAGAATCCATAAGCCCAGCATCAACATCGCGGGCACGGCGGCGACGCCACCCCATGTCATGACATAGACACGATTGCGCGGAAACATCAGGAGATACCCGCCAAGCACGCCGCTGATAGCACCCGACGCACCAACTGTTGGAATCGGAGAATTCGAGTTGGCCAGAATGTGTGCCAGACCGGCGGCAAGGCCGCAGATCAGGTAGAACATCGCAAACCGCAGATGGCCAAGGCGATGCTCGAGGTTGTCGCCAAAAATCCACAGGAACAGCATGTTGCCGCCGAGGTGTCCCCACCCACCGTGGAGGAACATCGACGTCAGCAGCGTTGTCCAAAACGGGGCAGGAATGGATGGAGCCAGATCGCGCCCAATCGAGTACTCGCGCGGGACGACGCCCCAGGCTTCGATGAAGGATTGAAGGGCGGCTTCTGACGGCTGGTTGATTTCGAACAGGAACGCCAGCACGTTCAGAGCGATCAACCCCATCGTCACCAGCGCTACGCCGGAACCACGTTCGTTCTCGTCGCCAATCGGAAACATCAGTCGCCTCCGGGCATGCGAACTCGCCGCCGAGACAGCATGAACCATGCCGGGACTGCGACGCAACGCGTCCGGTCAGCCGCGTGTTAGCATCATTTTCTGCGCCCGTCGGGCGCACTTTGGAAGGAGTCAGGCGATGGCGCAGTACGAAATCACGCCGGACAGAACGTTCTCAACGCCGTACTCAGCCGACGAGCGCGTCACGCTCTTCCTGAGGAGTGTGTACGGCTGGATGTGCGCCGGCCTCGCGATCACGGCGATCGTTGCCTACGCCGTGGCGCAGTCACCAACGCTCCCGATCACGATTGCCAGCAACCCCTTCTACCTCTGGGGCCTGATCCTGGCGCAGCTCGGGCTCGTCATCTTTCTGTCGGCGCGCGTCGAGCACATCACTGGCGGAACGGCCGCAACGCTCTTCGCCATCTACTCCGCGCTCACCGGCGTCACGTTCTCGTTTATTCTCCTCGCCTACACCGGTGAGTCCATTGCGACAACGTTCATGGTATGCGCGGGAATGTTTGGCGCGCTGGCGTTCTACGGCACCACGACTCGCCGCAGCCTCGCCGGATGGGGACAATTCCTGTTCATGGGCCTCATCGGCGTCGTGCTCGCATCGATTGTCGGAATCTTCTGGCAGAACGACGCCTTCCAATTCATCCTCGGCTTCATCGGCGTGATCGTCTTCACCGGCCTCACCGCCTACGATGCACAGCGGTTGAAGGAGATGGCACTCGCGACGCCGTCCGGTCAGCAAGGTTCCTACGCCGTCGTCGGCGCCCTTTCGCTGTACCTCAATTTCATCAATCTGTTTCTGATGCTCCTGCGCTTCCTCGGTAACAGACGCCACTAATGTCCCTGGAGAAGCTTGATGCAGTCCTGCGGGCTGACGTCGCGAGGCTGACAGAGGAAGGGCGAGCGAAATCGCCCGAGCGTGTCATCGTCGGCTACGTGCCTGGTAACGGCACTCGTGGCCCACGCTATCGCCTTCGCGGTAGCGATCGCGAGTACTTACGGATGAACAGCAACAGCTACCTGTCGCTGTCCCATCATCCGCAGGTGATGAGCGCGGCCGACGAGGCCTCGCACAGCTTCGGCGCCGGACCCGGCGCGGTACGGTTCATCGACGGCACGTTTGCGCCGCACGTGGCGCTCGAAGAGCGTGTTGCCCGTTTCGTCGGCCGGCCGGCCGCCAAAGTCTTCAATTCGGCATATACGACCGTCCTTGGTGTGGCAGTCACGTTGGCCGGTCCCGAGACGCACTGGATCGGCGACGAGCTGAACCACAACTGCATCATCCGCGCGATGCGCATCGCCAATGTGCCGTCGTCGCAGCGAGCCATCTTCAAGCACAACGACGTTGCGGACCTCGAGCGCCACCTGGATCGTGTTCCTGAGACCGCTGGACGGGTCATCGTGATCTTCGACGGCATCTTCAGCATGCGCGGCGATCACGCGCCGGTGGATGCGATTGCGGCCCTGGTCGCGCGCTACGAATCCCGCTTCCGTGATGGTGTCATCACGGTGATGGACGACTCGCACGGGATTGGCGCGTACGGCGCCACGGGGCGCGGCACCGAAGAACACTGCGGCGCGCGCGTGGACATCTTCGTAGGAACGCTCGGGAAAGCGTTTGGCGTGAACGGCGGGTTCGTGGCCGGTAGTCCGGATCTGATCGAAGCAGTCCGGCAGAAAGCGGATACCTACATCTATACGAATCCACTCGGAGCGGCCGACGCTGCCGCCGCCGTGCGTGCGGTCGACGTCGCGGACGCAGCGGAAGGCCGCGAGCGGCTCGCCAACCTGAAGGCGCGCACTGCCCAATTTCGAGCGGGACTCACCGCGCTCGGCTTCGAATCGATTCCCGGACCACATGCCGTCGTGCCGCTGCTCGTTCGCGACACGGACCGAGTCCGTTCGATGGTTGCGGCGCTCTACGATCGCGGCATCCTGGCGGTCGGCCTGACTTTTCCGGTGGTGCCGAAAGGCGACGAAACCATCCGCTTCCAGATCAACGCCGCCCACACCGAGGCCGACATCAACGAGGTCTTGCAGGCGCTGAAGCGGTAGCCGCCGCGGGTATACTGCGCGCCATGAACTCAATGGTCCGCGTCGCGCTGACGATCGCCGGCCTGACGGGCGCGGCGTCCATGCCCCTGGCGCAAGCGCCTATTACCACTCCGAAGGCGCACCTCGGATTCAACTTTGGCGACGATTACCAGCTCGCCAACTACCGTCAGCTCGCGGACTACTGGCGCACGCTCGACGCGCAATCCGATCGGCTTACCGTTCGCGAGATCGGAAAGACGTCCGAAGGCCGCCCCCATCTCATGGCGATCGTGACGTCGCCGGCGAACCACAAGAACCTCGAGACGTATCGCGAGATCTCGAAACGGCTGGCGCTCGCCGAAGGGCTCACACCGGACGAGGCGCGCGCGCTCGCAAAGCAGGGCAAAGCCATCGTGTGGATCGACGGCGGCCTGCACGCCAACGAAACGCTTGGCGCACAACAGCTGGGCGAGATGGTCTATCAGATGGTCAGCCGTACCGACGACGAGACGATCCGGTTTCTCGAGGAGTGCGTGATCCTGTTCGTGCATGCCAATCCGGATGGTCACGATCTCGTCGCCGATTGGTACATGCGCAACTCCGATCCGCCGAAGCGAACGAACGCCAACCTGCCGCGGCTCTATCACCACTACATCGGCCACGACAACAACCGGGACTTCTTCGCATCCACTCAAGTCGAGACCGAGAACATCAATCGCGTGCTCTACCACGAGTGGCTCCCGCAGATTCTCTACAACCATCATCAAAGCGGCCCCGCCGGCACCGTCGTCTGGTCGTCGCCGCAGCGAGATCCGTACAACTACAACCTCGATCCGCTGCTCATCCTCGGACTCCAGGCGCTTGGCACGCACATGCACCAGCGCCTGGCCGCCGAAGGAAAGCCCGGCGCGACGATGGCATCGGGCGGTCCGTACGATGGATGGTGGAATGGTGGGATCCGGAATACGGGGAACTTCCACAACATCATCGCCATCCTGACCGAGACCATCGGGAATCCCACGCCGATGCGGATTCCGTTGGTCCTGCAGCGGCAGCTGCCGAACCGTGACTTGCCGTATCCGATCGCGCCGCAGGAGTGGCACTTCCGACAGTCGATCGACTACTCGATCTCGTTCAACCGGGCGGTGATCGACTACGCCGCACGGAACAGGGAACATCTGCTGTTCAACATCTACGCGATGGGACGTCGCGCGATCGAGCACGGGAGCGAGGACACATGGACGCCGTCTCCCACGCGGCTGCAGGTCGTCGGGGAAAAGTTCGGCGGAGGCCGAGGCGGAGTGCCGCCCGAACGGGAACCCGCGGCCTGGGCTGAACTGCGGCGTCCCGAACATCGGGATCCACGCGGCTACATCATCCGCTCCGATCAACCGGACTTTCTCACCGCGATCAAGTTCGTCAACGCGCTCCGTGAAGTGAACGTGACGGTTCACCGCGCGACGACCGCGTTCAGTGTCGGGAGTACCAACTATCCGGCGGGATCGTTTGTGGTGATGACGGCACAGGCCTTCCGGCCGCACGTCATCGATATGTTCGAGCCGCAAGATCATCCGAACGTGATTCCGTATCCAGGGGCGCCGCCAACGCCACCGTACGACAATGCGGGTTGGACACTCGCCTACCAAATGGGTGTGCAGTTCGACCGCATCCTCGAACCCTTCTCGGGCCCATTCGAAAAGCTCACCGATTGGAACGTGAAACCGCCCCCGGGCCGGGTGACGTCGAGTTCCAAGCCTGTGGGCTACGTCCTCACGCGCGAGGTCACCGACGCGGCCGCCGCCATCAATCAATTGCTGCGTGCGGAAGAGCAGGTATTTCTCGGCAGTGAGATCTTCATCGCGAGCGGACCGCAGACCGCATCACGCCTGCAGGACATTGCGAAAGCCATCGGCGTCAGTTTCACCGGGGTCGCCAAGAAACCAGCGGGCGGGTCTCAGATGCGTCCGCCGCGAACCGGGCTCTGGGACCAGTACGGCGGATCGATGACGTCAGGCTGGACGCGATGGATCCTTGAGCAGTTCGGGTTTCAGTTCGATCGCGTCTATGCCCCTCGTCTCGACGCCGGCAACTTACGCGCGAACTACGACGTGCTCGTGTTTCCCACTGGCGGCATTCCCGCCGGGTCAGGCACGGGCCGCGGCGGACGGGGCACTCAAGTGGGCGGCGACGCAGACGTTCCGACAGAGTATCGGAATCAGCTCGGTCGCGTGACGACGGAGCGGACGTTGCCGCAGCTGCGGTCGTTTGTCGAGGGCGGCGGAACGATCATCGCCATCGGCGACTCCGCGGCAAACCTCGCTGAATGGTTTCAGTTTCCGGTCGCGAATCACCTGATCGAAAACGGCGCGCCACTCTCACGAGCCAAGTATTTTGTCCCTGGTTCGATCATCTCGGCCAAGGTCGATACGACGCATCCGGTCGCCGCCGGCATGCGCGAGCGGACGGATTTCTTTTTCGACAACAGCCCGGTGTTTGCGCTCAAAGCGGGAGCCGATCCTGCCACGGTGCGGCCGATCGCCACGATCGACACGGCTACGCCGCTGAGAAGCGGCTGGGCCTGGGGACAGGCGTACCTCAAAGACGGCGTCCTGGCGGTTGAAGCGCGCGTCGGCTCTGGACGCGTGCTGCTCTTCGGCCCCGAGATCCTCCAGCGCGCGCAGCCGCACGCCACGTTCAAACTGCTCTTCAACGGGATTTTTTCGAGCGCCGTGCAGCGCTGAAGATCTGTG
>Ga0075418_10000655_pt1 | contig 37291 bp, 33 predicted proteins | sample SoiMetdeltSBSDD2_FD_81776 | JGI IMG/M metagenome (GOLD analysis project Ga0075418, IMG submission 81776) | Bulk soil microbial communities from a Populus tree surrounding site in Tennessee, USA - Soil MetaG P. deltoides SBSDD2 | ecosystem: Environmental > Terrestrial > Soil > Tree plantation... | reverse complement strand
TGGCTTCGGCGCGGCGGTCAAGCCGGCTCCCCCGCCAGGACGGTGTCACGGGCCTGGAGCGCCGCCCAGACGCGGGCCGGCGTCATCGGCAGCTCGCGCAGCCGCACACCCGTCGCGGCCGCGATCGCGTTGGCGATCGCCGCGGCGCCCGGTACTGTCGGCGACTCGCCGATGCCCTTCACCCCGAACGCACCGTCCGGCGACGGGACCTCGACGATCGTGGTCCGGATCGACGGCACGTCGTCCGCACGCGGCAGCGCATAGTCGAGGAACGAGCCGGTCAGGACCTGCCCGCCGGCGTCATGGACGAGCGCCTCGAACAGGCCGAATCCGACCGACTGCACGGCGCCGCCGCGCATCTGGCCCTCGACCAGCGCCGGATTGAGCGCCCGCCCGACATCCTGCGCGAGATGGAAGTCGAGGAGCTCCACTTCGCCGGTCTCGGCGTCGACACGGACATGCGCGATCGCACCGGCGACCTGCGGCGCCAGGCTCGGGCGCACGGTGGCGCCGTGTCCTTCGATCGGCGCACCGCCGGCGCGGGCGTTCGAACGGACGAGCTTCGCGATCGGGATCGCCCGGTCCGGGGTTCCGAGCGGCTGGACCGCGCCTTCGACGAGCTCGAGGTCCGCGACATCGATCTCGAGCTGGATTGCCGCGGCTCGGAGGAGCTGCGTGCGGGCATCCTCGGCGGCGGCCTGGATCGCCCGGCCGACCGAGTACGTGATCGTGCTGCCGCCGCTTCCCGGCGACGGCGGCGCGGAGGCTGTGTCGACCGCAACGTGGTCGACGCGCTCCGGATCGACGCCAAGGATCTCGGCGGCGATCGTCGCGAAGCCGGCCGACACGCCGGACATGTCCGCGACGCCCGTGACGACCTGGATCGTTCCGTCGTTCGAGACCCGGCAGACCGCCGCCGCGGCATCCTTCGCGCCGGGCCACCAGCCGATCGCCGCGCCGACGCCCTCGCCGGGCGGGAGGCTCGCGCGTCGCTGCCACAGCGGGTCGGCCGCGAGCGCGTCGAGCACGCCTTCGAGCCCGACCTCGGGCCATGGCTCGTCGTCGAACATCGGCGTGCCGGGAACGGTCGGGTTGCGGCGCCTGAGCTCGAGCGGGTCGAGCTCGAGCCGCTCCGCGAGCTCGTCGATGGCCGTCTCAAGGGCGAACGCCGACTGGGGTGCGCCGGGTCCGCGATACGGCCCGGACCCGAAGCGGTTCGTCCGAACGCCGTAGGAGCGGACCTCGTAGGCGGGCCAGGCATACGGACCGCCGACGAGGATCGCGACGAACTCCTCCATCGAGTAGTCCTCGTAGGCGCCCGCATCGGCAACGACGAGCGCCTGGAGCCCGGTGAACCGCCCATCGGCGTCGGCTCCGAGGCGAACGTCCATCTGGAACGCCTGGCTCGGATTCGTCGACCGGAGCTCTTCACCCCGTTCGAGCGACAGCCGGACCGGCCGTCCGAGGCGAATCGCCGACGCGGCGACGAGCGGCTCGAACAGGCCCCACTTCGCCCCGAACGCGCCGCCGAGCGGCGTCCCCACGACACGAACGCGATGCTGCGGCCAGCCGAGGGCGTTCGAAACGTCCGCCCGAAGCGAGAACGTGCCCTGGGCGCTCGCCTCGACGACGAGCACGTCGTTCTCGTCGACCCAGGCGGTCGTGACCTGTGGCTCGAGATGGGACTGGTGTACCCAGCTCGAACGGATCGCGGTGCTGACGACGGCGGCGGCACCGGCAAGAGCCGCCGCGGGATCGTTCGAGCGGTACAGCTGGCGCCCGGTGACATTCTCCGACCAGCGCTCAGCCGCGATCTCGTCCGCTTCGCCACCGCCACCGACGGCGGCGTGCTGGGCCGCACCCATCGCGGGCGTCGTCCCGTTGCTGTCCGCGCTGCTGTCGTCCCGGACGAGCGGCGCATCCTCGGCCATCGCGGCGCGCGGGTCCGTCGTGACCGGCAGCGGCCGGTAGCTGATGCTGACGGCTTCGGCGGCGTCGGCCGCATCTTCGGGCGTCACGCCGATCGCAAACGCAACGGGCTGGCCGGCGAAGATGACCTCCGAGCGGGCGAGCGGCTCGGCGAGACGGTCGCGTGACGTCGAGGCGATCGGCAGGTCGGCCGCCGTCAGCACGGCGATCGTCCCGGGCAGCGCCTGCGCCGCGGCGACGTCGATCGACTCGATGACGGCGTGGGCGTACGGCGACAGCACGAGCCGGCCGTGGACGACACCGGGGACGACGCGATCTTCCCCGAACCGCGTGCGACCGCGGACCTTGGCTTCCGAATCGGGCCGCGGCCGCGAGCGGCCGATGACTCGGAGCTCGTTCGGCGCGGCGGCGGGGGCTTCGTTCGTCATTCAGCCGATGGTGTCACAGGGCTCCGGGCGGCGCTGTCTCGGACCTGTCCGCGGCGCCCACGACGCTGCCGACGAGGGCCGGGCGACCCCGCCGAAGCTCCGCGCCGGACATCCGGCGTGTCCCCGCCAACCGGACCTGGTCCAGTCGCAGGCGACCGTCGGAGGTCGCGAGGGCGAAGCCGTCGTCGTCAGCGACGAGCATGCCCGGGGCGTCGCCGTCGCGGGCCGGCATCACCGTCGCCGCGTCGACGTTGAGGCGCCCAGCCGCCGTTTCGACGTACGAGCCGGGCCACGGCGCATGCGCGCGAACGCGTCGCTCGAGTGCGGACGCTGCGAGCGCCGGATCCAGGCGGCCATCCTCGCGCCGCAACGGCCGCGTGAGTGTCGCGCTGTCGTCGTCCTGGGGCACGGCGGTCTGGCGGCCCTCGAGCCACGGCCCGAGCGTCCGACCGAGCAGCTCCGCGCCGAGCACGGCGAGCCGGGCTTCGAGCTCCGGTGCGATTTCATCGCCGTTCAGGACGTGCGCTGCCTGCGCGACGACCGGTCCGTCGTCGATACCCGCGCCCATCTCGATGATCGACACGCCGGTCTCCGGGTCGTTGGCGAGGATCACGGCCGGGATCGGACTCGCGCCGCGGTGACGCGGCAGGAGCGAGGGATGGACGTTGAGGAAGCCGCGCTCCGGCAGCGCGAGGACAGCCGGGGGGACGATGCGCCCGTAGTCGGCAAGGACACCGAGCTCGGCCTGGAGGGCAGCGAGGTCGGCGATGGCATCCGCGTCGCGAAGTCGGGCCGGCTGGAGCACCGGGAACCCGGCGTCGCGGGCCGCGCTCGTGACCGGCGTCGACCGCGCCGACTGGCCGCGTCCGGCCGGCCGATCGGGCGCGGAAGCGACTGCGACGACGTTCATGTCCGGCAGCGCGCGAAGCGCGTCGAGGATCGGCAGGGCGAAGGTGCCGGAGCCGAAGAAGACGACCCGCGTGCCGCCCGAACCGGGGCCGCGGCTCACGCCAGTGCGGCCGTCCGCACCCCAGCCGTCTCGCCGTCGGCGGCCTCGTCATCGGCATCGTCGTCGCCGACGCCGACCGCCAGCAGCTCGTCGGGCGACTCCAGGTAGTCGATGTACAGCTTGCCGTCGAGGTGGTCCAGCTCGTGCTGCATCGCCCGCGACAGGAGGCCCGTGCCGGCGACCTTGATCTTCTTGCCATGCCGGTTCTGGGCGACGACCCAGACGCGCTCGCGGCGCGTGACGTAGGCGACGTACCCAGGGATCGAGAGGCAGCCTTCGAGGTCGCGGTCGTCACCGCTGCCACGCACGATCCGCGGGTTCACGAGCTCGTGGAGCTGCTCGCCCACTTCGACGACGCAGGCGGCCCACGGCTCGCCAACCTGTGGCGCGGCAAGGCCGACGCCGGGCGCTGCGCGCATCGTGGCCGCGAGATCGTCGAGGAGCTCGTGGAGATACGCGCCGAACGAATCAACCGGCTGGCCTTTCAGGCGCAGCCGGGCGTCACCAAGCATGAGGATCGGCCGAACGGACATCGGCGGAAAGTATACGAGGGCGCCTTGCCGGCGCCCTCGCAGGTCGAACTTCGAGCTTGGCGGCTAGTCCTTGAGGTCGTCGACCGCCGCGTGGGCAGACGCGCCGACCGCCTCGGCCGCATCCTTGACCGCCTCGCCCGTCTCGTGGGCCGCGTCCTTGATCTCGTCGCCGGCCTTCTCGGCCTGCATCGCCGCAAGGTCGCGGCGCATCTCGGCCGCGAGGTCGCGCGACTTCTCGGCCAGCTTCTGGCCGGCGTTGCCGGTGAGCTCGGCGGCCTTCTGGGCCACGGGTCCGGCCTTGTCGCCGGCGACGGCGGCGAGCTCGGCGGCCTTGATGCCGACTTCGCGGATGACCGGACCGGCCTGCGTGGCCAGGTTCTCGATCATCGACTGGAGCTGATTGACCCACTCACGGGCCTGCGCGCTTGCGCGCGACTTCGCGTCGCTGTTCTCGTCCGTCCAGGCGAACGTCTCGTCAGCAGGGGGTGCTTCTTTGGTCGTCATGGTTGTCCTCCGGCGGGCGCAGTCAGGCGCCGTGCTTTATGTGATTGTCCCTCGAACGGCGGAAATCGGCATTTCCGAGCGTCCGCCCGAGCATGTCAGTCACGTCACAGCAGCGAGTCGGGGTCGACGTCGACGGACCACGGCGCATCCAGGCCGCCGTCGAGCAGGCTCACAGGATCCTCCCCGCGCAGGACGACGTTGAACCGCCAGCGGCCGGCGCGGCGAAGAATGTAGGCGGGAGCCGGGCCGACGACGGCGACGCGGCTTGAACGCTCGCGGGCACGGTTTCGAAGCTCGTCCGCGAGACGATCTGCCTCGGCTTCGGCCTCGGCGCGATCGGCGATCGCGACGGTGAGCTTGACGAGGCGGCCGAACGGCGGGCTGCCGAACTGGCGCCGGAGCTCAAGCTCGGCGCGGTAGAAGGTCGACGGGTCGCCGTCCGCGATCGCGCGGATCGCGGGGTGGTCGGGTTGATAGGTCTGGATGTATGCCCGGCCCGGCCGGTCGCCGCGGCCCGCCCGACCCACTGCCTGGGCCAGGAGCTGGTAGGTCCGTTCGGCCGCTCGCTCGTCGGGCAGGTTCAGTGCAACGTCCGCCGAGACGACCCCGACGAGCGTCACGTTCGGGACATCGAGGCCCTTCGTCACCAGGCTGGTGCCGACGAGCACGTCGATCCGCCCCGCGGCGAAGTCGTCCAGCACACGATCCGCGGCACCCCGCCGCTCGACGACGTCGCGGTCCAGCCGGCCGATGCGCAACGCCGGCAGCCGTTCGCGAACTTCCTGCTCGAGCCGCTCGGTGCCGCCGCCGAGGTAGCGGATCCGGGCCGAGCCGCAGTTCGGGCAGCGGCTGGCCATCGGCCAGGCCCGGCCGCAGTGGTGGCAGCGCAGCGACTGGCCCGCGTGGTGGTACACGAGCGGCCGGCCGCACTCCGGGCAGGCCTGGACGTGGCCGCAGTCGCGGCACAGGACGACCGAGGCGCTGCCACGGCGGTTAATGACGAGGATCGCCTGCTCGCCGGCGGACGTGTCGAGGCTCGCGAGCGCCCGGCCGAGCGCCATCGAGATCAGGCCGCGATTCCCGGCCGCCAGCTCGGCTCGAAGATCGACGACCTCGACCGTTGGCAATTCGCCAGAGGGTCGCGTCGGCAGCTCAACCCGTTGGTACTCACCCGTGCCAGCGCGCGCGGACGACTCGACCGATGGCGTGGCCGAACCGAGAACGACGGCCGCTCCGGCGAGCTCGGCAAGGTGGATCGCGGCATCGCGCGCCTGCAGGCGCGGCGTCCGGTCGCTCTTGTAGGCGCCGTCGTGCTCCTCGTCGACGATCACGAGCGCAACGTCCGGCAGCGGGGCAAGGACGGCCAGGCGCGTGCCAACGACGAGGTCCACGTCGCCGGACCGGATCCGCCGCCACTCATCGGCTCGCTCGCCGTCCGAGAGCCCCGAGTGCAGGATCGCGAGGCGCACGTCGACGTCGGCACGGAGGCGATCGACGATCGGGCTCGCGAGCGCGATCTCGGGGACCAGGAGGAGGCCCCGGCCGCCTTCATCGACGACCGCCCGAAGGGCCTCCGCGTAGACCGCGGTCTTGCCGGCCCCCGTGACCCCGTCGAGCAGGACGGGCCGTGGATCGCGGCGCTCGAGCGCGGCGCGGATGGCAGCCACGGCCTCGGCCTGGGCCGGGCTGAGTCCGGCACCGACCGGTCGCGAGCCGCGTGGCCCTCGCGGCCGGCCGGCGAGGGGTCGGCGCGGAGCTTCCCGGAGCTCCGTGCTCACGAGGCCGCGCCGAACGAGGCCCGCAAGCGCCCCGGCGCCGTGGACGTGGAGGAGCGGAGCGGCGGGGAGGCACGCCTCTGCTGTCGCACCGAGGTCGAGCAGGAGGGCCCGTTGGCGCGGTCCGAGCGTCGGACCCCCGGGCCGTCCGCCCGCGAACAGCGCCTCGACCGCCGATCGGCCATCGGCGCTCAACGCGGCGTAGCGCTCCCAGCGCGGACCCGCGCCCGCGGCCAGGAGCGTCCAATCGAGATCGAGCCAACCCCGGCCGGCCAGGTCGCGCAGCCGGCGGACCAGCGTCGCGCGGCCCTCGGGTGCCGCCAGCTCACGGACCGGCCGCGGGCCGCGGGTGAGCTGGTCGATCAGGTCCAGGTCGGCGGGCGACGCGGCGCCGCCGAGATCTCGCGGCGCCGCCGGCCGCAGCTCGGCGACGAGCTCGAAGCGTTCGAGCAAGCCGGGCGGCAGCATCGCCCGCAGGACGATCGCGGGCGGCGCCAGGTAATGGTCGGCGATCCAGCGCGCGAACGCGATGCCAAGCTCCGGCAGCAGCGGCCCATCCGCGCGCACACGGTCGAGGACCGGCTTCGTCGGCCGGGCGTCGGCCCCAGGCGCCTCCGGCCCCAGGATGACGCCAAGCGCCTGTCGCCGCCCGAACTCGACGATGACCGCCTCGCCGTCGGCCAGAGGCTCGAGCGATGCCGGTACGTGATAGCTGAACGGCCGCCGTCCGCCCGCCCCGGCCGCGTCGATCGCGACGCTGACGCGCCGCTCGCGAGCGCTCACGAGGACAGCGTTGCCGAAGGCCCTGACAGCTCGCGTGACAATCGCTCCCGCGACATCACGCCGCACGCAGGCCCAGACGCGAGCCCGGAGCTCAGACGCGTGTCCGCAGCTCCGGCTCGCGCGCGCGCTCGGTCCGGATGATCGAGTCGATCCGACCGGCAACGTCGTCGACCGCGCCCGTCTCGTTGACGACGACATGGTCGTAGTCCGACTGCCGGGCCAGCTCGAGCGCGGCATTCCGCTGTCGAACGTCGAGCTCGTCGGCGGTCTCGGTCGCCCGGCGCTTCAGCCGGCCGAACAGATCTTCGAGTGACGGCGGGACGAGGAAGATCAGGAGGGCCTCCGGGACCGAGGCCTTGATGACCGCGGCGCCCTGGACGTCGATCTTGAGGATGACGTCGAGGCCACGCGCCAGTGCCTCGCGCACCTCCGCCCGCGGCGTGCCGTACCAGTGGCCGTGCACGAGGTTCGCCTCGAGCAGCTCGCCGGCCTTCTTGAGCCCCAGGAACTCCGCGTCGCTCAGGAAGCGATAGTGGACGCCGTCCTCCTCGTACGGCCGCGGCGGACGGGTGGTGCAGGTCACGACGTAGTGGAAGTCCTCGCCCCCGGGACGCCGCCGGAGCGCGGCGATGACCGTGTCCTTGCCGACGCCCGACGGCCCCGAGACGATGACGAGCCGGGCGCCGGGTGCACCGGTTTCGCGTTCCGTGGATGCCGACGGACGCTCGCTCATCGCGCGGCGGCCGCCGTGCGCAGGCCACCGAGAACCGCCTCCAGCTCCCCGGGCAGCGGCGCCGTTGCGCGGGTCAGACCCTCGCCGCCCGGGCTCGCGAACTCGAGCCGCCAGGCGTGGAGGAAGAGCCGCTCGAGGCCCTCCGGCCCGCGCCGCGACAGTCCGCTGCCATACAGCGGATCGCCCGCGACCGGGTGGCCGATCGCATCGAGGTGGACACGGATCTGGTGGGTCCGGCCGGTGACCAGATCGAGCTCGAGGAGGGTCCAGCCCGGGAATCGCTCCCGGACCCGGTAGCCGGTGATCGCCGGCCGGCCGTCGGCGACGACGCCCATCCGGGTCCGCCGCCGGGGGTCGCGACCGATCGGCGCTTCGATTCGACCGGCGGCGGCCGCAACGGCGCCGTGGACGAGCGCGAGGTACGTCTTCTTGACCCGGCGCGCCTTCAGCTGGGCCATCAGCGAGGCCTGGGCGCGGTCCGTCTTCGCCACGACGAGGAGGCCGCTCGTGTCGCGGTCGAGGCGATGGACGATGCCCGGCCGCCGGACGCCGGCGATGCCACCGTACGTCGTCGGCGAGGCCCGCCCGAGCAGCGCGTTGACGAGCGTGTCCGCGGCATGTCCTGGCGCCGGGTGCACGACGAGCCCGGCCGGCTTGTTGACGATGAGGACGTCGTCGTCTTCGTGGACGACATCGAGCACGATGTCCGGCCGTGGCTCGGGCGTGGCGTCGGCCGGCGGCGGGACGTCGAGGTGGAGGGTCGCGCCCGCGGGCACGATCGCGTTCGCGCGGAGTGCGCGCCCATCCAGCGTCAACCGACCTTCGGAGATCAGGCGCTGAACGTGGCTCCGCGACAGGCCGGACAGGTCGGCGGCAATCCGGTCTGCCCGCGCCGGGGCGGCATTCGGGGCGACGACGAGCACGCGCGACTCCCCCGCCCCGCCCGCGTCAGGCACCGGACCGGACCGCGCGTTGGCCCGCGAGCGACGGCCAGACGCTTGCCGCGAGCAGCAGGACGATCGCCAGGCTGATCGACGCGTCGGCGACGTTGAACGTCCAGAAGCGCAGCGGCCCGATACCCGCGTCCACGAAGTCGACGACGTAGCCGAGCCGAATTCGGTCCGCCAGGTTGCCGAGCGCGCCACCGAACAGGAGCCCCAGCGTCAGGCTCACGTACGCCGTCCCACCCGCCCGCGCCTCGTACCAGAGGATCGCCCCGCTGACGACGACCGAAACGATCGCAAAGCCGGCGGCGGAGTCGCGGAACAGGCCGAAGAGGGCGCCGCTGTTCTGGCCGTGGACGAGCCGCAGCCAGTCCCCGACGATGGCCAGCGATTGCCCTGGATCGAGGATGGAGACGAGCCACGCCTTCGTCAGCTGGTCGATGACGACGACGACGATGGCGATCGAGGCGAACAGGCGCCAGCGCGGCGTCGGCGACGCCGCCGGCGCCAGCGGCTCCGCCTCGGTCACGCGCTCCTCGCCCCGGTCAGGCGGCGGAGGCCGATCCGGACCTCGCCCGAATCGAGCTGGACGGCGGCGCGGGCAACGCCGTCCCCGGCGGGCGGCGCGCCTTCGATCGCGCTGGCGGCCTGGGTCTCGTCGGCGATCGCGGCCAGGTGCGGCTGGAGCGCCGCCGACAGCCCGTCGACCCACAGCTCGATGCGATCGTCGAGCTTCAGATCCGCCTCGCGGCGGAGGTCCTGGATCGCGCGCTGGAGCTCGCGGGCGTCGCCCTCGGCTCGCAGCTCCGGCGTGAGCTCCGTGTCGATGACGACGACGAGGCCCTCGTCGGATGCGACCGCGGTCCCCGGCCGCGGCGTTGCGAGGATCTCGACCTCATCGGGCGCGAGCGTCACCCCGCCGATCTCGACGCTGCCGTCCTCATGGATCTCAAACGTCCCCTCGCGGGCGGCTGCCATCACGGCCGGGATCCGCGACCCAACGCGCTTGCCGATCTTCGGCAGGAGCGGCTTCACCCGCCGTTCCACGAGCTCGCTCTCGTCGGCGATTCGAATGACCTCGTGGACGTTCACCTCGTCCGCCAGGAGCGGAATCAGCTCATCGACCGCGGCCGCATCGGTGCTCGGCACCGCGAGCCACAACCGGGCAAGGGGTTGGCGAGTCTTCAGCCCAGCCGATGAACGAAGCGTTCGCGCGAGCTCGACCGCGCGCCGGACCGTTGCCATCGCGCGCTCGAGGCGGGCATCGCGCGCGTCCTCGAGGCCTGCACCCGGCCAGCCCGTCAGGTGGATCGACTCGGGCGCCCCACCAGTATCGGCGTCGACGAGGTTGCGGTACATCGATTCCGTCAGGAACGGCAGGATGGGTGCAGCCGACCCGGCAAGCGTCAGCAATGCCTCGTGAAGCGTCGCGAATGCCGCGTTGCGATCTCGTGAATCTGCGTTGCGCGAGAACCGCCGGCGGCTCAGCCGCAGATACCAGGTCGAGAGGTCCTCGACGAACGTGTCGATGACCCGGGTCGCGGCCTCTGCGTCGTAGTCGGCCAGCTCGCGCCGGACGTCGGCGACGAGCGCCGCCGAGCGCGACCGGATCCAGCGATCGAGCGCCGGTCGTTCGGACGCCGCCGCCACGGCTGACCCGGGCTGCCACTTCGCGATCGCGGCATAGCGGACGAAGAACGCGTACGCGTTCCACAGGACGAGCAGCCGCCGCCGCGCCGCGTCAGCGGCATGCCAGCCGAAGAGGATGTTGTCCTCGGGCCGGTGCGACATGTACAGCCAGCGCATGACATCGACGCCCATCCGCTCGGCCGCCTCGTCGAACTCGATCGAGTTGCCCCAGCTCTTGTGCATCGCCCGGCCGTCTTCGCCGAACAGCGTCGCGTAGCCGAAGATCGTCTTGAACGGCGGCTCGCGGCGCAGGACCGTGGACATCGCGAGCATGGCGTAGAACCAGTTGCGGAACTGGCCGGGAAAGCTCTCGGTGATGAAGTCGGCCGGGAACCACTCCGCCCAGTACGCGGGGTCCTCGCGGAAGTGGAGCGTCGAGAAGGGCACGATGCCCGCATCGAGCCACGGGTTGCCGACGTCCGGGATTCGCTCGACCGGCGCCCCGCAGCTTCGGCAGGCGATCTTCACCGCGTCGACGTACGGCCGGTGCGGCGTGTGGCCCTCGAACACCTCCCAGCCCTCGATCGCGCGTTCCTTCAGCTCCTCGCGGCCGCCGATGACGTCGAAGTCGCCGCAGGCCTTGCACTCGTAGATCGGCAGCGCGAGGCCCCAGTAGCGCTTCTTGCTGATCATCCAGTCGTGCATGTTCAGGAGCCAGTCGAGCTCGCGCTCGTAGCCGAACGACGGGATCCAGCGAATCTGGTCGACGACCTCCATGATCTGGTAGCGCAGGCTGCGGTCGACCTCGTCCTTCGTCAGCTCGGAGCGCGGCTAGTCGTAGACCTCGCCCATGCTGATGAACCACTCGTCGACCAGCCGGAACAGCAGCGGCGTGCCGCAGCGCCAGCAGTGCGGGTAGCGGTGGCTGTACGGCTCGAGGTGGTAGAAGCGGCCGCGGCGCTCGAGATCGTCGACGATCTCCTCGGCGACCTCCGGCGCGAGCTTGCGACTCAGCCAGCCGAAGCCGTCGTAGTAGCGGCCGTCCTCGTCGATCGGCCCGATGACCGGGAGCTCGAGGCTCTTGCCGAGCTGGAAGTCCTCGGCGCCGGCACCGGGAGCGATGTGGACGATGCCCGTGCCCTCGTCTTCGCCGACCTCGGTCCAGGGAATGACGCGATGCTCATAGGCGCTCGGCTCGAACGCCGATCGGACGGCCGGGAGGTCGTCGAAGGGGCCTTCGTAGCGCCAGCCGACCAGGTCCGTGCCGGCGACCTCCTCCTCGACCGTGAACGCTCCGACGAGCGCGCTCTTGAGCACGCCCTTGCCGAGCCAGTAGCGCTCGTTGCCCTGCCGGATCCGCACGTAGCGCAGCCCCGGTCCCACGGCCGCCGCGACGTTCGCGGCGAGCGTCCAGGGCGTCGTCGTCCAGACGAGGAGTGATTCGCCGGGCCGGTCGATGAGCGGCAGCTTGATCGTCAGCCCCGGGTCCTCGCGGTCCTGGTAGCCCTCGGTCATCTCGTGCTGGCTGATGCCGGTCCCGCAGCGTGGGCACCACGGCATCGAGTCGTGGCCCTTCACGATCCAGCCGCGCTTGTGACACTCGGCGAGGAAGCCCCAGATGAGGTCGTTGTTCTCGTTGCTGAACGTGAAGTAGCTGCCGCCGGTGTCCGGCATGCCCAGCCGCCCGACGAGCATCTCGACCGTGTCGGTGACCGGGCCGTTCGGGCCCTGGATCGTCGTTTCCTGCCACGGCGCCTCGGCCAGCAGCTCGCTCAGGCGACGCAGCTCGTCCGGGTCGTTCCAGTCCATCCAGAACCCGAGCCGCTGTGATTGCTCGGTCTGCCGTGCGGCATACGTCAACACGCGCTGCTTGCACAGGCTCACGAACTCCGCGATGCCGTACGCCTCGATGTCGCGCTTGGTCTTGAAGCCGAGGTCGCGCTCGACGTTGACCTCGACCCAGAGGCCCTGGCAGTCGAAGCCGTTCTGGTAGCGCTGGTCCTCGCCGAGCATCGCGTGGAAGCGTTGGAAGAGGTCCTTGTACGTCCGACCCCAGGCGTGGTGGACGCCCATCGGGTTGTTCGCGGTGATCGGGCCGTCGAGGAAGCTCCACTTCGGGCCGCCCGAGATCTGGGCGCGCAGCTTCGCGAACGTGCCGCGCTGGCGCCAGAAGGCGAGGACCTCGTGCTCCTGGGCGACGAAGTCGGGGAGACTCGGAACCGGGCTGAACATGGGGCTGGCGGGGTCCTCATCCGGGCTCCGCCCGGACGGGGCGGTACGGTTCGCCGGAGCGCGCATCAGCCCCGGCGGACGTCCCGACCGCGACCAGCGGCGGGTCCGGCTATCCTACCCGCGATGCAGGCCGCGCACGAGGCGCGCCAGCGGCGAGGGTCGCCGTTCGTGGCGGCATTCCTCTCCCTCCTCTTCCCGGGCCTTGGTCACGCCTATCTCGGCGCGTACCAGCGGGCCCTCGGCCTGGCCGCGCCCGTCATCCTCGGCGGGGCGCTCACGCTCGGGATCGCGGTCCGGCTCAACACGCTGGAGCTGGCCGGCCTCGCCGTGCAGACGTGGTTCCTGACGATCGTCTTCGTCCTGAACCTCGTCCTCCTCGGCTATCGCGCGATCGTCATCGTCGACGCCTGGCGCGTCGCAACGGCAATGGCCGCGGACGCCCGCGTCGGCGTCGGCCGGCCGATCCGCATCCAGCTCGCGCCGATCGGCGTCGCCGGCCTTCTGGCCGTCCTCCTCGTGATGTCCGCCGTCCACATCGCGGTCGCGCGCTACGACCTCCTCCTTGCGCGCACGTCGGACTGCATCTTCGACCCCGAGCAGACCGGCTGCCCGAGCGCCCCGACGGAGCCACCGGACGGTTCCGTCGCGCCGGAGGAGAGCTCCAGCCCGAGCCCCGCGGCCGAGACGCCGCTGCCGTCGCTCGGGACCGCGGCGCCAGACGTCTCGATCCCGCCCTGGAACGGCCAGGACCGGCTCAACATCCTGCTGATCGGTTCGGACGAGCAGGGCGGCGGCCACAACACGGACACGCTCATCGTCGTCTCGATCGACCCGGCGACCAAACGCGTTGCGATGTTCAGCCTGCCCCGCGACACCGTCGACGTGCCGATCCCCGAGGGCCCGCCGCGGGCGGTCTTCGGTCGGGTCTACGGCGGCAAGATCAACGCCTGGTTCCACGCCGCCGACGTTCGGCCGGACCTCTTCCCGGGGACGGACGCGACCCGCGGCTACAACGCGCTGAAATCGATCCTCGGCAACCTCTACGGCCTCGACGTCAAGTACTACGTCGAGGTCAACTTCGACGGCTTCCGGGCGATCGTCGACGCCCTCGGCGGCGTGACGGTCAACGTCCAGGTCCCCGTCGTCGACGACCAGTACCCCGTTGGCGGCGGCCGCAACATGCGCGTCTACATCCCGAGCGGGATCCAGCACATGAATGGCAGCCAGGCGCTCGTCTATGCTCGCTCGAGGAAGGGCTCGAGCGACTTCGACCGGGGCCAGCGCCAGCAGCGGATCCTGCTATCCCTTCGTCAGCAGACCGACATCGCCCGCGTCCTGCCGAAGCTCGACGAGCTGATGAACGCCCTCGCCGCGTCGATCCGGACCGACATCCCGCGCGAGCTCGTGCCGCAGCTCCTCGGCCTCGCGAACGAGATCGACACGAAGACCCTGCACGCCTACGTCTTCGCTCCGCCTGCGTATGGGGTCGAAGGCTCGCGCAACGGCCTCTACATCCTGACCCCGAGGGTCGACCGGATTCGGGCCGCGGTCGCCGAAGCCTTCACGGTCGATCCGGCGCTCGAGGCGAAGCGGGAGGCGCTGGCCACGGAGGCCGCCGACGTCTGGGTGCTCAACGGTTCGGGGGTCAGCGGCCAGGCGTCACGGATCGCCGGCTACCTCGAATCGATCGGGATCACCGCCTCGGCACCGAACCAGAAGCCCGACATCACCGGCCGCACGAACACGACGATCCGCGTCTACAACGGCGCCGAGGCGCGGCTGCCCGTCACGGTGGAGGCGCTCCAGGCGATCTTCGGCGCGACGATCGAGCCCGTGGCGGATCCGACCGTCCGCGTCGACATCATCATCATCACCGGGACGTCGACCCCGAACCTCGCGCCGCCGCCGCTGCCCTAGGGTCAGGCCTTCTCGGTGACCCGGTACTCGAGGTAACGGCCGGTCATCAGCCGCGTCTGGGCGTCAAGCGCCGGCAGGTTCGAGAGGAGCAGGCCGACCAGCGGAATCGCGAGCCACTGGAGCCGCGAAACGACGTGCCGGACGATCCCCCACTCCGCCGGCCGCGGCGGGGCGATCCGCTCCTCGACGTGCATGAGCACCGCCAGGCAGGCGAATGCGCCCGTGAGCAGCCACGACGCGTAGAGCGGCAGGTTCTGGCCGAGCGTCGTCTGCCCGAACGCCGGGTTCAGCAGCAGCGGCAGGTTCGAACCGAACAGGATCACGAACGGCGCGATCGCCCAGTTGAGGTGGTCCAGCCAGAGGTCGAGGAAGCGCTTGATCCGCTGCATGCGCGGGATCTCCGAGTGGGCCAGCGCATTGCGCAGGTAGAACGGGATGTCCGTGATCCCCCAGGCCCAGCGCCGGATCTGGAGGTACTGCTCCATGAGCGTGCGCGGATACGAGCGGGCCCGCACGGCGTCGCCGTAGATCGGGATGAACAGCGGGACCGCCTCGAACGCGCCGCTGAAGTGGAAGAACGACTTCCAGTAGAAGCGACTGTCCTCGGGGATCGCGTCGGTCGCCCAGTAGTCGACCTCGTGAATCGTCTGGAGCGAGGCGGCGTACGACGAGAACGTGATGAGCCGCTCGGGCGAGAGGCTCCGCCACATCTGGACGTGGGTCGAGCCGATGGCGACGAGGCGGATCGGGATCGGCACCTGCCAGAGGTTGTTATGGAACATCGGGACCGGCTGGTAAACCCGCCGGAACCGGTTCGGATCCGTCAGGAACGTCCAGCTCAGGTAGCCGAAGTAGCCGGGATGGACGCGATAGTCGGAGTCGAGGTCCGTCACCAGGACTTCGCGAGCGTCGAAGCCGAGGCGGCCGAGCTCGCGGTACAACCAGCGCCCACCGAACGCCATCGCCGAGCTCTTGCCGACGACGATTCCGGGCTCGAGCGGATCGAGGACGTGGAAGAAGTGGAGGAACCGGTCCGCATAGCGCTCCCGCAACCGGGCCACGTTCTCCTGGCCTGATGTGTCCGACTGGCGCGTGATGATCGCCACGATCTTGCGTTCGGTCGGCCAGTCCGCGTCCGCCAGCGCCTGCACCGTGGCGTCAAGCTTCTCGAAGGGCTCCGTGTACGTCGGGATGAGCGCGACGTGCCACAACCGGTCCGGATCAGGCATGGCTGCCGCGTCGCGGGCGCGCAGCCTGAGGAGGGCACGCTGCTCGTCACGGATGCGTGCCAGCTCGCGCCGGCCACCCTCGGCCGCGTCGCGATCGTGCTCCCGCTCGAGCCGCTCGATGCGGCCTTCGATCGCCGACATCCGGGCATCGAGCGTCCGCAGGCGCGCCGGAATGTCGCGAAGGGCGAAGACGCGGGTCCGCCAATCGACGTCGCTCGTCGACCGGATCCGCCGGGACGCGACGACGACGCTCGCGGTCAACATCACGGCCCGGTACAGCCAGTAGACGTCGAACGTCAGGACGAACCAGGCGACGAGCTCCGGCCAGCGCAGCGAGATCGCCAGCGGGGCGAGGATGACGGTCCAGGTGACGACGCCCGGAACGACCTCGAGGATGCGCGTCGAGCGAGAGGCAGGGGTCCGTGCCGCGGCGACGACGGCAGTCGCGACGGCATCACCCATGTCAGGCGATCGGCGTCAGCCAGTGCGCGTAGCGCGGGTCGTTGCCGCGCACGGCGGCGAAGTAGGCGTCCTTGACCGCCCGCGTCATCGGGCCGATCTTGCCGCCGCCCACGGGCCGGTGATCCAGCTCGATGACGGGTGAGACCTGGACGCCGGTCCCGCACAGGAACATCTCGTCTGCGACGTAGATCTCCGAGCGGTCCACCGAGCGCACCTCGACCGGGAAGCCGAGGTCCTTCGCCAGCTCGAGCACGGCCTTCCTGGTCACGCCCTCGAGGATGTCGTCCGTCACGGGCGGCGTCAGGAGGATGCCATCACGGACGACGAACATGTTCGCCGCGGACGCCTCCGACGCGTGGCCGTCCGAGGTCAGAACGAGGGCCTCGTCGAAGCCGTTGAGCTCGGCCTCGGACTTCTGGAACGCCATGTTCACGTAGCCGCCGACGATCTTGCCGCGCGCCGGCAGTGCCTCATCGACGTTCCGCCGCCAGGACGAGGTCATGAGCCGCACGCCGTTGTCGATGTCGATGTAGTTACCGAACGGCATCGCCAGGACGACGAGGTCGTGCTCCAGGTGATGAAGGCGAACGCCGACCGACGGGGTCGACTTGTAGAAGCACGGCCGGATGTAGGCGTCTCCTTCGAAGCCGTTGCGCCGGACCGTCTCGACGACGATCGCGGTGAGCTCATCGACGCTCGGCAGGTTCTCCATGAGCAGGATCCCGGCGTTCTGCCGAATCCGCTCCATGTGCTCGCGGATCTTCAGGCCGTAGAGGACCTTCGTGTCCGCGTTCCAGTACGCCCGGACGCCCTCGAACACCGCCGTGCCGTACATGAAGGCATGGGTCATGACGCTGACCTTCGCGTCCCTGAGCGCCACGTACTGGCCCTCGAAGTAGACGATCCGGTCGTCGAGCGCCGCCGCGCTGCTGGCCGGTTTCGCGGCCGTGGCCGCATCCGCCGTTGCGGGCTTCTGGGTGAGCATCGTCGGTGGGACTCCTGTTGACCGGGGGTCGCCGCCGGGCTTCAGCGAGCGCGGCGCGAGGTCCGGACCGGTCGGCCGAGAATACCACTCCGGCCCGTTCCGACCCTCAGCGACCGCCGAGGATCACCGTCGCGACGATTGCCAGGTAGATGAGGTAGAACGCCCCGCCGACGAGGAGCATCCGGCCGCGAAGCTGTCCGCGCCGAGCCATCGGGATGAAGATCGCCGCGGACGACAGGAACGCGATCCCAGCCGACGCGAACGCGGTGTACGAGCCCGGGCCGATCGCCCAGGCCTCACCGGCGAAGAGCAGCGCGACGACCGTCGGAATCGTCGCCTGGAAGACCATCGCGCCGGTGATGTTGCCCATCGCCAGGGTGTCCTTGCCCTGGCGGATCCAGATGATCGAGTTGAACTTCTCGGGCAGCTCCGTGGCGATCGGAGCGACGACGAGGGCCAGCAGCCGCGGGTCGACGCCGAAGTCGTGGGCGATCGTCTCGACCGCGCCGACGAACACGACGGCGCCGCCGATGATGCACGCGAGAGCGGCGAGGACCTGGAGGTTGACGACCCGCAGCCGGGGCTCCTTCGGCTCATCGCGATGGGCCGGGTCGAGCTTCCGGAAGCGCAGCGGCGCGAGATCCTCGGCGTCGACGTCCGGGTCTGCTTCGAAGTGGGCCTTGACGTACCAGGCGTAGATCCCGAGCAGGACGACCGCGGCGATCGGGTGCGCAAACGGGACATTCGAGGGCAGGAACGCGACCCCGATGGCGACTGCGTAGCCCACGAAGAAGTAGCGCATGTCGTGCGCGAGGACCTTCGAGTCGACCGGCATGACGTCGCCCTCCGGCCGGCGACGGGCACGGAACAGGACCGCGACGGCGGTCACGAACATCGCCAGGGTCGCGAGCATGAACGGCGCCCCGAGGATCGCGCCGACGCCGATGCCGTGGCTGCCCGCGCTCGTCCCGAAGATGATCGCGACGATCGGGATCATCGTCTCCGGCAACGCCGTTCCGACCGCCGCGAGGACGGACCCAACGGCGCCCTCGGCGAGCTCGAGCTTTCGGCCGAACCACTCGATGCCGTTCGTGAACAGCTCGGCGCCGACGAGGATGATCACGAAGGCCGCGGCCAGCAGCAGGAACTCCATGGCCTACCTCCCGCCCGCCAGGCCGAGGGCGATCCCGGCGGCGATGACCGCGAGCGTCGCGACGCCGACGGCGGCGTGGTTCCGCTCGCCATTGCGCCAGAACACGACGCCGGCGACGAGCAGCCGCAGGATCGGCAGGCTCAGGACGGCGATCGCGCCGAGCCACAGGTAGCCGGCCGGGTGGAGCGTCAGCAGATCGCCGACCAGCCGGTCGAGGGCGAGGGCCGGCGGAACGTCCAACGGCGACAGGCCGCGGCCGACCATGAGCACGATGCCGACGCTGAGCAGCCCGATCGCCACGAGCGAGCCGCGGAAGAGCAGGCGGCCGAGCCGCGCCTCGGTCGTGCTCATGTCGGCGCGACCGCGCGGTTGACCATCAGGACCGCGGTGTACGCGAGGACGACGATGAACAGCAGCCGCAGGACCCGGAGGTCGATCCGCTGGGCGTTGCGCGAGCCGACGAGCGCGCCGACGAACACGCCGACCGCCGTGGGCCCGAGGACATACGGGTCGATCGCGCCCCGGACGAGATAGACGATCGCGCTCGCCGCGGCGGTGACGGCGATCATCACCGTGCTCGTCGCGGTGGCGACGCGCAGGGGAACGCCCATGCCGAGGTGGATCAGCGGCACCATCACCACCCCGCCACCGATGCCCAGCAGCGCCGAGATCACGCCGCCGAACACGGCGCCGCCCGCACCGAGCGGCAGGTTCCGCGGCTCCGGAACGGTATCGGCGGTCTCGTTCGCTGCCGCTTCGGCCGGGTCCGGGCGGAGCGCCCGGCGGACCATCGTCGTCGCGACGTAGAGGAGCATGAGAGCGAACAGCCCGGCCAGGAGCTGTTCGTCGAGCGCGAAGGCGATGAGACCACCGGCGATCGCACCAGCGGCCGTGAACAGCTCCAGGAACATCGCCAGGCGGAGGTCCGCGATCCGCCGCTCGAGGAACGTTGCCGCCCCGATGGCGCTCGTCGCGACGACGCAGGCCAGCGAGACCCCGACGGCGTCACGCAGCGGGAGGTTGAACCCGAGCGTGAGCAGCGGCACGATGAGGACCCCGCCGCCAAGGCCGAGGAGCGAGCCGAAGACACCGGCCGCGAACCCGCCGGCGAGCATCAGCAGCCAGGTCTCCACGTCACGCCGCCGGCGGCGGGGCCGCTATGGCCTGAGGTGCTCCGGCGAGTACGGCAGCAGGGCGACGTGGCGCGCCCGCTTGAGTGCCACCGAGAGCTCGCGCTGGTGCGCGGCACAGGTGCCGGTCTTGCGGCGTGGCTCGATCTTCGCCCGCTCCGAGAGGAAGCGGCGGAGGCGGTTGACCTCCTTGTAGTCGATGACGACGGTCTTGTCCGCGCAGAACGAGCAGACCTTTCGGCGGCGTCGGTCGCGGTAGTAGTCGTCGCGCTTCTTGGCGCGTGGGCTCGGCATGGTGGTTCAGCTCTCCTGGATGATCAGAAGGGAAGGTCGTCGATCTCGGTGTCGTCGAAGCCGCCGGGCCGGCCGCCATCGGACGGCGCTGGAGCGCCCGGAGCGGCGCCGGCAGGCACGAACTGGCCTTCGGCCTGCTCGCGCTTGTCGAGGCCGACGACGCTGTCCGCCGAGACGTCGAGCGAGACGCCCTTGCGGCCGTCCTTCGTCTCGTATTCGCGGGACTTGAAGCGGCCGTCGACGAAGACGCGGCTGCCCTTGCGGAGCTGCTCCGCGGCCCGCTCCGCGCGATCGCCCCAGACGCTCACGCGGAACCAGTCGGTCGCCTCGTTCCACTCGCCGGTCTGCTGGTTCCGGGTCGCCTGGTTCACGGCGACGCTGAACTCGGTGACCGGCTTGCCGTTCGGCGTGTAGCGCATCTCCGGGTCGCGACCGAGGTTGCCGATGAACTGGATCTTGCAGAACGCCATCGCCCAGCCTCCTCAGTCGATCGCGGCCGGAGCCGCTTCGCTCTCGGACTCGTCGATTCGCTCGCCGACGTCCTCCTCTTCCTCGTCCTCGACGGACGGGAGGAGCGCATCGTCGGCGTCACCCTCGGCACCGGCCTCGCCATCCCGGCGCGATGCCCGGACCGGTCGTTCCTGCCGCGTGATGAGATGGCGCAGGACGTCCTCGGTGATCAGGAGTCCGTGCTCCAGCTCGGCGATCGCCTCCGAGGGCGCCTCGAACACGACGATGTGGTACGAGCCTTCGCGATAGCGGTCGATCTGGTATGCGAGCCGACGGCGGCCCCACGGGGCGACCTTGATGATCTGTCCGCCCGCGGCGACGATCTGCCGGGTCGTGCGGTCGATGACCGCCTGGGCGCGCTCATCCGGTGCATCCGGACGCAGCACGAGCATGAGTTCATAACGGCGCATTGGCCGAGGGCTCCTTCCTGTGGGTCTGCCCCGCTTGGTGATCGTGATCACGGCGGAGCCGAAAGGGACCTGCGCAGTCTAGCACGCGCCTGATTCGGCCCCCGGCGAGCGACGCGGCTTGGTCGTATGCTCTTGCGCCGTGCCCGAACCCCGCGTCCTCCTGCTCGATGCCGACGTCACCGCCGGCGACACTCTCGCCGCTGTCCTCGTGCGCCTCGGCCACGCCACGACCCAGGTCACGGACCCGCTCGAAGCGATCCGTCGGGCTTCCGAATTCCAGCTGGTCGTTGTCGACGAGGTCGGCGAGGCAGACGCGATCCAGGTCGTCCGCGAGCTGCGCGCGACGCCTGAAGCCGCCACCGTCCCCGTCCTCGCAGTCTGCAAGACGGACGACGTCGAGGAGCGCATCAAGTTCCTCGAGGCGGGTGCGGACGACGCGATCGCCAAGCCCTTTGACGACCGCGAGCTCGAAGCCCGGCTGGACGCCCTTCTGCTGCGCTTCCAACGCTCCACGCTGCTCGGCAGCGGCGCCGTGGACAACACGCCGGTGACCGGCGACACCCGCCGGATCATCGCGGTCCACTCGCCAAAGGGCGGTGTCGGCACGACGACGATCGCGGTCAATCTCGCGTCCGTGATCGCGCGTACCCATGCCGACCGCGTTGCCGTTGTGGATCTCGATTTCGATTTCGGCCAGGTCGCGACACACCTCAACTTCGAGGCGAGCAACACCCTGGTCGACGCCGTTCGTGACGAGCTCTCGCTGCGCGATCCGGACGTGCTGAGGACGCTGCTCGGACGGCATACGAGCGGCCTGCTCGTCCTGCCCGCCGCGGCGTCCCCGGTCGCGACCGACGGCAGCGCTCCCGTCACCATCGACCGTGCGGCCGTGACGACGCTCCTGGCGACGCTCGCCCGCGCCCTCGACTACGTCGTCGTCGATGCGGGCTCCGGTCTCGACAGCCGGACGGAAGGTGTCCTCGAGATGGCCGACGCGATCGTCCTGCCGGTGACGGCCGAGTTCCCGACGCTGAAGGCCGTCCACGCGCTGCTCGACCACTTCACCGAGACCGGTGGCGTGAGCGCGAAGACGACATTCGTGCTGAACGCGATCTACGCCCGCGAGATCCTGCGGCGGAGCGACATCGAGAGCGCCCTCGGGACGAAGATCGCGATCGAGCTGCCCTATGACCCGTTCCTGTACCTGAAGGCCGTCAACGAGGGCGTGCCGATCGTGATCGGTGCCCCGAAGACCCGGCCGGCGGAACGCTTCGAGCGCCTTGCCCAGCTCGTGACCGGTGAGGCCGCGCCGCTGGCAGAGCCTGAGCGACGCGCGAACCGGATCAAGCTCTTCGGCCGCGGCTGACGCACGAAGCCCTCACGAGCGATCGGTCGCGAGCGGGCTTGGCCGGGGCGCACTTTCCTATCAGATGTCACCCACCGCGACCTTAACCATGATCGTGACCGCTGTCGCGGCCCTTCGACGGGATCTAGGGGCGGGTCTCGTGCACGAGACAGGACGAATCCATCGATGAATCCCCCTCGGATCCTTCATAAGGTCGCCCACACGCACATCTGAGAGGATGTCCATCTGGCGCAGCGTTGCGCACGTCGTGGTGCCGGAGGAGGGATTCGAACCCCCACGCCCTTGCGGGCCGCCGAGTTTAAGTCGGCTGCGTCTGCCGTTCCGCCACTCCGGCGCTCGAGGGGAAGTGGAGGCGACGACCGGATTCGAACCGGTGAATAGAGGTTTTGCAGACCTCCGTGTTGAGCCACTTCACCACGTCGCCTCGGCCCTGCGGCCGCCGGATTGTCGCACAGGTCGGCCTCCCGCCCGCCCGTCGCGCCGAGCTGGTTGCCCCCCGAGGATTCGAACCTCGCCCAACGGATCCAAAGTCCGCTGTCCTACCACTAGACGAGGGGGCAACGCGCCGCCGCATCGGCGACGGAGGCAAAGAAATGGAGCGGAAGACGGGACTCGAACCCGCGACCCTCACCTTGGCAAGGTGATGCTCTACCAACTGAGCCACTTCCGCTCGGGAGCTGCGCACACCGGATGTTGTTGGTGCCGAGAGCCAGAATCGAACTGGCGACACCGCGATTTTCAGTCGCGTGCTCTACCAACTGAGCTATCTCGGCTCCGGTGGACCGCTTCGGACGGAGCGTCCGTCACGGCGTCGGGGAGGATAGCACGGGCCTTTCGGCGCCTTCAATCGAGCCCGGCGAGGGCCGCGATCTCGCCCTGGGCGAGGGGCTGCTCGCCGGTCAGCTCGCGCAGTCGGTTGATCCGATCGACGATCGGCGGATGCGTCGAGAAGAGGCCGCTCGATCGGGCCTCGAACTTCTTGATCGGGTTCGTGAAGTAGAGGTGCTGCGTCGCCCGGTTCGCGACCTCGAGGACCTCCTTGTCGCTCGAGATCTTCGCGAGCGCGCGCTCGAGGCCGTAGGGGTTCCGCGTCAGCTCCACGGATGAGGCGTCGGCGAGGTACTCACGCTGGCGACTGACGGCGAGCTGGACGAGGCGAGCGATGATCGGGGCGACGATCGCGAGGACGAGCCCGACGACGAACATCAGGACCTGGAGGCCGCCGCCGCCTTCCCGGTCGCGCGAGCCGGAGCGCCGGCCGCCGCCCCAGAACGTGAAGCGGAGGAAGAAGTCGGACAGCAGCGCGATCGAGCCGACGAGGACGCCGACGAGGAGCGCGAACCGGATGTCGAGGTTCCGGACGTGCGACAGCTCGTGGCCGATGACGCCCTGGAGCTCCTCGCGGTCGAGCTTCTGGAGGAGGCCCGTCGTGATCGCGACCGAGGCGTGCTGCGGGTCGCGGCCGGTCGCGAAGGCATTCGGGGCCGTGTCATCGATCAGGTAGACCTTGGGCATCGGCACGTTTGCCGCGATGGTCAGCTCACGGACCACGTTCAGGAGCTGCGGCGCGTCCGCCTCGCTGACAGGTTTTGCGCCCGACGCGGCAAGCACGAGCTTGTCGCCCGCGAAGTACGAGCCGAGCGACAGGACTGTGCCGAGGCCCAGCGCGCCGACCGTCGTCGCCAACCCGCCGGCGGACTCCCCGGAGACGCCGAAGCCGATCGTGTAGCCGAGGACGCCGAGAAGAGCGAGGACGGCCAGGGCAAGCAGCCACGACTGGCGGCGGTTCGCCGCCTGCTGCTCGAAGAAGCTCTCTCGTGCCATCGTGCGCCAGCCGATCCACCACGCGCCCCGGTCCGCGGGGCGGGTGCTGTCAGCCGAGGCTGAGGTCGACCTTCGGGACCTGAGCCGCCTCGGGCTCGGCGTCGAAGAAGTCGCGCTTCGTGAAGCCGAGCGGGCCTGCGATCAGGACGCTCGGGATCGTCTGGATGGCGGTGTTGTAGTCGAGAACCGTGGCGTTGTAGTGCTGGCGGCTGAACGAGATCTGGTTCTCGGTCGTGGTCAGCTGCTCCTGGAGCTCGAGGACGTTCTGGTTGGCCTTGAGGTCCGGGTAGTTCTCGACGACCGCGAACAGCGAGCGCAGCGTCGAGGTGAGCATGTTCTCGGCCTGGGCCTGCGCGGCGACACCCTGCGCACCGGCCGAAACGGCGTTGGCGCGGGCTTCTGTCACGTCCGTGAGGACCTTCTGCTCGAAGCCCATGTAGCCCTTGACGGCGTTCACGAGGTTCGGGATCAGGTCCCAGCGGCGCTTCAGCTGGACTTCGATCTGCGAGAGCGCCTCGTCGACGCGATTGCGCCGCCCGATGAGCCCGTTGTAGATCCCGACAACGAACAGGACGATGACGACGACAACGATCGCGATGACGATCCAGGGTTGCATCCGGGGTTTACTCCTCCATGGGCCGGGCGCCCGCCGGTCGGCTGCCTGCCGCGGCCGCGGCCACGCCGCTGAGTCTAGCAGGGGCTCACTCGCGAACCCTTGCGTCGATAAGACGCATGGCCCGCGGCGGTGTGTCATGTGGTGGGCGGTGAGGGATTCGAACCCCCGACGTCCTCGGTGTAAACGAGGCGCTCTGACCAGCTGAGCTAACCGCCCAGAAGAGTCTAAGCGCGCAGAGGCGGAATGAGCCCCTCGCTCAGGTGGTCCGACCGCAAGGCGGAGGCGAGCACCGCAGCGAGCGCACCACGAGGGTGCGTGAGCGAGGCGCGCAGCCGACAACGCGGCGGACGGGCCGCATGAGCGAGGGGTGGTGCCCAGGCCGGGACTTGAACCCGGATGAGTTGCCTCATACGCCCCTCAAACGTACGCGTATACCAATTCCGCCACCTGGGCAGGTGCTCCGCCGCGCGACCGGGACCGGGTCTCTGGTTGAGGGATGAGGTGTTGGTACCGAGGAAGGGATTTGAACCCTTACGCCCTTGCGGACACTAGCTCCTGAAGCTAGCGCGTCTGCCGTTCCGCCACCTCGGCGTGAGACCGCCTGGCGGCTCGCGCCAAGCTCACCGGTCGTCGGCGAGGCGCCATGTTAGCACGTCCCAAAATCGCCCCCCGGCGTCCCCCACCGTTCGAATCGAGGCTCCGGTGACCGTCTTTCGGACCAGCGCGATCTCGGCCCGGAAGGCCAGCGGCAGAAGGTATGTCGTCTCCGCGAGCCGCGCCTGGAGCGCCGCGTAGGAGGCCGTTCGAGCCTCGAGCGTGCCCGGTGCCCGAGCCGCCGTCAGGAGGACATCGAGCTGGGGATCCTGGAGCCCAAGGACGTTCGTCCGCGCGCCGGCCGTCTGGCTCGAGGCGAGCAGCGAAAAGAGGTCCGGATCGAGGCCGACGTTGACGGCGATGACCGCGACGTCGAAGTCACCGTTGCGCAGACGCTCGGTGAGCTCGGCTGCGCCGAGGCCCTCATGGTCGACGCCAAGGCCGATCGATCGCCACGCCGCGGCGACGTCCTCGCCGGTCGCATAGGCGGTCGCGTTCACGGCCTCGTCCGGCCCGACCATCTTGATCGTCAGCGGGGCCTTTGCGCCCTTCGGCGTCCAGCCCTCGCTCGCACGTGTCCAGCCCGCGGTCGTGAGCGCGGCGACGGCCGCGTCCGGATCGAAGGCGACCGGCGGGCTCGCGATTGCATCGAAGGCCCACGAACCCGGCGGGATCGGAGCATCGGCCCGTGACGCGTAGCCGGCCAGGAGCTCGGTCACGAGCGCGTTTCGATTGACCGCCTCCAGCAAGCCCTTGCGGACACCGGCATCGCGCAGCGCCGGGTGGTTGGTCCGCAGGTTCGGCACGATGGTGAGGAGGGTCGAACCCGGGTACGCGGCGATCCGGGCGTTCGAGCTTGCGCGGTCCAGCGCCGCAAGGTCCTTCGGCGTCGGTCCGGACAGCGCGTCAAGCTCGCCCGCCTTCCATGCCGCCGTCAGCGAGCCGAGGTCGCCGTAGAAGCGCAGCTCGATGCCGGGCAGATACGGCCGCGGCTGGCCGCCGATGATCGGCCCGGGCAGCGCACCGCTCGACGGATCGCTGGTTGACGACGGCTCGGCCGACACCGGCGCCCAGGCGCTGAGGACGGCGTGCGCGCTGTCCAGGGAGTCCAGACTGAACGGTCCGGATCCAACCGGCTTCTGTCCGAAGGCGTCGGTGGCGAGAGCTTCCGGCAGGACGGATCCCAGCAGGTGCGCCGGAGCGATCGGCTGGGTCGCGGCCTGCAGGAAGCCGCCGATCGGCGAGGCGAGCTCGAAGCGGATCGTCGTCGTGTCGAGCGCCGTTGCGCGGACGTCGCGCCACGACGCGCCGCCGGTGCCCGTGTACGACGGATCGCTGAGCGCGCTGATCGTGAACGCAACGTCGTCGGCGGTGATCGGCGTGCCGTCCTGCCAGACCGCATCAGGACGGAGGTGGAACGTCCACACCGCGCCGCGCTCGTCGACATCCCAGCGCTCGGCAAGGTCCGGGACGATCGAATCGTCCGGCCCGAGGCGGACGAGGCCTCGGAAGAGTAACGAGACGAGGATCCGGTCAGCGGCCGTCCGGGCCCCGAACGGACTGGCGTATGTCGCGCCGCCGAGGATGCCTTCGACGTACGAGCGGTCTGTCGTCCCACCACTCGGACCTGGGGGCTCTCCGACGGCCGGTCCGAGGGCCGGCGCGATGATCGAACCGGCGAGCAGGACCAGGGTGATCGAGAGCGCGCCGATCGTCGCGCGATCGAGGCTCGTCAGCCGGTTCGGCGGATTCGCCTCGCCCCTCGAACGCAGGCCGAATCGCCGACGACGCGGTTCCTCGCCAGGCTCGAGCCGCTCCCCCGCCTCCGGCTCAGACGGAGCCGGGCGCGTAGAGGAACGAGAAGGCCGAGAAGACGACGAAGAGGACAAGGAGGATGATCGTGAACTGCCAGAGACGCCGCTCGATGCCGCGGCGGCTGCGGTAGACGGACGAGTCGCCGCCGAAGGCAGCGGACAGGCCGGCACCGCGCGCCTGGAGCAGGATCGAGAAGATCAGGGCGACGCTGACGATCAGCTGGCCGGCGCCGAGAACGGGATTCACAGGTGGCGTACCTCGGGGGTCGGAACGGCGACGGATCGTAGCACGGCCCGACTAGCTGAGCAGCGACCGGCCGGTCATCTCCGGATATCGCGGCAGGCCGGCAAGCTCGAGGAGCGTCGGGGCCACGTCCGCGAGGACACCGTCCCGGAGTCGCCGCCCGCGAACGGCCCGCCCCACGATCACGATCGGCACCGGGTTCAACGAGTGGGCGGTGATCGGCTGGCCATCGGTGTCGCGCATCTCGTCGGCATTGCCGTGATCTGCGGTGATCGCGACGATGGCTCCCGGCCCGTCCACGTCGCGTGCCTCGACCGCGTCGATCGCGTTCGCGATCCGCGCGAGGCAACCGTCGAGGAACTCCAGCGCCGCGACCGTGGCGTCCCAGTCGCCGGTGTGGCCGACCATGTCCGGGTTCGCGAAGTTGGCGACGACGAAATCGAAGTCGCCGCCGTTGATGGCTGCGACGAGCGCGTCGGTCACGCCGCCCGCGCTCATCTCGGGCTGGCGATCGTAGGTCGCGACCTTCGGGCTCGGGATGAGGAGCCGCTCCTCGCCCGGGAACGGCGCCTCGCGGCCGCCGTTGAAGAAGTACGTCACGTGGGCGTACTTCTCCGTCTCCGCGACGTGGAATTGCCGCCATCCGGCTTCCGAGACGGCCTCTGTGACGCTCCGTGCCTCCTCGGGCGGGAACGCGACCTCGACCGGCAGCCCCGCCTCGTATTCCGTCATCGTGATGACGCGCAGGTCCCTCGGGGCCGGGCTGCCGTTCGGCGCCGTGCGATCGAATCCGTCGAACGCTGTGTCGGCCAGCGCGTGCGTCAGCTGCCTCGCACGGTCTGCCCGGAAGTTCGTGATGACGACAACCTCGCCGGATTCGATTCGGCCATCGACGCCCGCGATGACCGTTGGGGTGACGAATTCATCGCCCTCGCCACGGCCGTAGGCCGCCTCGATCGCCGCTTCCGCGGAGGCCTCCGACTCGCCGACGCCGTGGACGATCGCGTCGTAGCCACGTTCCGTGCGCTCCCAGCGCCGATCCCGATCCATCGCGAAATAGCGGCCGCCGACCGACGCAACCCGCGCGTCCGGATGCCGACGCTGCAGCTCCTCCTCGAGAGCGGCAACGAACCCGTCGGCGGACCGCGGCGGCGTGTCGCGGCCGTCGAGCAGCGCATGGACACGCACGGCTGGGACGCCAAGGGTCCGAGCCAGGTCGATGATCGCGAGGAGGTGGCGGTCGTTGGCGTGAACGCCGCCGGGTCCAATGAGACTGATGACGTGCAGGCGGCCCGAGCCCGCCTTCGCACCGGCCATGGCCGCGACGAGCGCGGGTCGCGCGGCGAAGCTGCCGTCCAGGATTGCGGCATCGATCCGGGGCAGGTCCTGGAGGACCGGCCTGCCCGCGCCGAGATTCAGATGGCCGACTTCGGAGTTGCCCATCTGTCCGGCCGGCAAACCCACGTCGCCGTTGGACGCGCCGAGGACCGCGTGCGGCCAGTGCTCGAGGAGCGACCGCCACGCCGGCATCCGGGTGGCCTGAACGGCATCCGATCGAGGATCCCGGCCGAGACCGAAGCCGTCAAGGACGACGAGGACGATTGGCCGCGGCCGCCCGGTGTCCCGAGGCGTCACGCCCGGCGGCTCGAGCCTGCGGCCTCCGAACGGCGCGCTCGGGCCGTCACGGCCGCCCGCGCGACGATGCCGGCCATCTCATCGGGCTTGAGCGAGGCGCCCCCGACGAGGGCGCCATCGAGGCCGGGCTCGACGAGGAACTCGCCGATGTTCGCCGACGTGACGCTGCCGCCATAGAGGATCGGGACAGCCTCACCGCCTGCCGCGAACCCGAGGCCCGCGAGCCCGTCGCGAATCGCGCTCGCCATCTCGGCCGCGTCCGCGCCGCTCGCGTTGCGGCCCGTGCCGATCGCCCAGACGGGCTCGTAGGCGATGACCACGCCCGCCGCTTCCAACGCAGCCGGATCGTGGCCACCAAAAACGCCGCGCAACTGTTCGGTGACGACCGACACGTGACGAGCGGCCTCGCGCTGTTTGAGCTGCTCGCCGACGCAGACGATCGGTCGCAGGCCGGCGTCGACGGCGCGGACCATCTTGCGGCCGATGAGCTCGTCGGTCTCGCCGGCATCGCGGCGTCGCTCGGAGTGGCCGACGATCACCCACGACGCGAGCCCGGCCAGGCTGGCCGCGCTGACCTCGCCCGTGTAGGCGCCGGCGAGCTCGTGGTGGACATTCTGGGCGCCGACCGCGATCGGGGGCTTGAGGCCGTTGACCGCCGCGTTCACGGCCGCGAGGCAGACGAAAGGCGCGCAGATGACCCGGATGACGTCCGGCTCGGCGGTCCGCGCCGCGATCGTCCGGGCCAGCTCGCCGGCATCCGCGGGCGTCGTGTGCATCTTCCAGTTCGCGGCGATGACGATCGGGCGCATCGCCCGAATCATGCCAGAGCCCGGGTCCGTCTCCGCCGTTGCGGCACCGTCGGTCGCGCATCCGCGGCCAGGCGTTCGAGCCGGTCGAGCGCACGCTGGACCGCCGACCGATGGAATCCGAGCCGTGAGGCCAGCTCGCCGAGCGTCGCCTCCGGCGTTCGGCGGCGCCCCTCGGCGACCGCGCGGACCGCCGCTGGCTGGCGCGTCAGCTGGCCGACGGATTCGAGCTGGTCGATCGCGGCGAGCTGGCGGCCGGCGGCCGCGACGGTGCGCTGGAGGTTCGCCGACTCGGCGTTGAGCACGCGGTTCATCTCGCCGCGCATCGCCCGTGCCACTTGCCGCGCCTCGAGCTCGAGGAGCGCGGCGCCGGCCCCGATTCGCCGAAGGAACGTGCCGATCGTCTCGGCGCCCTTCCACGTCACGACACCGCGCCCACGGCGCACGCGCCACGAGGCCGGTAGCCCGACGAGCGCGAGCTGCGCGGCGAGACGGGGCGCCGCCTCGGGCGCGACGACGAACTCGAGGTGCGTCCGCCCGCCCGCGAGCGAGAGTGAGCCCGCGGCGAGAAACCGACCGCGCAGATACGCCGACCGGCAGTGATCGGGGGCGGCTTCGAAGTCGAAGTCCGTGGCCAGCACCTCCGGCGCGGCTCGCAACCGGGCCAGCCGTCGCGAGAGTCGCGCGGCAACCCTGTCGCGCGGCGCCGCGCTGCCGAGGCCCGCCAGCTCGGCGCGCTGATCGCAGTCGCGGATCGGATCGACGCCCGCAACCTCGGCCCGCAGGGCGTCGACGAGCGCCCGGTCAGATCCCGACATGCACTCAGGCGGTCCGGGCCGCCGCGTCGCGGCGGACGGAGCCGGCGTCGTGCTCCAAGGTCCGCAGCAGCGCCGTGGCGAGTCGCTCGGGATCGTGATGATGGGGTTCGGCGCGACTCACGACGGCGTCGAGGACGAGCCGGGGCGCGGGAACGACATTCGGTGGCCAGCGCAGCGTCACCGGTGGCGGCGCGCCGTCCGGTCGCGGAGCGAGATCGAGGTCGTCGTTCGCGAGAACGACGTCAACGAGGGCTCGGCCGGCGCCACGCTCGAGCGCCTCGACGTGGTCGGAGAGATCGAAGCCTTCGGTCTCGCCGCGTTGCGTCGCGACGTTGCAGACGTAGACGCGCAGGCCCGGCGCCGCGGCCACGGCGCCGCCGATCGCCGGGATGAGGAGGCTCGGCAGGAGGCTCGTGTACAGGCTGCCCGGCCCGATGACGAGGAGCTCCGCCTCGGCGATCGCCCGGAGTGCGTCGCCGGAGGCGGCGACGTCGGCGGGGCTGATCCAGACGCGCTCGATGCCCGGCGTGCGCATGACGTTCGACTGGCCGACGATCGTCCGGCCATCGACCGTCGAGGCACTGAGCGTGATCGGCGTCGGCGATGCCGGCAGGACCTGGCCCCGGACCGCCAGGACGCGGTTCAGCTGGCGGACGCCCTCCTCGAAGTCACCGTCCTCGATCGCCGTCAGGGCGGCCAGAAGCAGGTTCCCGACGGCGTGACCGCCGAGCCCGCCGGGCTCGGTCTCGACGGGTCCGTCCGGCAGTCGCCGGCCGCCCGGGAAGCGATACTGGAGGAGCCGGCTCATCAGGGACTCGGCGTCGGCGAGCGCGACGACACAGTTGCGGATGTCGCCGACCGGCGGGATTCCGAGCTCCTGGCGCAGCGCGCCGGACGAGCCGCCGTCGTCGGCGACCGTCACGATCGCGGTGAGGTTGCTCGTGTGGTCCTTCAGCCCGCGGAGCAACGTGGACAGGCCCGTCCCGCCGCCGATCGCCACGATCCGCGGGCCGCGCGCACGGAAGCGGCGCTGGTAGAGCGTCTCGACGAGCGGCTCCACGGCTCCGGGCTCGCGCAGCGGATCCGTGACCGAGCGGATGACGCCGGCCGCGCCGGAAACGACGAGCGCCAACCCGAGGACGCCAATGACGAGGCCGCGCAGGCCGAACGGCAGAAACTGGAGCGTCAGGACGTCCACCAGCGCCGCGCCGATGCTGCCTGGCGGCTGGGCGTTGCCGAGCTGGCGCAGGACGTGGGCCACCGCGACGGCAAGGACGAGGAGGCCCAGGAACAGCACGAGCAGCCAGCGTTTGACGCCAATCCCGGGTGTCAGCCAGCGGCGCAGGTTCACGGCCGCCTGGTTTTCACGGCCGCCTCAGTTTCGATCGTCCATCGGCCGCTCGAGGTCGCGGTGCGCGACGGTCACCGGTCCCAGGCCGCGCTCCCGAAGCTGCGCGGCGAGCGTCTCGGCAAGGACGATCGAGCGGTGGTAGCCGCCGGTGCAGCCGATGGCGATCGTCAGCTGCGGGCGGCCTTCGGCGGCATAGGCCGGCGCCGCGAACTCGATGAGCTCGCGCATCCGGTCGACGAAGCCACCCGCCGCCGGCTGGTCCATGACGTACGTCCGCACCGCGTCGTTCAGCCCGGATTGCGGTCGCAGCTCCGGGACGTAGTGCGGGTTGCGGAGCAGACGCGCATCGAAGACGAGATCGGCCTCGAGCGGCAGGCCGAACTTGTAGCCGAACGACACGATCCGCAGCACGAGGCCTTCACCGCCGACCTCCTCGAGCGCCGCGAGGACGCGCTCGCGGAGCTGGCGCAGGGACAGGTCCGACGTGTCGAGGACGGCATCGGCCTCCGCGCGCATCGGGGCCAGGCGGCGGCGCTCCTCGGCGATCGCTCCCTCGACGCCCGCCGCTCCGGCCAGGGGATGGCGATGGCGCGTCTCGGAGAAGCGCCGGATGAGCACGTCGTCACGGGCTTCGAGGAAGAGCACGAGCGGTCGGATCCCGCGACCCTCGAGGGCACCGCGCATGGCCCGGTAGGCCCGCTCGGTGTCACCGGTTCGGACGTCGAGGACGATCGCGACCCGCGAGAACCGCGAGGAGTCCTCGGCTGCGAGCTCGGCCAGGCCGACGAGGAGCTCGGCGGGGACGTTGTCGACGACCGTGTAGCCCGCGTCTTCGATGAGCTTCGCCGCAGCCGTCTTGCCGCCGCCGGAGAGGCCGCTGAGGATGACGACACGCTGGCCGCCGGACGGCGCCTCGGCCGCCGCGGCGACCTCCTGACCGGGCGTATCGCTCGCCATGGCCGGAAGTCTAGGTCAGCGGCCACTCCGCCGGATCATCACGATCGTCAGCTCGAACAGCACGTACATCGTGAGGCCCAGCACTCCGGGGCTGACGAGGTCACCACCCGGCGTGACCGCGGCCGCGAAGATCGCGATGCCGAGGACGACCATCCGCCGCGACCGGCGCAGCAGCTCGGACGTCACCACACCCACGCGCGACAGCGCGACGAGGACGATCGGGAATTCGAGGAGCAGGCCGAATGCCAGGAAAAGCGTGCTGACGAAGTCGAAGTACTGACGGGCGTCGAGCAGCGATTCGATCGACGCCGTCTGGAAGCTGAGGAGGAAGCCCGACGCGAACGGCAGCACGACCCAGGCGATGCCGACACCCATCGCGAAGAACACGAACGCCAGGACGAGCCACGGCCGGATCGTCTTCCGCTCGGCCGGCGTCAGGCCCGGGGCGACGAAGGCCCAGATCTGCCAGACGATCACCGGCATCGCGAGGATGATGCCGACGACGATCGCGATCCGAAGCTGGATCGCGAAGGGGTCGCCGATTCCGGTCGAGATCAGCGGTCGATCGTATGGCAGCGGAGCCTTGAGGATCGCCTCGATGCGCTCGGCGAAGGCGAAGCCGATCACGGCGCCGGCCCCGACAGCGAGGATCGAGCGGACAATTCGCGTGCGGAGCTCGGACAGGTGATCGACGAGCGACATCACGCCGGTCTCGCGGAGCTCGGGCTGTTCGGGAGGCACGACCGTCATGCCGAGCGCGTCGGCGTCACTCATCTGGATCCGGGCGCGACGGCCGGGAAGGCCTAGGCCTGCGGCTCCTCGGGGCGGCTGGCGGGTGCGCCGGGAACCTGCGCCTCGGTGGGCTCGGTCGGCGGCGTCACGACCGGCGGCGCCTCAACCCGGGCGACGGGCACGGGCGGTGTCGACGCCTTCGGTTCGAGCGACGTCGCGTCCTTCACGTCAGTTGCGGCCTTGCGGAACTCGCGGATGCTCTTGCCGAGCGCCGCGCCGACGTCGGGCAGCTTGCCCGGCCCGATGACGATCAGGGCGATGATCAGGATCAGGATCAGCTCGGGACCCTGGATGTTGAACGGCATGTGCGGCCCGTGGACCTCGCTGAAAGCCCGGCATCCGGCAGGCGGCCGGGCGGCCTACGGTAGCACAGGGAGTCGCGCCGACCACGCACGGGCGGCGGCCGCCAGACGCTCTCCCGGGTCCGCTGCGGCGCCCTCGCCGGACGTGTCTCCGGCAGCCCGCGAGATCGCGCGCGACACGTTCACGAGCAGACCGCCGCCCGTCCGTCCGCCAGCCGGCGGCGCGGTTGCTTGCCCGGCCTGGAGCACCGTCTCCGCGCTGCCGCCCTGCGCGCCGACACCGGGCACGAGGAAGGCCAGGCCCGGCACGATCCGGCGCGCCTCCGCGAGCTCGGCGGGTCCGGTCGCACCGACGACCAGGCCGAGGCGACCGCCCGGGTCCCAAGCTGCCGTCCGGCGCGCGACGCGCGCCCACAGCGGCTCCGCCGGCGCGTCCAGCTCCACATCCGGCGGGACCACGAGATCCTGCAGCTCCCCGGCGCCGGGGTTGGACGTGCGGCAGAGCACGTATGCGAAGCCATCGGCGCGCTCCAGGAATGGCGCGATGGCATCGCGGCCGAGGTACGGGCTGAGCGTCACGGCGTCGGCGCCGAGGCGATCGAGGAGCGCCACGGCCTGCCGCGCCGCGGTGCTGGAGACATCGCCCCGCTTCGCGTCGGCGATGAACGGCACGTTCGTCGGGACGGCCGCACGCAGCCGTCCGAGGACCGCGATGCCGGTCGCTCCGTAGGCCTCGAAGAACGCGAGGTTGGCCTTGATCGCCGCTGCCGCGGGAGTCGCGGCCTCCAGCACGAGCCGGGCGAAGCGTTCGATGCCCTCCAGGCCATGGCCGAGCTCCGCGGGCACGTCCCCGGGATCCGGGTCGAGCCCGACGCAGAGGACGCTGCCGACCGCCGCGGTCCGGGCCGCGAGCCGGTCGAGATAGCCGTCCGCCACGCCAGCCCTACGGGATCGGGCTGACGGGCGTGCTCGGGGCGACGGTCACGCTCGGCACCGGCGTCGGCGTCGGTTGTGGCAGCAGGTTCGCGGGAACGAACCAGCTCGGTCGCGAGGCACCATCGAGGCCCGCCGCGTCGGTCAGGGGAATCGTCTCGCCAAGCGTCCAGTCGGGACCTGTGCCGACGAGCTTGACCGTGACGAGATCGACGACGCCACGGTCGATGTGCAGGTAGGCCAGGGCATCTCCGACCGGTGACCAGACGCCGGAGAACGATCGGCCGTCGTTCGTGACCCGGAGCAGCTCGGCGCCGGTCGTTGCGTCGAGGATGACGACGTCGGTGCCGAGGCCGTCCGTTCGGGTCGCGGCGATGAACCGCCCATCGCGCGACCACGAGGGCGAGTTGTAGCCCGGGCCGGCCAGCACCGTGAGCCTGTTCTTCGACAGCCGGTAGCGCATGAGCATCGGCGCACCGCGCGAGCCCTCCCGGCCGTTCTTGACGAACAGCAGCGTGGAGCCATCCGGCGCCCACTCCGGGTCCTGGTGGCCGAGCGGCCGGATCTGGTCGAGGCCGGGGTTCGTGAGCTGTCTGGTCGTGAGGTCGAAGAACTGCACGACGACGTCCGTTTGCAGGGGGTCCGGGCTGTCCGAGACGAGCGCCAGCGTGTTCAGGTTCGGCGAGAGCACGGGCTGGCGGATGAACGCTGACCAGCGTTGGTCGCCCTTCTTGACGAGGCCGCTCATCAGCAGCTCCGGCTGGGAGTCGGAGTCGGGCCGGATCCGCATGACCTGGGGCACGTGGAGCGCGTACCGCTTGCGGTCGCCGCCGATGACGAACTGGCCGCTGACGTCGGTGTACCGGATGAAGTAGATCCACTCGCCGTCCGGCGACCACGACGGCATCGCGTCCTGGCCGCTGTTCGTCAGCCGATAGACGCGGTCGCCGCTCTGGATCCAGATGTTGCCGGCCTTGATGTAGGCGATCGTGCCCGGGATCTCGCTGCGCGGGTCGATGATGATCACGTCCGACGGCGTCGGCGTCTTGATCGGACCGCCGTCGTCGCTCGAATCCGGACCCCCGAAGCCGCCGAATGATGGCAGGCGACCGTTGATCAGTCCGAGGCTGATGACGCCGACGAGGACCAGGCCGATGACCGACAGGCCGGGCGCCAGGAACGGGCCCACGGCCTCGAGCGTGGGCTGCCGCGGTCCACGCGGCGGGACCTGGTAGGTCTTCCGGTTCACGACGCCAGCGAAGCGAGCGGGGGCGCCGGCGGGACCGGCGTCGGATCGACCGTTCGAAGCTCCGAGGCCGCCGCGTCACGGATCTCGAGCTGCAGCGACTCGACCGCGCCGAAGCGGCGGCTGACGACCCGGGCAACGATGTCGACGCGCTCGCCCTCGCGGATCGACGTCGCCAGCTCCGGCCAGCCGAAGGCAATGCCGTCGACGACGTCGAGATCGCGCTTCAGGACGACCTGTGTGTGCCCACCGCTCACCTCCCGCACGCGGACGACCCCGAGGCCGAGGACGGCCACGAGCGGCTCGGGGTTGCCCGTGCCGGCCGGAGCGAGACGCCCGAGATCGCGCAGGAGCGCGTAGCCGAGAGACTTCGCCGGGATCGCCGCATCGACCAGGAGGCTCGGGCTGGCCTCGGGTTCGACCGCCGCGGCGGCGGCCAGCGGCAGAAACCGCTCGCGGAACGCCGGCCAGCGTTCTGTCGGTAGCTCGAAGCCAGCGGCGCCGGCATGGCCGCCGTGGCGCAGCAGCAGGTCGCCACAGGCTGCGAGGGCGGCCCCCAGGTCGAGGCGGCCGTCACCCCGGCAGGACGCCCGGATCATCGAGCCGAGGTCAGCTCCCACGATCGCGGGGCGGCCACGCTCGTCGGCCAGCCGGCCGGCGACGAGCCCGACGATGCCGACGGGCCAGGGGCCGTGGACGAGCGTCGCAGGTGCCTCATCGACCGCGTCCGGCGACGTTCGAGCCTCGGCGAGCGCGATCTTCATGAGGTCGCGACGGGTCACGTTCGCGAGCTCGAGCGTGTCAGCAAGCGCCGCCGCCTCCGCGGCGTCGTCGGTGAGGAGGAGCTTCGCGGCGTCGAACGCCTCCCCCACCCGGCCGGCCGCGTTCAGCCGCGGCGCGATCGCGAACCCGACCGTCTCGAGGTCGATCGTCGCTGGATCGATCTTCGCGCGTTCGAAGAGGGCCGCCAGGCCAGGCCGCGGCGCGGACCGGAGTCGCACGAGACCGAGTCGAGCGACGGCCCGGTTCTCACCGAGGATCGGCGCCACGTCGGCGACCGTCCCGATCGTCGCGAGGTCGGCCAGGTCGAGTGCCGCCGCCGGGCCGCCGGGCGCGTCCGCGAGCAGCAGCTGGGCGAGCTTGAAGGCCACGCCGCTGCCGGCGAGCCGTCGCTCCGGGTACGTGGCATCGGGCCGATGCGGGTTGACGAGCGCCTGCGCGGCGGGCATCGGATCGGGAACGCGGTGGTGGTCGGTGACGAGGACGTCCAGCCCGCGGCCTCGCGCGGCCTCGATCTCGGCCACGCTCGTCGACCCGCAGTCGACCGTCACGATCAGCGTCGCGCCGGCGGCGGCCGCAGCGTCAAGGGCTGCAAGCGAGAGGCCGTGGCCCTCGTCGACCCGC
>Ga0075418_10000654_pt1 | contig 37310 bp, 39 predicted proteins | sample SoiMetdeltSBSDD2_FD_81776 | JGI IMG/M metagenome (GOLD analysis project Ga0075418, IMG submission 81776) | Bulk soil microbial communities from a Populus tree surrounding site in Tennessee, USA - Soil MetaG P. deltoides SBSDD2 | ecosystem: Environmental > Terrestrial > Soil > Tree plantation... | reverse complement strand
CACGCCGGGCACCGCGCAGCTGGCAGCGACCGCGTCGACCAAGCCGACGCCCGAGTTCCGGTCGAACATGACCAGTTCACCCGTGGCGGTGTCGATCGCCGAGATCCGCAGCACGCGATCCGGCCAGTCATGCGATGGCAGCCGTTGGGCGATGACGTCCCGGCGCACCCCTTCCGTGACGGTCACCGTAGACAGCGCCACGGCGCCGATCTTCTGAAGCTTCTCGGCCTTCGTCGTGTTCGGCGTCACCATCGCGGTGAGGAAGAGTTCGGCGATCTCCTCGACTTCCACGTTCGGATTGAGCTCGGCCGACGTCGCGGTGATCTGGCGATCGAACAGCGCGTCGAGTCCCAGCCCGCTGCTCAGTTGAGCGGCGACCGTCGAGCCGGCCGACGTGCCCACCAGCACGTCGGCGTCAAGCACGGCCTTAGCGGTCTCGGGTGACTCGTCGGCGATGCCCCGCAATATGCCCGTCTCCCACGCGATGCCCGCCAATCCCCCGCCGGCCAGCACCAACGCTCGTTTGGTTGTCACGGCAGCGAGTGTGCCAGGCCGCCGTTAGGGTCCAATCATGCGTACTCTTGCCGCGCTGGTCGCCGCCGTCACCGGGATGCTGATCGGGTTCGCGCCCACCGCACTCGCCGAGCCGCCCGCACCACCGGCGCCGATCATCCCGCCGCCGGTGCAGCCGGCCAACATCGGCGATCTGAAGTTCACGGCGATCGACTATTACAACAGCGGTGCGTACCTGACCGATCTGCAGATCGCGACCGCCCCGGCGATCGCGTGGATCACCGAGGAGGCGCCGCGGGTGGACCGACCGGCGGTGGTGTTCGACATCGATGAGACCGCGCTGTCGAACTGGGAAGCCCTCAAGGCCAACGACTTTGGTCGTATCTACAACGGCGGATGCGACAGATTGCCGCACGGACCCTGCGGATTGATCGCCTGGGATCAGCGCGCGCAGTCGACGGTGATCCAGCCTACGATGAACGTTTTCACCACCGCCAGGGACAGTGGCGCGGCGATCTTTTTCATCACCGGCCGCGGCGAGAGCCAGCGCGCCGCGACCGAGCGCAATCTGCAGGCTGTCGGCTACACCGGCTACACCCAGTTGATCATGGAACCACCTGGCGCCCATTACATTTCGGCAGCGGACTTCAAGGCGCCGCAGCGGGCCCAGATCGAGCAGCAGGGCTACACCATCATCGCCAATCTCGGCGACCAGCCGTCCGACCTAGACGGCGGATTCGCCGAGCGCACCTACCAGTTGCCCAACCCGTTCTACCGGATCCCGTGATCACTCGACGGAGGCGTGTTGCGACGCAGCGGCCCGCGCTGTCAGATCATCTTGGCGCAGTTGATGTTTGGGCGGATCCGGAAGGGCAATGCGGCGGTCGATCTGCAGGTCGGCATCGACATGCGCCAACTCCCCCGGTTCCATGAGCTGCCAGCGCGGATCGTCATCCATCGGCTCGCTGGCGAAGATCACTTTCGGCAGCGCCATCAGGTGCCGGCTGCGGGCATGAATGCGGTCGGTGCTCAACTCGAACAGCTGGTCCGGCGCCAACACTTTCCGGCGGTCGAGCAGATACAGCTCGTGGGTTTCCGGATAGCGCAGCGCCCACATGTCGGTCGCGGTGCTCAGCAGCATGTTGACGGCGAAAATCGGCACGGTCTCGGCGAGCCAGCCGACCGCGTCGACGATGCCAGCGCCGACATCGCCACCACGGCGGGTGCAGGCGGTGATCAACGCAAAAATCCGCTCCGAATCCGTGTCGCCCAGCACCAAATCGCCGACGCCGAGCGCGTGTAGCCGCTCGTCGACCACGTCGAGACCGGTCACCACGCCGTTGTGGGCGAAGATCCGGTCATCCTGCAGAAACGGGTGCGTGTTGCGGGTCTCCAGCGCGGCGCTCGACGAGTAGCGGACATGCGCGATGAACGTCGTGCCGGTCAACTGGTGTGCTTCCGTTGCGAATTGGCGGTCCTGCCAGGCGGCGACGGGTTCCTTGTACACCACCGGCCTGCCGTCGGGATCGAACACCCCCAGCCCGGTGCCGTCGGGATTGCGCTTGCTCTGCTCGACGAGATTGTCGGGCGCCTCGAGCAGCCAGAAGGTCGCGGTCACCACCCGTTTATCGGCGTGCAGACCGAATAGCCGACACATGGTCCGATGGTAGCGTGGCGGAATGGTGGACACCATGCGGGCCGAACGCTTCTACGCTGACTCCAAAACCATTGCGGTGGAAGATATTCCGGTACCCGAGCCCGGTCCCGGCGAGGTGCTCGTCAAGGTCGCGTTCTGCGGCATCTGCCATTCCGACCTGAGCCTGATCAACGGCACCTTCCCGGCGCAGCGACCGGTGGTGACGCAGGGCCACGAAGCGTCTGGGACGATCGCCAAGCTCGGCCCCGGAGTCACCGGGTGGGCCGAAGGCGACCGGGTGATCGTCGCCGCGGGACGGCCCTGCACGACGTGCCCGAACTGCCGGCGTGGCGACATCGCCAATTGCCAGCGGATCCAGTTGATGGCGTTCGCCTACGACGGCGCATGGGCCGAGTACACCGTCGCGCAGGCGGTTGGCCTGACCCGGGTGCCTGACAATGTTCCGCTGGAGCAGGCCGCCATCCTGGCCGATGCGGTGTCGACGCCATTCGGCGCCGTAGTGCGTACCGGGCAGGTAGGCATCGGTGAGTCGGTCGGGGTGTGGGGCGTCGGCGGGGTCGGCACGCACATCGTGCAGCTGGCGCGGTTAGTCGGCGCGGTGCCGGTGATCGCCGTCGACATCAAGCCCGCCGTGTTGGATCGGGCACTCGAGATGGGCGCCGACCACGCGTTGGACGCGAGCGACCCCGCGCTGCGGGAAAAGATTGCCGAGATCACCGGCGGCCGGATGCTCGATGTGGCGTTCGACGCGGTCGGGCTCAAGTCGACATTCGAGCAGGCCCTCGATTGCGTCACAGTTGGCGGGCGCTTCGTCTGTGTGGGGATGAGCGCCGAGGCTCCGAGCGTTGGGCCAACCAATATGTTCGGACTCACGCAGAAGCACGTGCTGGGCCATCTCGGGTACCAGAACGTCGACATCGAAACCCTCGCCACGCTTGTGTCGCACGGGCGGCTGGACCTGTCGCGGTCCATCAGCGACATCGTCTCCCTCGAAGACGTCAGGGTGGGCATCGAGAAGCTGGACCGCCAGGAGGGCAACCCGATTCGGATTCTGGTGAAGCCGTGACGGCCTTGACCGACAGGGTGGCCCTGCTGACCGGCGCGTCCGGCGGCATCGGCAAGGGCATCGCCCGCGCCCTCGCCGAGGAGGGCGTCGACCTGTTTCTGGCCTATGGGCGCCACGGCCACGACGCCGAGGAGGCCGCCACCTACGCGCGCGACCTCGGCAGGCGCGCCGTCATCGCATCGGCGGACCTAGCCGACCCCGCCGCGCCCGCGCGTCTCGTCGCGCAGGCCAATAGCGAACTGGGCGTCGTCGACATCCTGGTCGCCAACGCAGGAACAGCGGACGTAAAGGGTTGGCAGAACATCGATCTCGAGTCCTGGAATGCCACGTTGGCGGTCAACCTGACCGCGCCGTTCCTGCTGGCCCAGCAGGTGTTGCCCGGCATGATCGAGCGAAAGTTCGGGCGCGTGTTGTTCATCTCGTCGATCGCAGGGCTCAACGGTGGCGTCGTGGGGGCGCATTACGCCGCGAGCAAAGCCGGATTGCACGGGTTGACGCATCATCTGGCGGCGCGGGTGGCCGCCGACGGCGTCACCGTCAACGCGTTGGCTCCGGCGCTGATCGGTGACACCGGGATGTTCCCCGTCGATCCGGAGACGCGCACCACGCCGATGCCCATTCCGGTCGGCCGAGCCGGCCGGCCCGCGGAGGTAGCGGACATCGCAATTGCCATGCTGCGCAACGGGTATCTGACCAACAAAGTGGTGCCGTTGGACGGCGGAATCCTGCCGCGCTAAGGCGGCTTGTGTTAGCTCAGTCCTGGCGCTGCCTTGCCGCTGATCAACGGCAGATCGAGATACGTGGCGATCCCTGGTTTGGCCGCACACACCGCGGGAATCGAATTCACGCAGTGTGCGGCGGTGCCCACCACGCCGTATTCGGGGCCTTCGCCACCAATCTCGGACTGAAAACCCTTGACCACGATCGAAATGTCAGGGTTGCCGCGGACCTCCATCTCGTAGCGCTGCCCTTCGGGGCCGAATGTCCATGCGGGGTCCAGGTTTTCCTCACCCATCAACCAGTTCACCGTCACGCGGACCACGACATCGTCGCCAACCAGGGCCTCCCAGTGGAACTTCCGGCCTGCGACCTGTCCCGGCTCGATGACCCCGATCGGTGAGTCGATCGGGGCCGTCGCCACCGCGATCTCCTGCGTCGACCGCACCTTCGGGTCGGCGTTGAAGCCCAGCTTGTCGACACACATCCGGACCGACTGGATGAAGCCGCCGTCGAGCAGCTTCTGCATCGGCCCGGACAACGCCTTCTCCGGGACCTCGCCGAAGCCCATCACGTGCCGGACCACATCGGGGGCCTCGTAGCTACGCAGATCGGAAAACTCCTCGGCACGAACGAATGTCACGCCCGTCGACATGATCGAGAACATCAACGGGAACTTCTCGCTGATACCGCCGGGCGCCATCCCCGTGCCATGCAACGTCGCGTTGCCCTCCAACGCGGCCTCCCGCAGCGGCGCACCCTGCCGCTCACTGGGATAGACCCAACCCACCGGGGTCACTACGTTCTTGCCGGACCGCAGCAGCGCCGCGACCTCGTCGGGGTTGGGCAGCAGCGGTGCGTACACCACGGCGTCGGCGTCCAGGGCCAGGATCTCGTCGACGCTGTTGGTGGCGGTGACACCCAGCGGTTCGATGCCGATGATATCGCCGACGTCCTTGCCCGCCTTGCTCTCCGAGTGCACCCAACAGCCGACGAGTTCGAGGTCGGGATGCTCCAGCACGCCCTTGATGGCGGCGACGCCGACGCCACCCGTCGCCCACTGCACGACCCGCAGGCCCATGTCATCTCCTCTGAAAACTAGAACACGTTCTACTCCGGTCTACACCACAACGCACCGGGAGCGAACCAGAAACTCAGGATTCTTTTCGCCAGTACTCGACTGACTGGATTTGTCGTGCGTGTGCGGCATGATCGGCGCCGTGGCGGCGGTCAAGTTGCGGCAGTGGCGTGGGGTGAAGCCAGTCGGCGGTCCAGCTGGGGTGGCGATCACCACCCGGTTCGCCACCACACCCGAAGACGAGCGGGTGCTCGACTTGGTTGCCGACCATCTGGGCCGGCTGCGGCGGGCAGATCTGGCCACGGTCGCTCGACCGGAGCCAATGGTGCCGACCCACAACGCGACCGCCCAGCGGCAAGCGCGTCGTGACCGGCTTAACGCCCGCAAGACCGCGTTAACCGCCGAGTCAAGCGCGCGGTGGGCCAACGCGATTATCGCCGCCAACGACGCCCAGTACCGGTCGGCTCGCGACGCCCAGCATCGCCACATCATTGGCCTGAGGGCAGCGATCGCCACCATCGAAACCCGGTTAGCCCAACCCACCGCCGACACCGTCAGCCCCAAGCAACGCAGGGTGCGCAGGAAGGCCAAGCTACCGAAAGGCTATGCAACGCAGGCAGAGCGATTCCAGAAGCAGCGCCGGCTGCAAATGCTGCGTGCCAGACTGCACCGCGTTCAAGCCGACTTCGACGACCGGATCGTGCACGTCGTCGAGGGCGGCAAACGACCGGTCGACAAGCGCCATCACCTCGACACCGCGAACCTGACCGATTTATATGGCGCGAAAAGTGGGAATGCGCCCGCGACCGCATCGAAGCCCTCGGCTCAGGCGATGAGCCGTTCGGGAACTTAACCATCACGGTCACCGCGGGGGGCGAACTCAGCCTGCGGCTGCCAAAACAGTTGGAGCACCTCGCCAACGCCAAGCACGGCCGCTACGTGTTTTCCGGCCAGGCGGTGTTTCGCTACCGCGCCGATGAATGGCGAGGCAGGATCACCAGCGGTAAGCCTGTGTCCTACACGATCACTCGCAAACCGGGCCGCGCCGGCCGCTACCTCACCGCCTCATGGGTCGCTCGCATGGCCACCCGGCGACCGCGACCCTGAGACCCGCGAATGCGATATTCGGGTAGCCGGGCCGGTTTGGGGGTGGACCTCAACGCCGACCACCTCGCCGTGCGGCGCCTCGACCCGCACGGCAACCCGGTCGGCCAACCCAAGCGGATAGACCTAGACCTGTCGGGGTCGTCGTATCGCCGCGATGCCCAGATCCGGCATGCAATTACCCAGCTTGTCCACTACACCCAGCAGCACAACATCGGCTCTGTCGCGGTGGAGGACCTCGACTTCACCGACGCCCGCACCACGGGCCGCGAAACCATGGGACGTGGGCGCCGCGGCAAACGGTTCCGTCGAGCGGTGGCCGGAATTCCAACGACGGTATTTCGCAACAGGCTCACCGCCCAAACCCCTAGACATGGCATGGCGTTGTATGCCGTCAACCCCGCCTACACCAGCGCACGGGGTGATGAGCATTGGCGCACTCCATATGAGAACGTCACCCGACACGAGGCAGCCGCCACCGTGATCGGCAGACGCGCCCAAGGTTTCAAGGCGCGGCGACGGAATCGTGTGACACGCATGCGACCAGCGGATCGCGTCGTGAGAGCTACCGACCAGGCTGCGCCCGATGACCGACAGGTGAGTACCAGAAGCCACCACCGGCCAGGGACGCGGGGAACCGAATCCCGCGCGCTCGGCCGGGCAAGAACGCGGCACCTGGGCCGGGCAACCGTTACCCCGGCACCGGCCAACAATGGCTATCTAAGACAGTAACGGTGACAATTGGCCTGATGAACAAGATCGGTTTCGGTGTGCTCGGGCCGCTGCAGATGACGGTCGACGGCGCGCCTGTGCCGCTTGGCACCCCGAAACAACGCGCCGTGCTGGCAGTGCTGGTCATGAACCGCAACCGGCCGGTCGGGATCGACTCGCTGATCACCGCGGCATGGGAACAGTGGCCGCCGTCGGAAGCTCGGGCCAGCCTGCATTCCTACATCTCGAACCTGCGCAGGCTGCTTGGCGACTCACGGTCGATGTTGGTCAACGCGCCACCGGGATACCGACTCGCAGTCGACGACACCGCCTGCGACATCGGCCGATTCATCCTCGAGAAGAGCGCGGGCGTACAGGCCGCCGCCGCGGGCCATTTCGAGGAAGCCAGCCGCCACCTGACCACCGCGCTGGCCGAATGGCGCGGACCGGTACTGGAGGATCTGCGCGACTTCCAGTTCGTCGACGCGTTCGCCACCGCCCTGACCGAGGACAAGGTGGTCGCCCACACCGCTCGGGCGGAAGCCGAAATCGCTTGCGGGCGTGGGTACGCCGTCATCGGCGAGCTCGAATCGTTGACGGTCGAACATTCCTATCGCGAGCCGTTGTGGGCGCAGTTGATCACCGCCTATTACTTGGCTGAACGCCAATCGGAGGCGCTCGACGCCTACCAGCGGCTGAAGACCACGCTCGCCGATGACCTGGGCATCGACCCGGGCCCCACGGTGCGTGCCCTACACGAACGGATCCTGCGCCAGGAGCCGCTCGACGTGAAGAAGGCGGCCAAGACGACCGCAGTGCACACCATCCACAAGATCGAACTGCGCACGTCGATCAGCCCTTCGCACGCGCACGCGAGTCTGCGTTCGACGAACGGGCGGGTGTATCCCTTGCATGCCGCCGCCACTCGGATCGGGCGGCTCGACGACAACGACATCGTGCTCGACGACGCCAACGTCAGTCGCCACCACGCCGTCATCATCGACACCGGCACAAGTTTCGTCATCACCGACCTGCGCTCGGCGAACGGAGTCGACGTGGGCAACGAACGAATCCGCGGCACGGCGACGCTGGCGAACGGCGATCGGATCCGCATCTGTGACCACGAGTTCACGTTCGAGATCGCCCCGCGTGAGACGTAGTGCGGCATTAGGGTGTGTTCGCTGGCAAACGCATCCGAGGAGTAACCGATGAGCGACCCCGACCGGGAATCACGTGTGGGTTCCCAGATCGGTCCGTATCGCTTGCGGCGGCTCCTCGGCAGGGGCGGCATGGGTGAGGTCTACGAGGCCGAGGACACCGTCAAGGACCGCGTCGTCGCGCTGAAACTCTTGCCGGAAGCGGTCTCTCACGACCCGGTGTTCCGAAAGCGGCTGCAGCGCGAAGCCCATTCGGCGGGGCGACTGCAGGAACCCCATGTGGTGCCGATCCACGACTACGGCGAGGTCGACGGGCTGCTCTACGTCGACATGCGAATGATCGACGGCACGGATCTGCGCCACATGCTCAAGCGGTACGGGCCGATCACACCTGCGCGGGCGGTCGCGATCGTGCGCCAGGTCGCGTCGGCACTGGATGCCGCACATGAGAGCGGCGTCATGCACCGCGACGTCAAACCCGAGAACATTCTGATCACCCGCGACGACTTCGCGTATCTCGTCGACTTCGGTATCGCCAACGCGGCCACGGACGAGAAGCTGACGGAGTTGGGCACCGCGGTGGGGACCTACGCGTATATGGCGCCGGAACGGTTCACCAACGACGAAGTCACCTACCGCGCCGACGTGTACGCGCTGACCTGTGTCCTCCACGAATGCCTTACCGGATCGCAGCCGTATCCGGGCGACAGCGTCAGCGTGGTCATCACCGCGCATCTGATGCAGCCGATCCCTAAACCGAGCGCGGAGCGCCCTGGCATTCCGGGCGCCTTCGACACGGTGATCGCCAAGGGGATGGCGAAGAAGCCGGAGGATCGATTCGCCAGCGCCGGGGACCTAGCGATCGCCGCGAACGAGGCGATGAGCCAACGGGATCAGGACAAGGCCGCGACGATCCTGCAGCGCAGTCAGGACGCGACGATGCCGGGCACGCCGATACCCCCCATGCAGCCCGGCCGACCGATTCACCAAACGCCGCCGCCGACGCCACCACCTACCCCACCGCCGTTCGCGGCGACGCCTCCACCGACACCGCCGCCCGCCCGACCCGTCGCCTTCCACACCCCGCCGCCGCCGAGTGGGCCGCGCAGCGGGCCGATGTGGACGGCCGTCCCGCCCCCGCCCGGACCACCGCGCGCCAAGAACAAGGTTCCGTGGATACCGATCGCTGCGGCGGCAGGCGTCTTCGTCCTCGTCCTCGGCGGGCTGGGCATCTGGTTGATGACGAAGTCCGACGACACGACGTCGTCAACGGGACCGACGACCAGCGCCACCTCGGAGACCGCTGAGCCGACGGAAACGACGAGGCGCACCCCTAGAACGACGACGCCCACCAACGAGCAATCGTTCGACTCCCAGCTCATGGCGGTGCTACCACGCGGCTACGACGACGGCGTGTGTCAGGCCGTGCATCCGCCGGCCACCGGCGCGTTGGCGACGGTCGACTGCGGCCAGTCATCGATCGCAGGCGGCCCGGCGAATGCCCGGTATTCTTTGTTCGCCGATCAGCAGACGCTGGACACCCACTTCGATGGCGCCATCAAGGAGAACTCCGAGCTGTTCCAATGTCCGGGCAGCGGCGTCGACTCGCCGACCACGTGGCACTACACCGAAACGCCCGCCGACGTCGAGGGCCGCATCGCGTGCGGTACCTACAACAACGGACCCGACCTGGTGTGGTCCAAGAACTCGGACCTGATGCTCGCCGACGCGCAGGCGCCCAACATCGATGACCTGCACAATTGGTGGCTGAAGTACACCCGCTGAGAACGACGTCACAACCGCCAAGAATCTTTCAAGAATCCGCCAAGACCGCTATCGGACTCTGATGTCAACCCGGAAACACCCGGAACAAAACGACATCACCAAGGAGTCCAATGTTCGCCACGCATCGCCTCACCACGTTCGCCGGCACCGCTCTCGTCGCGGCCGCCCTCGGACTGGCCGCCGTTGCTACCGCCGGCACCGCCGGCGCCCTCGTCTCGGTGGACGACGCGTTTCTGAGCGAGATCAGCAGCGAGGGCATCGCGTACGACAGCCCGAAGGCGGCCGTCGCCAACGCTCACGCCGTGTGCAGCGCCCTGGATGACGGCGCCGACCCCGTGGACGTCGGCCAGGAGATCCTGGACAACACGGATCTGACCACCCATCAGGCCGCCGTCTTCGTGGTCTCCGCGGTGAACGCCTACTGCGCCGAGTACACCGTCTACTTCGAATAACCCCTCCCCCCGCGGGGGCCCCGCTGCGGCGGCGGGGCCCCCGCACCACCCCTAAGAGAACGACCATGAACAACAACCGAACCGCACCGCTTCAGGTGCCCCAGCCCATCTCGGCGGCTACCGCGCGGCGCCGGCACGGATCGGGCGCGCTGCTCGTCGACATCCGCCCCCAGGTCGCCCGCCATCAGGGCACCATCACCGGGGCGTTGATCATCGACCCCGCAGCCATCGCCGACCAGATCACCGACCGCCGACGCGAAATCGTGGTCTGCAGCGTCTCGTCGCAGCGCGCCATTCCAGCCGCCGAACAGCTCAGCCAGCTCGGCTACGACCGCGTGCACTACCTCGCCGGCGGATACGGCGCCTGGACGGCGCGTAAATAGAGCATCTAGACAGTTCGCCCGCTTTGTGTTTCTGTCGATCGCAGGAACAGGGAAGGGAAACTGCGATGCCGAACAAGGTTTTCGTCGTCGGCGTGGGGATGACGAAGTTTGAGAAGCCGGGCCGCCGCGAGGGCTGGGACTACCCGGACATGGCGCGTGAATCAGGGACGAATGCGTTGAAGGACGCTGGCATCGACTACTCCGAGGTGGAGCAGGGCTTCGTCGGCTATGTGGCCGGCGACTCGACGTCCGGCAATCGGGCGCTCTACGAGCTCGGCATGACCGGCATCCCGATCGTCAACGTCAACAACAACTGTTCGACTGGTTCTACGGCGTTGTTCCTTGCGGCGCAGGCCGTCCGCGGCGGGCTTGTCGACTGCGCGATCGCGCTTGGCTTCGAGAAGATGCAGCCCGGCCCGCTGCAAGGCGGCGCCCAGGACCGCGAGTCGCCGATGGGCAAGCACGTCAAGGCGATGTCCGAGATCGACGAGTTCGCATTCCCGGTGGCGCCGTGGATGTTCGGTGCCGCGGGTCGCGAGCACATGCGCCAATATGGCACCACCGCAGAGCATTTCGCGAAGATCGGGCTGAAGAATCACAAGCACTCGGTGAACAACCCCTACGCCCAGTTCCAAGACGAGTATTCGCTCGACGACATCCTGGCGGCGAAGATGATCTCCGATCCGCTGACCAAGCTGCAGTGCTCGCCGACCTCCGACGGGTCGGGCGCGGCGATCGTGGCCAGCGAGGGGTTTGTCGACAAACACGGGCTGGCTCCTCAGGCGGTGGAGATCGTCGGCCAAGCGATGACCACCGACTTCGACAGCACCTTCGACGGCAGCGCCAAGAACCTGATCGGCTATGACATGAATGTTCAAGCCGCACAAAAGGTTTACGATCAGTCTGGGCTCGGCCCGTCAGACTTCCAGGTGATCGAGCTGCACGACTGCTTCTCCGCCAACGAGCTGCTGTTGTACGAGGCGCTGGGACTGTGCGGCGAGGGCGAGGCCCCGAAGCTGATCGACAACAACGACACCACCTACGGCGGTCGTTGGGTGGTCAATCCGTCCGGCGGGCTGATCTCCAAGGGCCATCCACTCGGTGCGACGGGTCTGGCGCAGTGCGCCGAGCTGACGTGGCAGCTGCGGGGCACGGCCGACAAACGGCAGGTCGACAACGTCAACGCCGCGCTGCGGCACAACATCGGGCTGGGCGGGGCCGCCGTCGTGACGGCGTACCAGCGCGCCGTGCGCTAGTCATCTTTCCTCGCGAACTGGGCCCCCGCGTCAGCTGGGGAACGCAAAAGTCCCCAATTTCCGGGCGTGTCGGGGCCTTTTCCGTTCCCCTACTCCCCAGCTTGCGCGTGGGCCCAGCGGTGTGGGCCCAGTTCGGCGGGAACCGGGGAACGAATTCGGTCGCCGAGGCGATGTATGTGGAGGATCATTGACCCACACGAAGACGGGAGGTGCGGCCATGCGGACAAAGTGGATGCTTGTCGCTGTGGCTGCGGGTGTATGCGGAGCGATCGCGGCTCCCGCGGCCCTCGCGTCTGCCGAGGAAACGGCGCAGCAAACGATCAGCCGGCTGCAGAACGAGGGCTACACGGTCAACGTCGACCGTATCGGCAGCGGTCCGCTCAACCAGTGCGTCGTGACGAACGTCAGGAACCCTCAACAAGTCAAGCAGTGGTTGCCGTACACCGGGCCCGGCAGGGACGGCGACCGCGTGCTGATCGAAGTGGTCACGAGCCAATCGATTTCGGTGACGCTGAACTGCTCACGGTGAGTAGATCCGACAGCCCGAGTCGCTGATAGAACCACTGGCGGACCCGGTCGCCGACCCGGAACACATCCTCTGCACCGTCGTCGGCGGGATCGATGTACACCCGGAACGGACGTGAACCTTTCGGTGTGTCAACAACTTTCACGATCTGCCGGGCCACCTCGGCGGGGTCGGCATCGTCGGGCGCCAGTTCGGCCAGCTTCTTGCCGACCTCATCCATCAGCCCGGCGTACTCCGCCTCGTAGGCCGACGCGATGTACTCGTCGGCGGGCCGTCCGGCGTTGGCGAAGTGGTTGGTGCCCGAGGTGAACGAGCCGGGCACGACGATCGTCGTCTCGATCCCGAATCGGGTGAGCTCGGCGGCGTAATCCCCTGCCCTTCGGGCGGGAGGTGCCCCCAGACCGCCAGCGCATCTTCTGCCGCCTTCGCCGCGAAGTACGGGCCGAGGTACGGCGGTGTGCCGCCGCGGGAGCTGGACGATCCCACCCAGAGAACCAGGCCGTCGCGCTGGGCGCGCATGGCCGGCAGCACCGCGCGGTTGACCCGCTGCGTGGACAGCACGTTGGTGTCGTAGACAGCGGCGATCTGTTCGGGCGTGAACGCCTCGGTCGGGCCCAGCACCATGTGACCGGCGTTGTGGACGACGACGTCGATGCGTCGTGACTCCGCGAGGATTGCGGCCATGGCGCCGTCGACCGACGCCTGCTCCGACACATCCATCTCGATGGGCCGCAGTGTCACCGCGTGCGCGTCGGCGTAGCGCCGGGCCGCAGCGGCGGCCTGGGCATTTCGGCCTCCGATATCCCGCATACCGGCGTAGACAATGTGTTTGGCGTCGGCGAGGGCGCGGACCGTCATGGCGCCGAATCCGCTCGACGCGCCGGTCACGAGAATGACTTTGGGCGCGCTCATCTCAGATCACTCCTCCGTTGGTATAGATGATTTGACCGTTGACCCAGCGCGCCGGTGCGGCGAGGAAGGCGACAGCCTCGGCGATGTCATCGGGCTCGCCGAGCCGTTCCAGCGGCGACATGTTCCGCAGATTGTCGATGGCCTGCTGGGGCTTGCCATCGAGGAAAAGCGGCGTGGCGGTCGGGCCCGGTGCGACCGCGTTGACGGTGACGTCGCGCCCGCGCATCTCCTTGGCCAGGATCAGCGTCATCGCGTCGACGGCTCCCTTGGTGGCCGCGTACGCGGTGTACGTCGGCAGCGCGAGCTTGGTGACGGAGCTGGAGAAGTTGATGATCGCGCCGCCCTCTCGCACGTGGCGGGCCGCTTGTTGGCTGACGACGAAGGTGCCGCGGACGTTGGTGCGGTGCATGCGGTCGAAGTCGTCGAGGTTCAGCTCGGTCAGCGGCGAGAGCAGCATGACGCCTGCGGTGTTGACCACCACGTCGACGCCCCCGAACTCGGCTTCGACCTGGTCGAACAGGGCGGCCACCTGGGTCTCGTCGGCGACATCGGCGCCCACCACCGTGGCGCGGCCGCCTGCGGCGATGATCTCGTCGGCGACGGCCTGGGCGCGGTCCCGATTGCCCGAGTAGTGCACGGCGACGGCCATGCCTGCTTGGGCGAGACGGACGGCCACGGCGTGGCCGATGCCGCCAGAGGCGCCGGTGACGAGGGCAATACGGTCGGTCATGTCGATCTCCTTGCTTGTGTACGATGCGTCCATATAATGCTTAAGTGTACGATCGGTCCATATATTCCGAGGAGGTGTCATGGCCGCTGATCGACCTCGGCGCGGGCGCGGGCGGCGGCCTGCCGCCGAGGTGCGTGAGGAGATTCTCGAGGCCGCGGCGGACCTGCTCTTCGCCGAGGGGATGCGTGGGTTCACGATCGAGAAGGTCGCCCACCTCTCTGGCGCCAGCAAGATGACGATCTATAAGTGGTGGCCGTCAAAGGGCGCCCTCGCGCTCGACGGCTATTTCCACCGCGTCGATCCCCAACTCGTCTTTCCCGACACCGGCGACATCGAGGCCGACCTGCGCACCCAGTTGCACACGTTCCTGGGGGTCATCCGCGATAGCCCAGCCGGTCGGGTGATCGGAGAATTGATCGGCCAGGCGCAATCCGATCCGGAACTGAAAGCCGCTTATCTGCAGCGGTATTCGGGACCGCGACGGGTAAAAGCCGTGGCGGCAATGGAGACAGCGAAGGAACGAGGTCAGTTGCGCACCGACCTGGATCCCGAGACGGTGGTGGACCAGTTGTGGGGCGCCTGCTATCACCGGTTGCTGTTGCCGGATCAGCCGCTGACCGATGCGTTCGTTGACATATTGGTGGACAACCTTTTTCGAGGCATCGCCGGATAGGCAAAGGCCCGGCCGGATCGCACCGGCCGGGCCTTACGACTGTCAGCGCGAGCAGTTCACCGTGACGGTGATATTGCGGTCGACGACGACCGGCACGAAGTCGCGATCACCACCGCCGCCTCCGATCACCGGCCGGAGTTCGGTTCGCTCTCTTGGGTTTCGGACGTCGGTGACGACGCACTGGTTGAGCGGTGCGCTCCCGATTTTGCTGACCTTCACGTCGAACCCTTGCGCTTCGAGCGTGGCGATGGTTATGTCGGCCGACTCGGCCGCCGAGGCCAAACCCGCAGGGGCAAGGATCAACCCGCAAGCCGCCGCGGCCAACCCGATCAGTGTGAGCAATGTGGCACGCATGGCGGGCCTCCGTTTTCATCCGTTTGGTCGATGTCAGCCGGTTCAACGGGCGGAGGTCGCGGGGGGTTCAAAGGAATTTCAAATACTTTTCGAGACGTCGCCAAAACTGCGGTGAGATCGCGATTTCTTGCGATTTTGCGATCTCACCGCAGTTTCGAGGCATGAGAAAGGCCCGGCCGACGGGGGGAGTTCGGCCGGGCCTTTCGTTCGCGCGCCCTACGCCGGCACAGGGACACGCTCCTGTGCCGGTTCTTCGGCGTGCGAGGTGCGATCGTCGTCGACCATGGTGAGTTCGTCGAACGGGTCCTCTCCACCCAGAACGGCGTTCACCTGGTCGCGATCGATCGTCTTGGTCCACGAACCGACGAGCACCGTCGCGACCGCGTTACCGGAGAAGTTCGTCACTGCACGCGCTTCGGACATGAACCGGTCGATACCGACGATCAGGCCGACACCGTCGAGCAGATCGGGGCGGTGGCTCTGCAGGCCGCCGGCCAGCGTGGCCAGCCCGGCGCCGGTGACACCCGCGGCGCCCTTGGACGCGACGATCATGAACACCAGCAGACCGATCTGCTGACCGACCGACATCGGGCTGCCGAGCGCGTCGGCGATGAACAGCGACGCCATGGTCAGGTAGATCGCGGTGCCGTCCAGGTTGAACGAGTAGCCGGTCGGCACGACGACACCGACGGTGCTGCGGTCGACACCCAGGTGCTCCATCTTCGCGATCAGCCGCGGCAACGCCGACTCCGACGAGGAAGTCGAGAAGATCAGTAGATACTCGCGGGCCAGGTAGCGCACCAGCTTGAAGATCGAGATGCCCGACACCACGCGCAGCAGCACGCCCAGTACGCCGAACACGAACAGCACGCAGGTGACGTAGAACCCGAGCATCAGCGTCAGCAGCTGAGTCACGGCGGTCCAACCGGTTTGGCCGACGACGTTGGCGATCGCGCCGAACGCGCCGATCGGAGCCAGCCACAGGATCATCACGAGCACCTTGAAGACCAGCTTCTGCAGATGCTCGATGCCACGCAGGATCGGCTGACCCGCCGAGCCCATGGCCTGAAGCGCGAATCCGACGAGCAGCGCGACGAACAGCGCCTGCAGCACGCTGCCCGCGGTCAGCGACGAGAACAACGTGTCCGGAATGATGCCCTGGACAAAGTCCATCAGGCCGCCGGACTCATGCGCCTTTTCAGCGAGTTCGGCGCCCTTGCCCGCCGCAGTCTCGGAGAGGTGCATCCCGCTGCCGGGGTGAATCAGGTTGCCGACGACGAGGCCGATCGCGAGCGCGAAGGTCGACATCACCAGGAAGTAGACGAACGCCAGGCCGCCGACCTTTCCGACGGTGGCGGCTTTGCGCACCGATCCGATGCCCAGCACGATCGTGCAGAAGATGACCGGGGCGATCATCATCTTGATCAGGCTGACGAACATCGTGCCGAGCACGCCGACGCTCTTGCCGACTTCCGGGGCGACCAGACCGACGGCGATGCCGGCCAGCACCGCGACGATGACGGCGATGTAGAGCCAGTGCGTGCGGTCGCGGCGGCGCGGTGGCTCCTCTACCGGCGGCCTGTCCAGATGCGTGGTCATGGTCGTTTCCTCCAAGCAGATGCGGAATGTGGTCTGCAAGGAGCTTCGGCCAGGAGGTGAGCCAGGTCACGTTTTAGTTCATTAAGTTCGCGCCAGCCGGCGTTCGATTAGTTGATCAGTGATGGGTTCAGTTGGCGGGGGCCGTGCCTTGCAGGAGATCGCGGGCTGCTTGGTTGTGCGCATTCAGGGCGGGCCAAATATCCGGGCACATGGTGTTCGCTGCCGCGGGCATGATTATTGCCCGGGTCCATAACCGCGTTGAACCCGGCACGGGTCAGAAGGTTGATGGCCGAATCGACCGACCCGATGGTGCCGCCGGTGCGAACGGTCCGACATGCGGCTTTACCGAGGTCAATCATCTCCGAAATGTTGTAGTAGTAGACCCCGTTGTTATCCAGCACAGAGATGAAGTCATACTGGTCGGCGTTTGCGGGCGCAGCGATCCCGAGGGCGCCAACCACCGAAATGCCACTCATTGCTAAGTTGCGGATCATCATAATTGCCTTGTGAAACTGCTGGTGACTACCTGATGCGTACCCATCTGAGTGCTTGCTGAACGCTCCCAGGCCCCGGGCTGAAGTCACGCCCATACTGGGTCTCCCGCGCCTTTTCGGCGCCTCAGGTGTGGGTTCGGGGTGACAGTGACCTAATTGCCCACCCACCCGATTACCTCGGCGCGGCGGCGTTCGGCCACCACTGTGGCGCTAAGAGCGCCCCCACCCCCTGCCGCACGGCCGCCATGTGTTTGCTGTGTGGGTCGGCTCAGTCGGCCCGAATTGCGAACGCACAGCCTGGGTTAACCAACTCAACATACTGATCCAGTACGTTCAGGCCAGCCGCTCGCACCCACCAAAGACGCGGCGGCCCGGCGCTAGGCGCCTAAACCCGCTCGGCCGTCATGTGAATGTCAAGGGTGCCCTGGCACGGACCGCTCATGATCTCGGTATGCATGGTCCCGGCAAGTGTCCCGTCGGGTTGGGGCGTGTAGCGCACGTCACCTCGGGCCGGACTCCATTGAATCGTGGTGTCGGGCATCATGCAGTCCCACTGGAAATCGGTGGCTTGTGTCCAGGACGACCCATCCCACGTGAATTGAATCGGTTGCGGAACCGTCGGGTTCCTTGGCGGAGGGCCGCTGATGATCGTCGCGGTGCACTTACCGCTGTCACAGCTCGAGCTGAAGCCGTACGTATCGGTGTACTGCACCTCGGACTGACCGGCTGCGATGCTGCTTCCCTCTTTCGGACCGACGATGAACGTGATCGCGTACTCGCCGTTCCAGGACGCAGGCTCGGCAGAAGCCGTTGGCAGCAGCAGCGAAGCGATGGCGAGCGACACCGCGCACAAGCAGACCAGATAGCTCGAACGGTCTCGCATCATCGGTTTTCTCCTCTGTGTATAACTACCACGGGGCGAGCTCAGCTAACCGCCCTTGACGCCATGAGTTGATCAGCACGACCGCGGGGGGCGCGGGGCCGCCAAGATTGGCGGAATCATCACAGACGCATTCGTCGTGATTTCTCTCCATCGGCGGCAAAGGTGACCAGAATTGCAGCAGTCCGGCGTTCAGTACGTCTAGCGGAAGGCGCCATTGAACAAGTTCTGGCCACGATCGCTGGCCGGTCAGGCGATCGCCCTGCAGATCCTGGTGATCGCGGTGGTGGTGCTGGCCGGCAGCGCGCTGGCGCTGTTCGACGCCGCCCGCGACGGTGACGCCGCCGCGCGCCAACAAGTCCTCGGCATCGCCACCGCGCTGGCCGATTCACCGTCGACGGCCGCCGCGATCCAATCGGGAAACGCCACCGCGACTCTGCAACCCGTCACCGAGGCCGTCCGCAAGAACACCGACATCGCGTTCATCACGATCATGGCGCCCGACCGCACGCGCTTCACCCACACCGACCCAAACCAGATCGGCGGCAAGTACATCGGCACCATCGAGCCGGCGCTGCAGGGTGAGACGTTCACGGAGGTGTACACCGGCACGCTGGGCCCGTCGATACGCGCGGTCGCACCGGTGCGCGACCAGACCGGCCGCATCGTCGGGCTGGTGTCCGCGGGCATCCTGCAGCAGAGCCTGGCCGACCGCTGGCGCTCGCAGGTGCCGACGATCGTCGCGGTGAGCCTCGCCGCACTGGCCATCGCGCTGGTCGGGGTATGGGCGATCCGCCGCCGCCTGCTACGGCAGACCCATGGGCTACGCCCCGACGAGCTGCGGGTGATGTACGAACACCACGACGCGATCTTGCATTCGGTCTCGGAGGGACTGATTGTGTTGGACCGCAATGGTGTAGCGCTGGCCAATGACGAGGCCCGCAGGCTGCTCGCACTGCCGCCCGGCCCGGTGGACCGATCGGATCTGCCGGAGTTCCTGCGCACGTACAACCCGGGAGCACGCGACGAGGTGCACGTCACCGCGGAGCGGGTGCTGGTGGTCAACCGCTCTCGGGTGGAAGACGCCCCGCGCGATTCTGAGGTCGTGACGATCCGCGACCGCACCGAATTACAAGGCGCGCTGGGCGAACTCAGCTCGCTGAAGGTGCTCACCGACACCTTGCGCTCGCAGGCGCATGAGGCGGCCAACAAGCTGCACACCATCGTCACGATGGTCGAGATGGGCCGCGCCGACGAAGCCGTCAAGTTCGCGACCAACGAACTCGAGCTGTCGCAACAATTGGTCGACCGGCTCTCCAGCACGGTTAGCGAGCCAGCGCTGGTCGCGCTGCTGCTTGGCAAGACGGCGCAGGCCGACGAACGCGGCATCGAGTTGACCGTGACCGAGGAGACGCATCTCCCGTCGAACGCCGACGACCTCGCCCTGTCGGGCCAGGAAATGGTCACGGTGTTGGGCAACCTGATCGACAACGCGATGGACGCATGCGATCGCGAAGACCCGTGGGTCGAGGTGACGGTCAGCCAGGACGACGGCACGCTGCTGATCCGGGTGGCGGACAGCGGACCAGGAATGGATGCGGCAACCTTCGAAAAGGCCATGCAGCGCGGCTATTCCACAAAAGACGATTCTGAACAACACGGCTTGGGATTGGCGTTGGTTGCGCAGGTGGTCCAGCGGCACAACGGCACGCTGACCGCCGACGTGACCTACGGGTCCGTGGTGACAGTGACGGTGAAATCGTGATCAGCGTGCTGATCGTCGAGGACGAACCGCTGATCGCCGAGGCGCATCGCACGTATCTCGGTCGGCTGTCGGGTTTTTCGGTGGCGGCCGTCGCACACACGGCGCGCGACGCGATGCGCGCGGCATCGGAAGCGATGGCGAGCGAGACACCAATTGACTTGGTGCTGCTGGATATTGGACTGCCCGATGCGAACGGGATCGCGCTGGCGTCGGGGCTGTCAGGCCTGCGGCCAGCGCCGGACATCATCGCAATAACCTCCGAACGGGATCTGGAGATGGTGCGCGCCGCCGTGGGGCACGGCGCGCTGGCGTATCTGCTCAAACCATTTACCTTCGCGGCGTTCCGGGATCGGCTGGAGCGCTACAAGCGGTACCGAGAGGCGCTACCCGCCGGCACGGACGCGGCCAGTCAGGCGGAGGTCGACCGCGCGCTGGCCGAATTGCGGGTCGGCGCAGACAGATCCGCGGCACCCAAGGGTGCGGCGCCCGGCACCAACGACGAGATTGCCCGCGCAGTCCGGGATTCCGCCGATGGCATCACCGCCGACGAGGTGGCCAAGCAGGTCGGGGTGTCCCGGGTGACGGCCTGGCGCTACCTCGAACGGCTCGCGGACGAAGCCACGGTCACGCGGCAGACCGACTACGGCAAGGCGGGTCGTCCGAAGACCCGCTACACCTGGCGCTAGTCCCCAATACCCGCGAGAGTGCGTGTCTGCACATCGACACGCCGCATTCCGCGTACATTTTGCGCACGCTCGCGACGGTGCGAGTGCGCGATGATCGCCGCTGCCGTAAGGATCGCCACGCCGCCAAGCGCCTGCACTGACGAAATGCCTTCGCCCAACACGAGGCCGGCGAGCAGCACTGTCGCGGCCGCCTCCAACGTCATGACGACGGCGGTCTGGGTCGCACCGATCCGGGCCAGGGCCGCGAATGTGAGCGCGAATGCGGCCGCGGTGACCGCGCCGTAGCCCACGATCTGCACGACATGACCGGTCGGAATCTGAAGCGTGCCTCCCACGACACCGCGCATCAACGACGCCGCCGCTGCACCCACCGCCACCCAGCAGGCTGCAGTCATGGAATCGGTCTGCCTACGCACGCTTCGACCGACGACGAGATAGAGCCCGTATGCCGTCGCGGCCGCAAGCGCGAGGATGACCCCCGTGGCCGAGATCGAAACGTCGCGACCGACTGCCACCACGCTCGCCGTGCCGACCACCGACAACAGCAATGCGCCGGCCGTCGGCTTGGTGATCTGCTCTCTGCCCCGGGCGAATTCGATCACGGTGACGATGGCAGGGTATGCATAGAACAGCAGAATGCACGCGGCGGCGGTGCCGTGCCGCAGCGACAGGTAGAACAGCGTGGACTCCAGCGTGTACCCAATCGCGCCGAGCAGGACAATCGGCAGCCATTCGCCGGTGCCTGGCCGAAACGGAGCACCGCGCAGCCAGATCAACACCGTCAGAATGATCGCCGCAACGGAGAACCGAATGCCAAGCGCAGTGGCGGAGTCGACGCCGGAGGCAGCAAGCGCGCGGCCGATGACTGTCGCGATGCCATAGGCAACTGCGCCGACAGCGGCCAGGCCAACGCCCACAACACCAATGCGGTCATGCCGCGGCGCGTTCATCGACCACTTCCGTTAGGGCGTCGACGAAACGCTCCCGCTCGTCATGACGGGGTGCGACGATGCGCAGTGCGTCGGGTCGCACGCCATGCGCCGCGCCCAATACACGAACACCGATTCCGTGCCTGAGGAACACATCGGCGACCTCGAGCGAGCGTTCGCAGAACGCGAATTGAAAGTGCACATTTTTGTTTGCATGCAGGTCGAGACCGCCTACGCCCGACAGCATCTCGGCCAGCCAGGCATTATCGTCGTGCATCTGGGCACGGCTGCGGTCGGACCAATCGGCGTCGCGCACTGCAGCGCACGCGATCCGCACGTCGACCCCGGAAAGCCCCCAGTTCTCTTGCTGGCCGAAAAGGTATGCCAACGGCTCGGATTCGGCGCACCATGCGATGCCGGTGCGGGTCGCGGCGATGCCGTAGAACTTGGTGGTCGAGCGCAGCACGACGATGTTGGGTAACTCGCAGCCCAGCACCGACCACCCTGCCGGGTCGGGTGTGAAGTCGATGTACGACTCGTCGACGACCAGTGTCGCAGCAGGATGCGCGGCGGCGACGGCGATGAGTCCGCCGGGATCGAGATGGGCACCGGTCGGGTTGTGCGGGTTCGAAATGATCACCACTCCAGCGGCATTCAGCGCCGAATCGATCTGCTCGAGCGATGGGATTTGGCTGCCACGAGGATCGAAGCCGCGGCCCGGGAATGCCTTCAAGTAGTCGGTGTACGCAGGCATCGGCACCTGCACCGAGGCGTGGTCGAGCTCGCGACACATCGCCCAGATGAACTCGCTGGCACCGCGGCCGGCGATCATCGCCCCGTGGGAGACGCCGGTCGCTTCTCGGTACAGCTCGATGAGTTGGGGCGCCGCCTGATACGGATGAAGCACGATGTCGGCCGGCTCGATGGCGTGTAGTGCCGCGATCGCGGCCGGCGCCGGTCCATACCGGTTTACGCAGGTGCTGAGGTCCATGTCGACCCCGCGGCTCGGGTCGCCGCCCTGCGCGCCGAAGTCAATCGCCGGTGCGTTGGTCTTGGGCCCGGGCATGATGTCCTCCTGGTCTGCGCGCGTTTTTCGATCGCGCTTGTGACCGTAGGAAGACCGGCCGTGCCGGACATACGTAGTTCACTACCTGTTTGTCGGCGCGTAACCACGCAGGCTAACTATGCCGTGGCTGGCTCCAGCTCGCGCGGTGCGGCCAGCGCGATCGGCTCGGTGGCCACGAGCCGCGAGTACAGCTGCGGCAACGTTGACGCGACCGAGAACACACTGACATCGCCGGCGTAATCGGCGACGTACAGCCGACCGCCGTCGGAATCCACTGTGACGCAAGACGGCCGGGCATCGACCGAAACGGTGGTGACGACCTCGTGGCTCAGCGTGCACAGCACGGCGACGTGGTCGTAGTCGACGACGTACGCGCGGGACTTGTCGGGGCTCAGCGTCATCTGAGTGGGCGCGCCGATCCCGAGTTCGATCGTTTCGGTGATCCGGTTGCTCGACATGTCGATGACACTGACCGCGCCGCCGCGAACGCGATCGGACGTGAGGACGTAAGCGGTGCCGTCGGCGAAGGCGAGGTCCCGGATCGGCGCGCCGACCCACACCTTGCGCTCAACGCGAGCGGTCTCGGCGTCGACGACGACGAGCTGACTGCCGCGGGCATCGGTGGTGGCGACATACAGCCGCTTGCCGGTTGGGTCGACGGCGATGGCGTCGACCCCGATGCCTGCGCCGGTCGCGATGTCGATGGTGCCGACGCGCTCGGCCGTGGTGTCAATGACGGCGACGTCGACATGGTCGTTGCCAGTCCGCCCTGCGTAGACGCGCTTGCCGTCCGGGCTGATGGCCAGGGCGGTGACGCCGAAGGCCAGCGGGTACGTCGCGATGACGGTCCTGGTGTTCGTGTCGATCACGGACACGGCGTCGTGGCTCGCCGACGACGAGGTGACATAGGCGCGATCGTTGGAGATGACGGCCGCGAACGGCTCGCCGGGGACGCCGATGGTGTCCTCGGCCGCGAGAGTCTCGGCGTTGAGGAACGAAACGCTGTCATCGCCGTAGTTGGTGACGATGGCGGCCACGCCGCTGGCGGCGATGTCGCCGATCGGACCGCGACGGACCGCGACGGTCCCATCGAGAGCGATTTCCGGGTCCACATGCGCCTCGTCATTCACATGAGAATCAGCAGTGCCCTCAGGCATCAAAAAGTTAGCCATCTTTATCGGTACCTCCACCGGTTTGGCGTGCACCGGCCCTAGATTGCAGGTCTATCTGCGCCTTTTCGCGCGATCTCGGTCGAGTGTAGCGACGAAAATTCGTGTTACGCGCGGGTGACTTTGCGAATCCCCGGAAATCGCGCCAATCCTCTCAGACAGCGCTTAGGAAAATCTTCGTTATGCACTCGTTATTTTATTATGGCAACGCGATAACCTTAATCAACGTGCACGTTTGACCTCCTGGCAATCGATTCATGATCAGCTGCCGCTGTTCTGCGGAAAACGGATTCTTATGTTTTGGAGCGAAAGTGAGCGGTAGATCACATCCGACACGTCAGCAAACTTCTCGACGCCCGTCACGTACCCCGCACGTTCGGGCGACGGCCCCAGCGTGGACGCCACGGGAAACCCACGACGGGCGTTGCGGTGTTAGCTGGATCACAGAGCTTCATTTGCCGTTCAAGCGGCACAGCCGTTTCAGCGCCGTCAGCCCCTCGGGCGTGCCCGGCCAGTGCTTGGCCAAGGCGTCGGGCCCGGCGGCTCGTGTCGTTGACCGCAATACCAGCGCGACGATGATGGCGTCATCGGCGTAGCCAAGCACCGGGACGAAGTCCGGAATCAGGTCGAACGGCAGCGCGAGGTACCCGAGCAGCAGCGCGAGCCGGATCCGCACGCCGCGCGGCGTGTCGGGATCGGCGGCCAGGCGCTTGATCAGCCGGATCAGGTCGGGCAGCAGCCGCAGGGCTTCCTTCAGGTCAGACGCGCCTGGCTTGGTCCGCCATAGCACTGCCACGAGAACGACCCACACCAGGACGAGCCCGCCGACGATGCCGAGCGCAATCGCCCACCACTCGTTCCACACGACTCAATGATCCAGGCTCCGAAAACAGGGCACTCCCCCGTCGTCGCCGTTGACGAAGGGGGAGCGCCAGGTGGGTGGTGGTTACTTGTCGGCGGGGTTCAATCTCCGGAACGCGAGCCCGGCGGCGACCGCCGCGACTAGCTGGGAGGCGACGAACATCCAGATCATGGACCCGGAGAACATTCCCATCGCGACACCGCTGATGGCCACGGCCGGGTTGAAGGCGCCACCCGAGATTCCGCCGACGGCCACGGCGCCGGCCGCCACGGTGAAGCCGATCGCCAGTCCATAGAACGAGTTGTCGGGGTGATCCTTGCTCGTGGCGACATTCAGCACCACGTAGCAGAGCGCGAACGTGACGAGCAGTTCTGCGATGAAAGCCGCGGCCAAGGCATGCCCGGACACGTTCATCGGACTCGTCTGCGCCGGGGCGACGGCGGAGACGAGCGCCGACGCCAGCAGGCCGCCGACAATCTGTGCGATCCAGTATCCGACGGCCTCGCGGATTTCGATCCGGCCGCGGATCAGTACCGCCACCGTCACCGCCGGGTTGTAGTGAGCGCCGGAGATGTGCCCGCCGGCGTAGACCATCGCCATCAGGACCGCCCCGATGGCCAGGGGAGCAAGCGGATTGCCGCTCCGAACGGCGGTGCCGATCGTGAAGACCAGGAACAGGGTGCCGATCATCTCGACGGCGTACTTCATTGCGGTCGGATGAGCGACGGGCTTGGCGTTCCGTGCGCGTGTGACAGGTTTGGTTGAAGGGTAGATGGGAGTGGTGGGGATGGTTGTTGTCATGCGTATTAGCCTGCGGCGCATGTCAGCCGAGCGGCAGCGTCCATTCGCACGAGCACGGGGATGAACCGGGTGTCATCCAAATGGATGAACGCTGGGGCTTACTCCAGCATGTGGTTGCGCATCGCCTGCGCAACGGCGGCGCCGCGATCCGATACGCCCAGCTTTTCGTAGAGCCGGCGGATGTGTGTCTTGATGGTGGTCTGCGCCGGGTAGAGCTCCGCGGCCATATCGGGCACCGATTTGCCTTCGGTGGTCGCGGACACCAGCAGCACGCGTGTCGGCAGCTTGTCGCGGACCACCGCGTGGGCCACCGCGATTCCGTCGAGACCCGGCATCTTGTAGTCGAGCAGCGCAACGTCAGGCGAATGCTCGCGAATCGCGTCGAGCGCCGCCCTGCCGTCGCCACGGCGACCACCACTGCCGTGCGGCCGTTGTTGTCGAGCGCACGCACCAGGCCGTCCCGGTAGACCGGGTGATCGTCGCCGACAACAACCCGCACCCGATCCGACTTCGTCACTGAGCCTCCTGCCCAACCCGTATCGGTAGCCGCACCCGCACCCACGTTCCTCGTTCGCCCGGTTCGAACTCCACTGTTCCTCCGAGCGTTTCGATGCGCGCACGGTGCGATGCCACGCCGATATGTCCCTCGCTGAGTCGCCTTGCGACGATCGAGGGGTCCATGCCCACCCCGTCGTCCCGCACGTCCAGCGTCACGACATCGCCTCGGTCGGACAACTCCAGCTAGACCCGGTGCGCGTCTGCGTGACGGGCGACGTTGTTGAGCAACTCTCGCGCAGCTCCGTACAGCGTCGCGTCGAAAACATGGCGCTGCGGATAGTCGATCGAACACTCGACTGGCACGCCGGTGCGTTCGGAGAAGCTGTCCGCCAACGACTGGACGGCCGCTGCGAGACCCGCCTCGTCGAGCACCGACGGATGCAGTTCGCGAGTGACCTGCCTCAAATCATGTGACACGTCGACCAGCAGCTCGCTGGCCCGTTCGATGCCCGACCTGTCGCCATTGGCCCGAATCGCTTCGCGCAGATCCTGTTTCGCGGCGAGCACGGTCTGCAACGCTCCGTCGTGCAACGCCTCCGCGATGCTGCGGCGTTCTCGTTCCTCCGCCGTCATCACATCGGCGAGCAGAAGCGACCGGCTTGCCGTCAGTTCAGCGATGCTCGCCAGCCTGCGCTGTTGCGTCCGTGACACCGTATACGAGCACAGGCACAGCAGGGCCAGCATCGTCAGGATCGTCACGATCGCCAACGGCGACAAGTCTTGCCGGAACACTGGATCCGTCAGTACCCCGACACCACCGCCGACGATCGCCGCGACGGACATCACCGCCGCGCGGCGCCCCGCCTGCGTCGCGATGAAGAACGGGAGGAACGCCAGCAGGCCCAACATGAGGTAACTGCCGGTGGACATGAAGGGCAGCACGCAGATCGCGGCGATGTCGACAGGCACCATCGGTTCGATGGCCCGTAACTTGCGGGCGCGGTGCGGGTGTCGCAGCCACATCCAGGCCGCGACGATCGAGAGCGCGCCGTAAACGGCCACCAGGACGAACTGGGCCGGCCATTCGGAACGCGATGTCCCGCTGAACACAGCCAGCACCATGATGGTGACCAATGCGAGCCGCAGAATGCTGCGCTGCCGCTGCGCCCGCTGGTCGAATTGCAGAAAAATGACGCGCACCGCTTCGCTTCCAGTTGGGCCCACTGCGATCGGCGGCACCAGCAAGCTCGACCAGAATCGGCTTGGTGACCGTGGCACTGCGCTGCCGTCGTGGCGCACACCGGGAGTGTAGCGCCCAAACAGCGGCCATATCGCAGGTCAGGCCGCCGTTTGCACCGGCGCGGCGTGCTGGGTTGGCACGGCTGCGAGCGCACTGCGGAACTCGTCGGGGCCGCTGCGACCACGGCGGAGCGTGCCGGTGACGACGACTGGGCAACCGACGTCGCCGGCGGTGTCGGTCATCGCCCGCCTGAGCACCGGGTGGGCGCTCGATTCGACGAAGACGCGATGGCCGTGCGCGAGCAGCACCCGCATCGCCGGGTCGAATAGCACCGGACGACGAGCATTGTCATACCAGTAGTCCGCGGTGAGCTCGTCACCTCGCAACGCATCGCCGGTCACCGTCGAATAGAAGGGGATGCGGCTCGGCCGCGGCCGCACTCGCGCAAGCAGCGCAGTCAGGCGCTCGTGCAGCGGCTCGATGTAGGCGCAGTGCGACGGGATCGACACCGGCACCGCCTTGGCCGCGATATTGCGGTGGCTGAGCTGTGCCACAAGGCTTTTCAAGGCGGCGAGTTCACCGGCAACGGTCACGGAGCTGGCGCCGATGATTCCCGCGATCTCAAGCCTGCCCTGGTACGGGGCCAGGTAGTCAGTGGCCTCACGCGCCGCCAGCCCGATCGACGCGATCCCGCCACGTCCGACCAGTTCGTCGGCGAACAGCTGAGAGCGCGAAACCATGATGTGCACGGCGTCCTCGAGGCTGAGCGCGCCGGCCACGCAGGCCGCTGCGATTTCAGCCTGGGACTGCCCGATAACAGCTTGCGGAACAACGCCGTTGGCCATCCACAACTCCGCCAGCGCGACGTAAACCGAGAAGAGGACCGGCTGGACAACCTCGACGTGCTCGAGCGAAGGGGCGCCGGGCCGCCGCCTCAACACATCCTCAACCGACCAGTCGACGTATGCCTGAATCGCCTCGGCGCATCTCCGCAGTTGAGCAGCGAATACCTCGCTGGTGTCAACGAGGTCGCAGCCCATGCCTGCCCATTGGCAGCCCTGACCGGGAAACACGAGGACTGTCATGCCGACGACACTGCCGGGGGTCACGTCCGTCCGGCAGCGCGCAATTGCACGACTTACGGGATGAACCGCCGTTCATCCGAACGGATGACGCTAAGGGCCGCCCGTCGAACCGGTCGCGACGATCTGCACCGCGCGGTTCACGGCGGTGACCCCGTTGAAATCGGGCCAGTCGCCGTAGTGGATGTGGGGGTTGCGAATCAGGAAGTCGCCGACGACGATCGCGGTCCTGACGACCTTCGCGAAGTTCTCTGGCGTGTTGGCGAGGTTGAGCAGGGCGAGGAACTCGTTGCTCTGGATCAGCGTGAAGACCTTCAGCGCGAACGGCAGATCGAGTTCGAGCGGGGTGAGCGCCTCATAGCCGAGGTGCAGCAGCGTATCGTCGGTGGTCGTGCTGTACATGTCGCCGTTCAGGACGAAATCGTATGTGCGCGAACGGAACTGTTCTGGGGTATAGATACCGGAGATGCCGGCTCCCGGCGGATTGTTGCCGAGCAGCGTCGGGCCGGGCGGCCGGCAGGGGCTGCCGAACGTGATCACCTTGAGCAGGTCCCCGGCGCGGTGCGCCAACGGCTGGCCGGGCAACATCAGCCGCAGCGTGCGGACCACCACCTCAGCGCCCTGGCTATAGCCGCAGAGGTAGAACTGCCCGGCGTTCATCAGGATCAGCCGCAGCAGTTCGGCGACGCCCTGCGCAACCGATTCGTTGTAGCTCAGGAACGGGTTCGGGAAGAGGAATCCCGCCGCCGGGTATCCGACCGGCTGGTTGCGGACCAGTCCCATCTGTTCGACACGCCAGCCGACATCGAATGGTGGTCCTTGGAACGGTGTGGCCCAGGTACCGGAGGCGCAGTAGAAGAACGGCAGGTTGGTGGGCAGCGGCGGGGGTTGGTCGAAGTTCAGCCCAAGCCGCCCGAGGGTGCGGGGTCCGGCGATGCCGTCGACCACCAGACCGGCGCGGCGCTGGAATTCGCGGACCACGGCGGTGCTGCGCGGCCCATAGATGCCGTCGACGACGAGGTTTGAGTACAGCGGATAGTCGCGGTTCAGCCGGGCCTGCAATAGCCGGACAAGATCGTTACTGTCACCGGGGCGCAATACAACTGCCATACATCGACGCTACGCCGGATTCCATTCGCCTGTAACGGATTTGGTCCCGCTACGACGGAGCAACCTGGTGCGGCATCGCGCGAGGGCGTTGCCGTCGCGGTTTAGTCGTGCTCGTCGATCTGCGCGAACTAATTGCGGCGGCGGAAGGCGCCGATCGCGAGGGCGATGCCGATCACCGCAACGATCGGACCGATGATGGACCAGGTGGTGGTGTTGCTCATCGGGCTGCCGCCGAGGACACCGAACCCCTGCAGGGCCCACACCACGCCGAACAACGCAACGACCACGCCGATAATGCCAATCGCTACCCGCATTCCTTCACTGTAGGCGCGAGACCATTATGGAACGGTGAGCACCACATCCCAGCGGCCCATGACCGACTATCCCCAGATGGCGGCGGTTCGCGGACGTATTGAACCGGCGCCGCGGCGGGTCCGCGGCTACCTCGGAAGCCAGTTGGTCTTCGAGACGACGGCGGCGCGGTACGTGTGGGAGGTCCCGTATTACCCGCAGTACTACATCCCGCTGCGCGACGTCCGATCCGAGTTCCTACACGACGAGAACCACCCGCAGAAGGTGCAGCTCGGCCCGTCGCGGACGTTCTCGTTGGTTGGCGACGGTCAGACGCACCAGTCGGCGGCACGCGTGTTCGACGACGGTGATGGCCCCGTCGCCGGGCTGGTGCGTTTCGACTGGGAACCACTGACGTGGTTCGAGGAGGACGAGCCGATCTACGGTCATCCGCGCAACCCGTACGTCCGGGTCGATGCCCTGCGCTCACACCGCCACGTCACCGTCGAGGTGGACGGCGTGGTGCTTGCCGACACTCACAGTCCCGTATTGCTGTTCGAAACCGGTTTGCCGACACGGTATTACATCGACCGGACCGATGTTTCCTTCGAGCACCTGGAGCCGTCGGACACCCAGACGCTGTGTCCGTACAAGGGCGTAACGTCGGGTTACTGGTCGGTGCGCGTGGGCGACGCTGTCCATCCCGACCTCGCGTGGACATACCACTACCCGCTGCCGGCGGTCGCGCCGATCACGAACATGGTCGCGTTCTATAACGAGAAGCTCGACATCACCGTCGACGGCGTGAAGCTTGCGCAGCCGCAGACGCACTTCAGCTAGGTGGCTGCTGCCCGCCGACGATGCGCACCAGGTCGGGCTTCATGGCCTGCAGCTGCGAGCCCCAGTAGCCCCAGCTGTGAGTGCCGTCGGGTGGGAAGTTGAACACCGCGTTGCGACCGCCGGCTGCGATGTACTTCTGCTGGAACTCCTTGTTGGTCGACAGCGTGATGTTCTCCAGGACCTGGGCGCTGTATTGGTTGCCGAGATTCGCCCCGTCGTCAAGTTCCGACGTGACGCCATTGCCGCAGTAGATCCACAGCGCCGTGTTGTTGGCCACCAGGGTGTTGATGTTGACCATCGGATCGTTGCGGCGCCACGCGGGGTCGGACGTCGGCCCCCACATGTTCGAAGCGTTGTAGCCACCGGCGTCCTTCATCGAAACGCCGATCAGCGTGGGCCACAAGCCCATTGATGGGTTCAGGTACCCGGACAGCGAGCTGGCGAAGATGAACTGCATCGGATGCCAGATGGCCAGGGTCAGCGCCGCGCTGCCCGACATGGACAGTCCGACAACGGCATTGCCCGTCGGCGCCTGAGCCTTGTTGGCGGCCAGCCAGCTCGGCAGTTCCTGCGTCAAAAAGGTCTCCCACTTGTAGGTGACCGTTCCCGCGCTTCCTGTCGCGGGTTGATACCAGTCCGAGTAGAAGCTGGATTGTCCGCCGACGGGCATGACGACGGAGATTCCGGACTGGTAGAACCACTCGAACGCCGCGGTGTTGATGTCCCAGCCGTTGGCGTCGTCCTGAGCCCGAAGCCCGTCGAGCAGAAAGACGGAATGCGGTCCGCCGCCCTGGAACTGGACGCGGATGTTGCGGCCCATCGATGGCGACGGCACGTCCAGGGACTCCACCGGGAGCCCTTTACGTGAATACGCTGCGGCCGTCGGCGTTTCAACCACGACGACGGCGAGCACCGGCAAGAGTGCTCCCAGCACCACCGCGCAGAGTCTGCCAAGCAACTTCAGCATCGCAACCACCCCGGCAAGCTAACAGCGAGAGTGACGCGTTTCTGCGCGGCGCGCGCCGCTTGACCAGCTTGTTATCAAAGTTGCGGCCTCGCTGAAACCTTTCGAACGAAAGGAAAATGCGTCACCGACCACACAACCCGAGGAGGCGCGCCGACCGGCGGTTGAGCGCAACCGCTTCATCCAAGTCTCAGCGGGACCACCAAAGCGTGGATCGGACACGGAGGTCAGGACGGACCTTGGTACGGCAATTGATCGGCGGCGACGGCCTGCGCAGCGCGCCACGTCTGTTGAGCCGGCGCTGATCTGCTGCGATCGGCACCCAAGGACGGCCTTTAGAAATTCTTGAGTCCTTGCCTGAACACTGAGCGAACGAATACGTCGACGGTCGATGTACTCGCAGCTTGCAGAAAGGGCATGGCAATGAACGAACAAGAACTCGACTTCGATGGCGACGACTTGCTGGTACCCGACGCGGACTTCGACGGCTTCGCAGACGCGATCGTCAGCGCCTATGTCGACGCCATCGCGGACGCGGAAGGGGCCACCGACCTCGTCGACGCGGACACCGGCACAAACGGCACAGACGGTACAGACGGTACTGAGGTCACCTACGGCGAGGGCGGTGACGCCGTCTTCCACAATCCCGACGGTTCGGTGTCGTTCTCGGGCAGCACACTTGGTGGCGGCGACATTTCCTACGACTCCGATCTCGGCGTCGCGGACTATTCGTCTGGCTTCGACGTGGACTACTGAGCGGCGGGCGGACCGACGGTGAAGGGCATTCATCACATCCGCGCTGCTGCGGCTGAGGCCAAGGCGCGTGGTACGCAACGGGTGGACGACGTCATGCGAAGCGCGAAAGCGGCGCGACCGGACACCTACGATCGATCCGAGGAGATCGTCCGGAAGTCAGTCGCAGCGTCTATGGGTTTGGTCCGGGGCGGTCAGGACAAAGTCGAGGACGGCTATCGCCGGGTCGAAGGCACGGCCCCCGGGGCGGCAGCCGGTAGCGCGGTGCGCCGGCTCGGGGCCCGCGCCCGGCAGATTCCGCTGCTGACGTTGCCCGCGGACGCCTTGCAGGAAAGGAACGGCGTTCGGATGCTAGCCGAAAACGCCGCGGCCAACCCCGATTGTCCGATGGCGCACCTTTGGCTCGGCGAGGCGCTGTCTGCGCTCGCGAAGGATCAGCTGGTGTTCAACGCCGCCCGCACGGTCCTCAACCCCCTATCGGCGCTGTCACGGGAAGCGATGCGGGCGGTGGGACGAATGGGTGCCGGGCAAGATCCAGCGCAACAGGTGCTTCGCCGCGCGTACGTCCTCGCGGTGGCCCGGCTGCGCAAAGATAAGCGAGATGCGGTAGCGCTGCATGCGATCGCTCGCATCGAATTGGCTAACCGACGGCCCGATCAAGCGGTCCTGCCGGCCCGACTGGCGGCCACAGCATCCGAGGGCGCCGCGCGCGGAGCCGCATTCGCGACCTTGTCGCGTGCCTATCTAAGCCTCGGCGACGACGACCGCGCCCGGCGCAGTGCCATGGCGGCAATCGACGCGGGGTGCACCATCGGCTGGGACACCGTGGCCGAGCTGCTCTACCGCCCCGGCGAGGGTCCTCACGCCAACCAGGACGGCAGCCGTCAACGCCAGTACGTCGACATCAAGTCACGGGTGACGGACGAAGACCGGCGGCTCTACTGCGGTGTCCACCGGGACGCCGCGGAGATCACCCGCTCGGTGCTGAAGAGCCAGTCCGCCAAGGCGAAAGATGGTGCGGCCCAACTCAGGAAAGGCATCAGCCAGATTGGCTCGCGTCGCCGCAACAAGCCCTAAGGAATCGGCTACCCTCCGAGTCAGTCGTCGGGCAGGTCAGCACATCCCGAGGCTCCCGGAATACAAATCGGTACCGCGCAGATGCCGATTGAGTTGCCGCAGATGTTTATGGGTATGCCGATCGGAACCTGTATGACATCGGCCGCCGGCGGCGCAACCGGAGCCAGCACAAGCGGGGGCGGAGCCGCAAGCGGGGGCGGCACAAACGGGGCTGGAACCGGGTCCGCAGCCGGAAGCATGAACGGTGGAGGCGCCGGTACAGGCAGAGTTGGGAAGACAGGTGGAGGCGGAGGCGGGAGCGGATTGGCGTTTGCTGCAGCCGCGCTGAATCCGACTGCTAGCACGCCGGCAGACAGCACAGCAGCGGCAAATATTTGCATTTCATCGACGTACCTCTAGCAATATCGACCCGAACCCCTTGGTGGGCATGACGGTACTCCGACATGCCGCCGCTGCACCCATTTGTTTGCCGTGCTGTGTATCTGACGGCGCCGATCGGTGACTACGCGGCTTGCAAGAGTTTCAACCTCAGCGCCGCAGCGGTTGCCGGTCCAACGATCCCGTCGACCTTGAGGCCACCGGTCCTTCGCTGAAATGCCCGGACGGCGGCTTCGGTCTTCGAACCGAAGATCCCGTCGACAACCAGGTCGGTGCCCTCCTCTTCGTGAGCCGACGTTGGAGTTCGGCGACCTCGGGCCCTTCGGAACCGCGATGCAACAGAACATCGGCGTACTCGGGCCTGCCGATGGCGATGGAAGCTGCCGTGGCGTTGTCCGATCCGGTGTGGTGCACCATGACGCCAGGAATGTCCTTGAAGTCACCGTGGCCGCGGTCGCGCCAACCGGGATACTCGACGAGCCGGACACCCTCGGCGCGCAGCACGTCCGCGAGCCAGACCGGGTCGCCCGTCCACGATCCTGACTGAGCCACTGGGCATTTCCCTTCGCAAGTGTTGGATGACCCGAAACTACGCACCTCGGCAAGCGATTCTCGACAGCTGGTGAAAGGAAACGAAGTAGTCAAGCCGGACTGTTGATCGGCAACGGATTCGACGGCGCGGCCGGCCAGAACGGCGGCACTTCGGCATGTCATCGATCTCATAGGCATTCCGCTCCTCACCCGGTCATCTTCTTGGTGGCTTACCCCGCGGATAGGAAACTCTTCCTCTTCGACAGTTGAGTCTGGCTTCGTGGCGATTACGCCGCCATTGCCTGATCACGAGTATTTCCCCCATGGCTATGGACCGCCAACGGGAACAGATGACGACGGGGCTTGCGCTAGTCGATGCAGCAAGCGTCGCGCGCATCGCGATCGTTGGAGTTGGCGTCGGAGGCACGCTCACCCTCAGTCAACTCGCGGAGCAGGCGGACAGCTCCTGGCATGGAACCACGCTGGACATCGTCGACCGGCCAGAGAGCCTCGGGCGTGGCAGCGCTTTCGGTAGCGACATAGCGGCCGCTGCGGTCAACACCTCCCAGCACCGGCTCGACGCACTGTCCCCGTCGCTTCATTCGTTTCGCAGCTGGCTTGACGAGTCCGGCAGCCCGTCGACTGACCTCGACACGATGCCGATGTCCCGATCGGTGTACGGCGATTACCTCGCGGCGACCTTGGCGAAGGCGATCGACCGTCTGCGCGACTTCGGGGTCCGCGTCAACTTCTACCCGATGCACGCCACGTCGGTACGGCCACAAGGCGATGGAATGGCCGTCCTCGGCGATGCCGCCGAACTGCTGCCGGCCGATATCGCGGTGGTAGCTCCTGGAGTGTGGTCTCCCGCTCCGCCTCCGACTCGCAACGTTGTCCAGGCTTACCCCCTCAGTGGCTTGCAGACTCGTCTCGGCGATCAGCGTTCAGTCGCGATTCTCGGCAGCGGCCTCACCGCCGTGGATGTCGCCTGCGCGCTTGACGACGGTACGACGCGTGTCCACATGCTGTCCCGGAGCGGCACCCTGCCCCGGGTTCAGGTGGAGGCCCAAAAGCGCTATGCACCAGAACATCTGACCGAGGATGCGGTCATCTCTGAGGCGGTCTGGAGTGAGCTGACCGCGAAGTCGGTGCTTGCCCTGCTGGACCGCGAACTCGCTCGTTTCGGATTCACCAGATCCGACATCTTCTCCGATGCAGCCCACGCCGCTCACTGGTCAGATCCGCTCGCCGATCCGGCCGACATCGCCTGCCACCACACACTCAGCGCCACCAACGACGCGTTCAACACCGCATTCACACTGCTGCCCGAGCCGGAACGGGTCCTTCTTCGTGAGTCGCTGGGGTCCAAGTGGTTCCGATACCGGGTCAGGGTTCCACTGAGCCGGTGGCGGCAGCTTCGTGCCATGCAGGCCGATGGACGCCTGGTGGTCCACGGAGGCGTCGACGCCCGCGAGGGAGGGCTTGACGACCATCTCGCCGACCTGGGAACCGACCGCGTGATCCCCGCTTTGGGCCAGTCCTCGAACCTCTTTGAAGGCCCCGAACTGGTTGCCGACCTAGCCGCGTCGGGCCTCGTCGACTGTGACGATGCCGGCCAGGGCCTGGTCGATCCCGCGACGTGCCGGGCCCTCGCCCCCGGAGGAGGGCCGCGCGACGACCTCTTGCTCGTTGGCCAGGTTTCCGCGGGCAGCTACTTCACTGTGTCTGCGCTCGATGTCGTTGTCGGACAGGCCCGCCGCGCTGCGCAGACGATCGCCGATGCCATCACCACCCGAACAAGCCTCCGTGTGCCGGCGGCGAGAAAGGCTGCCTGACATGACTTCCGCGACTTCACACGTGGTCATCATCAGCGGCAACGACTCCAGCCTTCCGGTCGTGCCGCCGCCGAATACCACGATCACGTTGATCCAGACGCCCGATAGGGCAACAGATTTCCAGCGCTCCGCAGCGGATCAATTGATCGAGGTGCCGGAGATCTCTGCGGCATCCCTGATCGAACTGCTGCGGCCAATCCACGAGACGACACCCGTCACCGCGCTGGCGTGCTTCTTGGAATCTGCCATCTTGGCGGCGGCGGTCGCTGCCGACGCGCTGAGCATCCCGTCGAACCCGGTCGACGCCGTCCGCACCGCCCATAACAAGTTCCTCACCCGGCAGGCCCTGAAACGACACGGCATTCCCCAGCAACCATGGCGTCTGTGCCGCAGTCTCGACGAAGTCGTCGCATTCCGGAACTCGTTGGCGGGTGCGCCCATCGTGGTCAAGCCCGTGACGGGCGCCGGCAGTGCCGGTGTTCGGTTGATCCGCAACGACGACGATCTCCGTTCCGCATGGGACTCAATCGGGGGGCTCAAATGGTGGGCGCTCCTGGACAATCCGGAAAACGCGGTGATCGCCGAGGCGGTGTTGTCCGGCAACGAGTTCAGTGTCGAGGCGATGAGCGTCGACGGACAGCACGAGATCCTTGCCATCACCGGGAAGCTCACCACCGGGGAGCCCGAGTTCGTCGAACTCGGCCACTGGCAGCCGGCACAGCTCGGCGACGACCAACGGGACGCTGTCGTCAACCGGACTATAGCGATCCTCGATGCCATCGGGCATCGGACAGGGCCGAGTCACACCGAGGTGATGGTCGACGGGCTCGACGTTGGAGTCATCGAAACCCACACACGCTTTGGCGGCGACCAGATTTGGGAGCTCACCCAGCTCACGACGGGACGCCATTTCGCCACCGAGACCATCTTCGCCCTTCTCGGTCTGCCCGCGCCCGAGCCGGGCGATCGGCACGGCGCCGCCACGATGCGAAAGCTCGACTGGGCCGATCCCGACCGGATCGATGACGTCGAACAGCGGGAAGGTGTGGTGCGGGTGTCCCCACCAAAGCAGCGTCGGCCCGAGGACGTCACCGCGATCGCTGATTCGTCGGACCTCACCGGCTACGTACTGACGGTGGGCGACGACGTGCACGAGGCGTGGACTTTGGCGGAATCGTCCTGCGCCGCTGCCAAGGGCGAAAGCACCACTGGTGCACCTGTTTTGGTCATGAGCCCGGCCAAGGTGGTCAACCACTTCGGTCGGGAGCGGTTCGCCGCGGCCGTACCGGCCGGATCCGTCCTCATCACATCCGGTTCGGTGGACGTCGACGCCTCTCGGTTGGCCGACTTGGTGGTGTTCACCGACTACACGACCGACGACACGAT